>ENA-OQDT01001882-OQDT01001882.1-human-gut-metagenome-genome-assembly--contig:-NODE-1882-length-11559-cov-2.848058_pt1 | contig 11559 bp, 13 predicted proteins | sample MGYA00242786_ERZ504617 | MGnify/ENA primary metagenome ERZ504617 (study PRJEB26092, sample SAMD00036337) | human gut metagenome | host: Homo sapiens | study: EMG produced TPA metagenomics assembly of... | reverse complement strand
CGCCGAAAAGCAGTATGTAAAAAGTCAGCGGAAGCGTAGCCACGTTTTTCAGTGTCGATGGTTCACTCCTATTATGTAGATGGCATAGGAGAGAGCTGAAGCCATAACCAGCAAAACACCGGTGAGACTGAGTGTTGTGCCATCACCGCTTTTATAGAGCAGACCGATACCTGATAGTGCCAGTAAAATGCAAAAGACTGTTTGTAAGGTTAGTTTCTCTTTGAATACAAGTGCCATAATCAATGCGACCATGATCGGATAGACGAAAAGAAGTGTAGAAGCAATCCCGACTTCCATATAATTGTAACTTTGGAACAAAGCTAATGAAGAAAAAGCAACCAATAGCCCCATGACAATCAGTGGAACTGCTGCTTTATGTTCTATTTTGAAACTTCTCCCTCTCCCTTTAATCATCATGCCTAGTATGGGAATTGCGAACAAGTACCTGAAAAAAACGAACCGAATCAGGATCCATTCCGTCTTTATACAGTGGAAGAGCAAATAGTGGGTTAGTTCCGTAAAGTTGCAGCGGCGATCGCTCCCAAAAAATATCCTTTTACCTTTGCATTCATGTCATGTAGAATTTGAGGTGCAAATGTAATAATATATATTGATGTTTTTTGTTCTGTTAAAATCTGCAATTTGTAATTTCCTGCCCTTGTATCTCTCCCTTTTGGAGGCTGGACAGGGAAGGAAGCGAAACTACAGCAGCTTACAATAATCCCTGCAAAAAGTTATTCATATTCGGATACCTATGAGAGGCAAAGGCATTTGCTTAGTCAAATAATAGAATAAATGTTTCCGGGCATTGAAATAAAAAGGGGGTAAATATTGGGGGAGGATACCCGGGAACATTCTTTGTCTTTAATTTATTTTGACTTTTTCCCCTGATGGGCTACGGCATCCATTAGTTTTTTGATTTCTTCCGGATCGCCGAGGAAATAATCCTTCACGAAATTCAGATTATCGTCAAACTCAAATATATACGGTACGGCAGTCGGCAGATTGAGATGTACGATTTCGTCGTCCGGAATGTTTTTTAAATATTTGATGATCCCGCGTAGGCTGTTCCCATGAGTGGCAATCAATATCTCATCGGAAGTTTCGAGTGAAGGGAAAATCACCTCTTTCCAATAAGGTAGAATTCGTTCTACCGTATCTTTCAGCGACTCGGTACGGGGAAGCTCGTTATCGGGTATATCTTTATAACGGAGTTCGAAACGTGGGTTGCGTGGGTCGTTTTCTTTAAGGGGTTTGGGAGCAATGTCGTAACTCCTTCGCCAGATCAGTACCTGTTCGTCCCCGTACTTCTCGGCCGTTTCGCTTTTGTTCAATCCTTGCAATGAACCGTAATGTTTCTCATTCAGCCGCCAACTTTTTTCTACGGGAATCCAGTCCCGGTCCATGCGGTCCAGAACGCAATTCAGTGTTTTGACCGCACGTTTTAGGTAAGAGGTATAGGCTTTGTCGAATTTGAAATCATTTTCTTTCAACAGGTCGCCGGCTTTTGAAGCTTCTTCGATGCCTTTTTCGGTAAGATCGACATCGGTCCATCCGGTAAACCGGTTTTCCTTGTTCCAGATACTTTCCCCGTGACGGAGCAATACTATTTTTTTCATATTCTTCTGTTTTTACATTTATATATATAACAACAGGACGAAGGCGATGGATTAGAGCTGCTTTTTCATTAATCTGTAAAAGTGGTTATATTATCTGTAATCCGTATACAGTCCGGTTATTATTATCCGTCTATTTTTGCAATTGTAAAAAGCTTGTCTGGTTATTTTATACGAAAAAGTAGTATATTTGCAGGCAATAATTTAAGAATCAAAAAATTGTGGAATATGCCTTTGAAGCGTTTCGGAGTCTCGTTGGAGGATAACCTGCTGGAGTCGTTGGATCAGTATGTGAGCGAGAACGGTTTCGCCAACCGTTCGCAGGCGATCCGTTTTCTGGTGGAGAAGAATGTCGCTGAAAAGAAATGGCAATGTAACCATATCGTGGCAGGTACGATCATTCTTATGTATGACCAGGTAAAAAAAGAGATTACTTCCCGGATTGCCGATATTCAGCAAAATTATCAGGATGTTATCTTGTCTTCTTCCCAATATTATGTGAACCGGAATTTTTGTCTGCACATTGCAACCGTGATGGGCACAGCTTACCGTCTGACTGAGTTGTCGGACCGGTTGACTACGATAAAGGGGCTTAAGCATGGCAAGTTGGTTATGAGCCGGGCCGATTAGATATATTTTTTACCCGTATGGTAGCACGAATTTTGAAAAGTGTAACACGATTAAATAACAATAGAAATTTAATACATAAAAGTGAGATATGAAAAAAGTAATTTTACTTGCTTCCGGGCTTTTGTGCAGTTCGCTGGTCTTTGCAAGCGATCCGGCTGCAATCGATAGCCTGATTAACTTGCAGGGAGTTGTGATTTCAGCGAATAAGGTACAAGTGAACCGGAGTAGTGTGCCGCTTACTATCTCGGTGATAGACCGAGAGCAAATCGAAGCGAGCAGCGAATCGGCACTGTTGCCGGTACTTTCCCAACATGTACCAGGATTGTTTGTGACGCAAAAGGGAATTACCGGTTTTGGAGTTTCGGAAGGAGCGGCAGGTACGGTTAACATTCGTGGTGTCGGAAGTGGAAATAAGGTTTTAATGCTGTTCGACGGGCAACCGCAATGGGCTGGAGTGTTCGGACATTCTTTGCCTGATACTTATGTGGCTTCGGATGTAGAGCGCGTGGAAGTGATTCGTGGTCCCGGTTCTTTGCTGTATGGTTCTAACGCGATGGGAGGGGTTGTCAATATCATTACCCGTCATCATAAACAGGAAGGACGGCGTACGCAGGCGCGTGTGATGTATGGCTCTTACAATACGCAAAAATATATGGTAAATAACGGTTTTAACGTAGGTAAATTCAGTAGTTTTATCTCGATAAATCACGATCGAACCGATGGGCATCGACCAAATTCGGATTTTAACATCACAAATGGTTTTGCTAATTTAGGATATGCTTTCAATGAGCATTATAAGATGACAGGTGATGTAAGCCTTGCCAAATCGAAGTTTCAAAATCCTGGTAAAACATTTGAGCCTGTTATAGACAATAAAATGAATATTTTGCGTGGAACAGCTTCTATGGCATTGGAAAATAATCAGGGTAAGATGAGCGGGGCCTTGCGCCTGTTCTATAATTGGGGAAACCATAAAATCAATGATGGTTACAATCCAGGAGAAGAGCCTTTGACTTATCTTTTTCGTTCTGACGACCACAACGTGGGAGTTCAATTGTATGAATCGTTCCGTTTGTTTAAGGGGAATAACTTTACTGTCGGTGTGGATTATAAAAACTGGGGTGGACATGCTTGGAATGACAATAATGACGGTTCAAAAAAAGAATTGGTGGATAAAACGGTGAATGAAACAGCCGGATATGCCATCATGCAACAAGAACTTTTTGGCATATTGAGCCTGAATGCCGGTGTCCGCTATGAACACAGTAGCACTTATGGAGGCGAATGGGTTCCGCAGGGAGGAGTTACGGTACGTCCGTTTGAAGGAAATACGATCCGTGCATCTGTCTCTAAAGGATTTCGTAGTCCGAATATCCGCGAAATGTATATGTGGGGAGCTGCCAATGCAGATTTGAAACCGGAGAGTATGGTAAATTATGAAGTTGCTGTCGGACAGTCTTTTTTAGGGGGCGACTTGTATACTGAGCTGACAGCTTTCTTTATCGACGGGAAAGATATGATTTATTCCGTAAGCGTGAATGGGGACGGTAGACCTCCTTATAAGAATTTGAATACAGGAACCTTTACGAATAAAGGTATAGAGTTTGAAGCTCGCTATCAGATTTGCAAAAATTTGAACCTGGATATGAACTATAGTTATCTGCACATGAGCAAACCTATTCCTGGAGCCCCTGGACATAAGTTCTATGCAGGGGTCACCTATATGCCGGGACGTTTCACTTTGAACGTGAATATGCAGTCTGTCTTTGATTTGTATACAGATGCAGAATGCTCTAAGAAAGAGGATTTTACAACTTTGAATGCGAAAGTCGCTTATCGTTTCGGTACACGTGATAAAGGATTGAACCTCTTTGTGAAAGGAGAAAACCTGACGGCAACCCGTTACACTATTAATGATGGTTTTCCGATGCCGAAAGCGATCTTCATGGGTGGGATCGATGTCACTTTCTAAACATTTTGTATACCTTTGCGCCTTGTAACAATTAATAAAAATCATTATGTCAGTTGCAAAAAGGGATTTAGAGGATAATAGAAAGGTGACCACACATCGCCTGATAGAAATGAAACAGCGTGGGGAGAAAATTTCCATGTTGACAGCTTACGATTATTCGATGGCTCAACTGATCGATCAGGCTGGTATGGATGTCATATTGGTAGGCGATTCGGCTTCCAACGTAATGGCTGGTAATGTAACGACACTGCCGATCACGCTTTGACCAAATGATCTATCATGGCAAATCGGTCATGAAAGCGGTGAAACGTGCCTTGGTGGTGGTGGACTTGCCTTTTGGCACGTATCAAGGAAACTCAAAAGAAGCGTTGGCTTCGGCTATCCGTGTGATGAAGGAAACGCATGCGGATTGTATCAAGCTTGAAGGAGGTTCTGAAATTCGGGAATCTATCGAACGTATTCTGTGTGCGGGTATTCCTGTCATGGGACATCTGGGATTGACGCCTCAATCTATTAATAAGTTCGGGACATATACGGTTCGTGCCCGTGAGGAAGCGGAAGCGAAGAAGCTGATCGCAGATGCTCATCTGTTGGAAGAGATCGGTTGCTTTGCAATCGTATTGGAAAAGATTCCGGCTGCTTTGGCTGCACAGGTCGCTTCCGAACTGACGATTCCGATTATCGGTATCGGTGCTGGCGGAGGAGTAGACGGACAGGTGTTGGTTATGCATGATATGTTAGGTATCAACCAGGGATTTTCTCCCCGTTTCTTGCGCCGTTATGCGAATTTGGCAGAAGATATCACTCGTGCCGTGCAGACTTATATTGAGGATGTGAAGACGCAAGATTTCCCGAACGAGAAGGAACAATATTAATAATGTGTCAGTCCCATCTGTTGATCGGTGCTGCTTCATCGGGGAGCGGGAAAACAACTTTTACACTAGGTTTGCTTCGTGCCTTGAAGAACCGTTCGTTTAAGGTGCAGCCTTTCAAATGCGGACCGGACTATATCGACACACGCCATCATAGGATGGCTGCCGGTAATCCGTCCGTGAACTTGGATCTCTTTATGATGTCAGAGGCACACGTGCGTGATTTGTATGCCGGCTATACGGAAAAAGCGGATGTGGCGGTAACCGAAGGCGTGATGGGATTGTTTGACGGGTATGACGGTATGAAAGGGAGCTGTGCGGAAATCGCCTGTATGCTGAAAATACCGGTAGTCCTGATTGTAAATGCGAAAAGTACGGCATATTCGGTGGCTCCTTTATTGTACGGGTTTAAACAATTCAACAAGCAAGTGCAGATAGTTGGGGCTGTCTTTAATTTTGTTGCTTCCGAAAACCATTATTCTTTTTTGAAACAGGCTTGTGAAGATGCCGGAGTCGAGGCATTGGGATATCTTCCCAAGTGTGCGGATGTGGAGATCCCCAGCCGTCATTTAGGGTTGTCTCTCGATGAAGATTTCTGCTTTGAAGAGTTCGCCGACCGTGTAGCGGAACTTGTCGAAAAGCATGTAAACATCAATCGGTTGCTGGAGTTGACAAAACCAGTTGCGACAGCTGTCGTTCCTATATCCGCAGGTCGTCATATCTATAAACGTGAGTCTTCTTTCCCTATTGCGGTAGCCTGCGATCCTGCATTCAATTTTGTATATGAAGCGAATATTCGCTATCTGCATCATTTAGGGGAAGTTACGTATTTCAGTCCGTTGGCAGACACTTCTTTGCCGGATGCTGGTTTCGTGTACCTTCCCGGAGGTTATCCGGAGTTATATCTTGCGCTTTATCGGCAAACAGGCAGATGCTTCAATCCATTCGCCGGTATGTTGAGAGTGGAGGAAAATTGTTGGCTGAATGTGGAGGCATGATGTATCTATGTGACGAGATACGAGATAAAAATGGATACGTTTATCCTATGGCTGGCGTGTTGCACCAGTCTGCAACAATGGAGAATATGAAGTTACGCCTGGGATATCGCACCTTATTATACAACGAAACTCGTCTGAAAGGGCATGAGTTCCACTATTCCCGTCTGGTGGAACAACAGAATCCGCTTCCGTCCTGCGCTGTCGCTTATACTGCCAAAGGAGTGGAAACGGATACTCCGCTTTATCATTATAAAAATTGTTTGGGCAGGATATACGCATTTGTATTGGGCGGATCCGGTCGGAAACGAATGGTTTACCAAATTTGTCATCGATGGCAATACTTGAAGTCTGTATACAAATAAATAAGAAAGATGAAAATATATACGCGTGGAGGAGATAAAGGTCGTACTGGGATTCATGGAGGCGAGCGGGTGGATAAAGATGATATCCGGATCGAAGCGAACGGGACACTGGACGAGGTGAATGCTGAAATAGGCATTATCCGTGCATTACTCCCGGCTGAACATGAATGGCAAAGCTTGCTGGGGAAAATACAAATGGAGATGATGGCGGTCATGTCACATGTGGCGACTCCATCGGCTATTCGTGATAAGAATCCGAACAAAATATCCGATGATCTGGTTCTTGTTTGTGAGGAACAGATCGATGCTTTGTCGGCAAAGATGGAGGATAACGGTTATTTTATCCTGCCTGGCGGCTCTTTGGTTTCTGTCTCACTTGCAGTTTGGCCCCGGTACGATCGTACGCCGTGCCGAACGCCGTCTGTGGACGTTGAACCGGAAAGAGCTGGTTTCACCAGGGATCATGCAGTTCGTGAACCGCCTTTCCGATTTGTTTTTTACAATGGCGCGTTATGAAATGTTTTGCCAGGGGAATGCGGAGGAACGTTGGCAGTCGTTTTTGTATAAGCGGAAAAAGCAGGACAATACCTGATGATGCATAAAAAAGGAGTGTTCACATTTTTGTGAATACTGGGAGAATATAGTATATTTGTACGCAAATACGAGAACGATATGTTTGTTACATTCGAAGAAGCATATTTGCGTGACCTTTATGAGAAAGGAAAGACTGATGACAAGAAGCATCGTTATCAGCCTGATGTGATAAGGCGTTATCAAAAGTGTATAGATTTTCTTTTGGATGCCAAGAAGGTAGAAGAACTTCTTTTGATAAATTCCTTGAATTATGAGATGCTGAAAGGCGATAAGGCTGGTATTTCATTTGTACGGGTGAATAATAAGTATCGAGTTGAGTTTACCGTAAGGGATTCGATAGAAGAACCGATTGATTACCGTATGTAATATAATAGAATTATCAAACCATTATAAATGATTGTAGCTATGATTACACTTCAAGGTATTGATCCTAAAATGATCGCCAATAACTTTAACTCCATCCGAAACCCCCATACATCCAGGCGAGTTGATAAAGGATGAGATAGAATATCGAGGTATTTCGCAGCGGAAATTGGCATTGCAAATGGGGGTTTCTCCGACATTGCTGAATGAAATATTGAATGGAAAGCGTTCTGTTTCGACAGAATATGCTCTTTTGTTTGAAGCGGCGCTTGGTATTGATGCAGAAGTTTGGATTCGTCAGCAAGCTCGGTATGACATGCAAATGGCAAAATCCGATACCTCTTTTTTGGAGAGATTGGCCCATATTAGAAAAATAGCGGCAGTATTATAGTAGGCACAGATTAAAATTAAGAATAGATATGACATCCGTAAAAAAATATATCGAGTCCAATAAAGACCGTTTCATCGAAGAGCTTTTCTCTTTGATCCGTATTCCATCGATAAGTGCCAAACATGAACATAAGCCTGATATGGAGGCTTGTGCAAAACGCTGGACAGAACTCTTGCTTGCAGCCGGTGCCGATAAAGCGGTTGTGATGCAGACCGAAGGCAACCCGGTAGTGTATGGGGAAAAGATGGTTTCTCCTGAGGCGCAGACCGTTTTGGTCTATTCGCACTATGACGTAATGCCCGCCGAGCCGTTTGACCTGTGGAAGAGTCGCCCGTTCGAACCCGAAATCCGGGACGGCCGTATCTGGGCGCGTGGTGCGGATGATGATAAAGGGCAGGCCATGATGCAGGTAAAAGGTTTCGAGACTGCCCTGAATCTGGATTTGCTGAAATGTAATGTGAAGTTTATCTTCGAGGGAGAAGAAGAGATCGGTTCGCCGAGCCTCGAAGCCTTCTGCCGTACACATAAAGAATTGTTGAAAGCGGATGTGATCCTGGTTTCCGATACCAGCATGGTCAGTGCCGAAACGCCATCCCTGACAACCGGACTTCGTGGGCTTGCCTATTGGGAGATCGAGGTCACGGGTCCTAACCGCGATTTGCATTCCGGGCATTTCGGTGGTGCGGTTGCCAACCCGATCAATGTGTTGTGTAAGCTGATGGCCGATATAACAGATGCTGACGGGCGCATCACAATCCCCGGTTTCTACGATGATGTGGAAGATGTTTCGCCTGCCGAACGCGAGATGATCGCCCAGATTCCATTTGATGAAGCGAAATATAAAGCGGCCATCGGTGTGGATGAGTTGTTCGGTGAAAAAGGATATTCCACGTTGGAACGCAATAGTTGCCGTCCTTCCTTCGATATCTGCGGCATCTGGGGCGGTTATATGGAAGAGGGCAGCAAGACGGTTCTTCCTTCCAAAGCATACGCCAAAGTTTCCTGCCGTCTGGTTCCGCATCAGGATCATGAGAAGATTTCGAAACTGTTTGAAGAGTACATCGCTCGTGTGGCTCCGGCTTATGTCAAGGTAAGAGTGACGCCTAAACATGGTGGACAAGGTTATGTTTGTCCGATCGATCTTCCCGCTTATAAGGCGGCAGAGGAAGCCGTTTTCGTAGCTTTTGGCAAACGTCCGTTGGCCGTGCGCCGTGGCGGAAGTATCCCTATTATCTCGACTTTCGAGCAGGTGTTGGGCATCAAGACTGTCCTGATGGGATTCGGCCTCGAACAGAATGCGATTCATTCGCCGAACGAAAGCTGTACGCTTGATTTCTTTTATAAGGGAATCGAGTCGGTAGCCGAATTTTATAAACGATTCAATTGATATGACAAATAATGAAATAGTTGTTCGTGCGCTTGCCAATACAGGCATTACTGCTCTGAACGAGATGCAGCAGGCGGTATTGGATGCCGGGACGACAAAAGACATGGTGCTGCTCAGTCCGACAGGGTCGGGCAAGACGCTGGCTTTCCTTTTGCCTTTGCTGACGACGTTGACGGATGAGGACAAAAAGATACAGGCCGTGATCATCGCTCCTTCCCGTGAGCTGGCTTTGCAGATCGAAACGGTATTGCGCTCGTTGGGGGCCGGATATAAGGTGAATTGTTGTTACGGAGGGCATCCCATCCGCACGGAGAAGAAGAGTCTCGAACATCCGCCGACGGTCCTGATCGGCACGCCGGGGCGTATCGTCGACCATCTGGAACGGGGTAATATCAATCTGGACAGTGTGCGTACGCTGATCCTTGATGAGTTCGACAAATCGCTCGAACTGGGTTTCCTTGCTGAAATGAAGGAGATTTTGGCACATCTCCCAGGCGTGCGCCGCCGGGTGCTGACTTCGGCAACGGCAGCAGTCGATATTCCTGCTTTCACTGGGATTACAGCTCCGGTACGATTGTCGTTCTTGAAAGATGTGAAGGAGTCGAAAGGGCTGGTTTTGCGTGTGGTCAAGTCTCCAGTTAAGGACAAGTTGGAAACCTTGTACAAGCTTTTAGGTGAACTGAAAGGTGGTTCTGCCCTTATCTTCTGCAATTATCGGGAGACGGTAGAACGGGTGAGCAACTATCTGACCGAAATGGGTGTAGATAACGAATACTTCCACGGAGGAATGGAGCAACCGGAACGTGAACGTGCCTTGTCGCATTTCCGTAACGGCAGTGCTACCGTATTCATCTCTACTGATTTGGCCTCTCGCGGTCTTGATATTCCAGAAGTGAAGAATGTGATCCATTATCATCTTCCTGTGAGTGAAGAGGCGTACGTGCATCGTAACGGACGTACGGCTCGTATGAATGCGGAAGGGGTTGCTTATCTGATCTTGAATGCGGAAGAGACGATTCCTGAATATATCACCCGCGAGCCGGATGAGTTTTTCTTGCCGGAAGTGGCAAAGAAGCCCGTCCGTTCCGAGTGGGTGACACTGACGATCAATCGGGGGAAACGGGACAAATTGAGCAAGAAGGATGTGGTCGGCTTCCTCTTTCAGAAAGGTGGACTGGAAAAGGACGATTTAGGCATAGTCGAGATAAAGGAAAGTTGCGCTTTCGCAGCTGTCAAGCGGACTAAACTTTCCGGTTTGCTGGGGCGTATTCGGAATGAAAAGATAAAGAACATGAAAGCTAAGTTTATATGAGTATATTGATAAAAGGCGCTTTATTGGATGGTGCTGTAACTGATGTCTATATAGAGAAAAAGGAGATCAGGCAGGTAGGGACGGATCTTCAGGTACAGGCGGATCAGGTGATAGACGGAAGGCGTAAAGCCTTGATCCCTGGTTTCGTAAATGCGCATACACATGCCGCTATGACGCTTTTCCGTGGTTTTGGCGATGACATGCCGTTGATGCCCTGGCTGGAAGCAGAAGATCTGGCCGAATGAAGCGAAATTGACGCGCGAGGATGTTTATTGGGGAACGAAGCTTGCTTGTCTCGAAATTGATAAAAAGTGGGACGACAACGTTTTTCGATATGTATCATAAGTTCCGGGCTACGGCCGATGCTGTCGAAGAAATGGGGCTGCGTGCATTGCTTGCCGGTGTCTGTTTCGATCATTTCAAACCAGAATTTGGCAGAAAAGAGCAAGCGTGAAAACGAGAAACTTGTTGTCGATGTGGAAAACTATAGCAAGCGCATACGGTATGCGGTCGGTCCCCATGCCATTTATACCGTGTCTGGCGAACTGTTACAGTGGATACATGGTTTTGCTGCCGAGCATTCCGTCCCGATTCATCTGCATTTGGCAGAGACGGAAGGCGAAGTCAGAAACTCAATCAAACAGTTCGGTTTTACTCCTGTACGTTATTTATATAAATTAGGCATATTATCCCCACGTCTGATCATTGCGCACGGTATCTATGTCGATGATGACGAGGTTCGTATGCTGGCGGATCACGGAGTGAAAGTAGTGCATAATCCGGCATCCAATATGAAGCTGGCCTCCGGCATTCAATTCAAATTTTGTGAGATGCGAAAGGCCGGTGTTACTGTCGCTTTGGGTACTGACGGTTGTTCTTCTTCCAATAATCTGGATATGATCGAGGCGATGAAACTTGCTTCGCTTTTAGGCAAGGCCTGGCGGAAAGACCCGGAGGCGATTCCTGCCAGTGAAATATTCCAGGCGGCGACGGAAGCCGGTGCTTTGGGCTATCGGACTGAAAGCCGGACGGATTGCCGAAGGCTATCTGGCGGATCTCTGT
>ENA-OQDT01001881-OQDT01001881.1-human-gut-metagenome-genome-assembly--contig:-NODE-1881-length-11569-cov-10.128212_pt1 | contig 11569 bp, 12 predicted proteins | sample MGYA00242786_ERZ504617 | MGnify/ENA primary metagenome ERZ504617 (study PRJEB26092, sample SAMD00036337) | human gut metagenome | host: Homo sapiens | study: EMG produced TPA metagenomics assembly of... | reverse complement strand
AGGGCGGTGTCGGCTATATTCTGGAGACGAAATACGGCCTGAATCTGCCGGCGAAGATGCGCGAGGCTATGAGCTATACCGCAAAATCCGTTTCCGATCATCTGCATAAAGAGCTGCGTCCGGATGAGATCTTTGAACTCTTTAAAGATACCTTCGAGAACGTAACGACACCGTACAACATCAACGGCGTTCACTTTAAACAGCTCGATGAGGGCAGAATTGAAGCACAGGTTACCTCCAATTACGAGGGCGGTGAGTATGCAACTGTATATGCAGAAGGAAACGGCCGTCTGAATGCTGTCAGCAACGCGCTGAAACAGCAGTACAATCTGCAGTATGATCTGGTCAGCTATACGGAGCACGCGCTGGAGCAGAGCTCAAGTGCACAGGCAATTGCCTACGTCGGCATCAAAAAGCCGGACGGAATCCTTTCCTGGGGCGCAGGCGTAGATCCGGATATCATCCGCGCTTCCATCGACGCGCTGGTAACTGCAATCAACAACCGATAAGAAAAGAGAGAGCATATGCTGTTTAAAAACAAAATTGAATACACCAAAGGAATGTTTGTGGAGATTTACGGCACCGAGATAAAAAAAGTACGTCTGGTACTGCGGATCATTACAGGGATTGCTGTTGTGGCTGCGATCGCTTTTATGATCTACGGTGCAGCAGCGCGGGGATTTATCATGCCGGGAGACTTCTTCAATCTTGGAATCTCCATTCTGATGGCACTTCTGTGTACGTTTCTGCCGAATCTGATGGCACGTTCACAGATGAAAAAATGCAAAAAGAGAGGACTCCTTGGAGAACGTACCCTTCGTTTTACTGAGCAGGTGCTCACAATGACATACGAAAAAGAGGGCAGAAGCACTGATATTCCGCTCGAAGAGCTGACAAAGGTGACGGAGTTTGACAACTTTATCCGCATCACCATCGGAGGCAGAAGCACCTTTCTCGATAAGAAACGCTTTGAAATCGGAGACGCGGCAGCGTTTGTGACCTGGGCGGAAGATAGAATCGCAGAGAATGCGGAAAAAGAGGAAGAGGCACTCGCACTCGAGGAGACAGAAAGGGAAGCTCCGGCTTTAGAAGACGGCGAAGCAAAAACGGAGGAGTCCGACGAAAATTAAATCATACATTCTGACAAAAAATATTTTGGCAGAATGGTGGAAAATGGCTGTGCATTTTTGTGCACAGTCATTTTTTGTATATTTTTGTTGTTTTTTCATACTTCATCCATTATAATAAAAGGAAGCGTACAGGTAAAACTAATCTGAAACGTATCCGGCCAGGAGTCAGAGAGGCTCTGCCGGGAGTCAAAGTGAAGGAGAGAAAGAGCATGGAAGTATTATACAAAAGTACCAGAGGCAATGGAGAAACCGTAACTGCATCCCGGGCAATCTTAAAGGGTCTGTCCGACGACGGCGGATTATTTGTACCGACCTCCATTCCAGCACTGGATGTTCCCATGGAAAAACTTGCGGCTATGAGCTATCAGGAAGTAGCATACGAGGTAATGAGCCGTTTTCTTACCGACTTTACAGAAGATGAACTGAAAAACTGTATTGCAAACGCATACGATGCGAAATTTGACACAGAGGAAATTGCACCGCTGACAAAAGCAGACGGTGTTTACTATCTGGAGCTGTTCCACGGCGCAACGATCGCGTTCAAGGACATGGCACTTTCCATTCTGCCGCATCTGATGACGACCGCCGCAAAGAAAAACGGCGTGAAAAATGAGATTGTCATCTTAACTGCTACATCGGGAGATACCGGAAAAGCAGCAATGGCAGGCTTTGCAGATGTGCCGGGTACCAGAATTATTGTATTTTACCCGAAGAACGGCGTAAGCCCGATTCAGGAAAAACAGATGGTAACACAGAAGGGCAAGAACACCCACGTTGTAGCCATCCACGGAAACTTCGACGACGCACAGACCGGCGTGAAGAAAATGTTTAACGACAAAGAGCTTGGAAAAGAGCTGGCAGATAAAGGCTTCCAGTTCAGCTCTGCAAACTCGATCAACATCGGAAGACTCGTTCCGCAGGTCGTCTACTACGTATATGCTTACGCAAACCTGGTGAAAAACGGAGAGATTGCAGACGGAGAAAAGATCAATGTAACCGTTCCGACCGGAAACTTCGGAAATATTCTCGCTGCATTCTATGCAAAACAGATGGGACTGCCGATCGCAAAACTGATCTGCGCTTCCAATGAGAACAAAGTTCTGTTTGACTTCTTCCGCACCGGCGTTTACGACAGAAACAGAGACTTTATTCTGACAACATCACCGTCCATGGATATCCTGATCTCGAGCAATCTGGAGCGTCTGATCTACCGCATCGCCGGAAACAGCGAAGCAGCAGACCGCGAGCTGATGCAGGATCTTGCAAAGGACGGAAAATATGAGATCACCGATGCGATGAAAAAAGAGCTGGCAGACTTCTACGGCAATTATGCATCCGAACAGGAGACAGCAGACGCGATTGCAAAACTGTACAGCGATACCGGATATGTGATTGATACCCATACCGCGGTTGCAGCGGCTGTATACGGAAAATACCGCGAGGAAACCTATGACGAAACCAAGACCGTCATCGCATCTACCGCAAGCCCGTATAAATTTACAAGCAGCGTTCTTGCAGCGATTGCACCGGAGTATGACACCCTTCCGGTACTGGAGCAGGTAGACAAGCTGTCTGCACTTGCCAATACCGAGATTCCGCGTGCGATCGAAGAAATCCGTACTGCACCGGTGCTTCATACGACAGAGTGTGATGTAGATCAGATGCCGGAGACTGTTCGGGCGTTTTTGAAATAAGATAAAGCAGGAGCAGAATTTAAAAACAGGCAGAGCACACAGCAGGCTTTGCCTGTTTTTGCAGGGAGAGAAGAATAAATAATGAAAAATAAAGTAATCAGGGGAGTACTGGCGGCAGCCTGCGTGACGACCGCTGTCAGTGCTGCGAACGTATTTGGAGCAGGCACAGAGCAGAGTCTGGTAAATGAGGCTTCTGCTGTTACACAGGAAGAAACAGAAGAAACATCGGAGGCGGAAACCACAGACGAAAATACGCCGGAGATGACAGAAACGGAGACGCCGGATTCGACAGCGGAAAATGCCGCCTCGGATCTTCCGGCGGCAGAAGTACAGAGCGGAAAGCCCGAAGAGACGGCGGTATCCGTGCAGGCTGGAAGCTATTACCCATGGGTGAATGAGAACGGGATCTGGTATTTTAAGGATCCGGATGGTACCATTGTCAAAGGAGCCTGGAGAGAGTACGACAAGAACCGTTACTACCTGAATAATGACGGAAAAATGGCGGTCGGCTGGAAAAAACTTGATGGATCCTGGTATTATTTCCAAAGCTGGGGCGGTGTTTACCGGGATGCCTTTTACACCGTGAAAAATGTACCGTATTATTCTGATGCGGACGGAAAAATGGCGACCGGATGGAAACTGATCGATGATGTGTATTATTATTTTGATGATCAGGGCGCGATGTACCGGAATCGTTTTTTTGAGTATGACAAGAATACGTATTATGTTGATGCGGATGGAAAAATGGCATCCGGGTTCGAACAGATTGACGGGATCTGGTATTACTTCCGAAGCTGGGGCGGCATGGCACGAAATACCTTTCTGACGCATAAAAATAATATTTATCATGTTGATACGGATGGAAAGATGACGACCGGCTGGCTGCTGCAGGATGGAACCTGGTATTATTTCCGAAGCTGGGGCGGCATGTACCGCAGCACCTTTTTCAAAGCACCGACAGGAAGTGCACTTTACTATGCCGATGAGAACGGAAAGATGGCTGTCGGAAAAAAACAGATCGACGGTGACTGGTACTATTTCAAAGACTGGGGCGGCATGTATCAGAATGCATTCATCAAAAACGGAACGAGTGTCTGCCATGCGGCTGCAGATGGAAAACTGACCGTCGGCTGGCTGCAGCAGGGCAGTACATATTACTATTTTGATGAAACCGGAGAGCAGTATTTTGACCGCTTTTTTGAATATGACAACAATACATATCGTGTGAATGCAGATGGAAAGATGGTAACCGGCTGGCAGAAAATCAATGGTACGTATTATTATTTCCGGGGCTGGGGCGGCATGTACCGTAGTACATTTTTCCAGCTTGGCGGTGAAACGTATTATGCCGATGCGGATGGAAAGATGGTGACGGGCTGGCTTTCGAAAGAGAACCAGTGGTATTACTTCCGGGAAAATGGTGCGATGTACCGCAATACCTTCTTTACGCATTTAAACAACAGTTACTATGCCGATGCCAACGGCGTGATGGTGACGGGAGAGCGGACTATCAACGGCGCTTCCTATTACTTTAAAGACTGGGGAGGCATGGCAAAGAACCAGTGGCTCAATGCACAGAAACGGATGGTAAGCGGTGATCCGCAGACGGGCTGGTATTACTTTGGAAGCGACGGAAAGATGGTAAAATCGTATTACGCTCTGCTGAAAAAGAACAGCAGCAACTGGTACTACAGCTTTGACGAAAACGGAGTGTGCATTCTCGGCTCAAGCCAGTATGTGCGTGCAAAGGACAGCGTAAGCGGAAAATATTATACGATGGAGCATCAGTATTACACGGATCCGTCTGTGAACGACCGTGATTTCTTTGCGGCTATCTGCAGTGCGGAGGCGGGTGTCCAGAGAAAAACCGGTATGACGGCAGTTGCGATGGTCATCCGGAACCGGATGGCGGCACAGAATATTTCGCTCCGCACCGCGATTTATAAACAGCAGCAGTTTGAACCGGCGCGGAACGGAAGTCTGACAAACTATCTGACGGGAATTGCGGAGCAGAGCAGTTCGATCATCAATCAGCTGAAAAATAATGGAGCCTACGGTGCAGTGGATGAATCCCAGTCGATCATGGATGCATATCTGAAGAATGGCACAAAGCGTGTGATCCCGGGCTTTGGCGATACGAGAGATGATTTTGATTATCTATATTTCATGACTCCGAAAGCATTTAAAAATCTGAATATGGATAAAGAAAAATGTGTGACATATACATACACCTATAAATGGACAACTTCCAGCGGAACAGCGCGGGAAGATTCCCATATTTTCTTTGTGAACTGGGTGAAAAAACAGAGCTGATCGGACGTCATATCGAAAGAAGGGGCGAACAAAAGATGACATTACAGGAAACAATCGAACAGATCCATCCGCTTTCGAAAGAGGCGATGGATCGTGCCAAGGCTCACTGGGACGGCATTGCAAAGCCGCTCCACAGCCTCGGAAAGCTGGAGGACGTGCTCATCCAGATTGCCGGAATCACCGGAAAAGAGGAGATTTCGATTGAAAAAAGAGCACTTCTGACGTTCTGTGCGGACAATGGCGTTGTGGAAGAAAACGTGACGCAGAGCGGTCAGGAAGTGACAGCGACAGTTGCGGAAAATTTTCTGCAGGAGAAGGCGACAGCAGCCATTCTCTGCCGCGGCGCGCATGCGGATCTGTTTCCGATTGATATCGGAATGGCGCGCGATACGAAGGTTCCGCGGTATAAAGTTGCGTATGGAACAAAAAATATGGCAAAAGGTCCGGCGATGATAAGGGAAGAGGCCGTTCGTGCGCTTGAAACAGGAATCGCCGTGGCGGAAGAAAAAATTGCGGCGGGCTATCAGCTGATGGCAACCGGTGAGATGGGCATTGGAAATACGACGACGAGCAGTGCAATGGCAGCCGTTTTCCTGAATCAGCCGGTTCCGGAACTGACGGGACGGGGCGCCGGGCTTTCGAGTGAAGGTCTTGCGCGGAAAATTGCAGCGATTGAAAAAGCAATTGCCATCAATCAGCCGGATCCGTCCGATCCCATCGATGTGCTGGCAAAGGTCGGCGGTTTTGACATTGCCGGCATGGCGGGTGTCTTTCTTGCAGGGGCTGCACATGGCGTTCCGGTTGTGATGGACGGCTTTATTTCCTGTGTGGCAGCGCTTCTTGCTGCACGGATTGCACCGTTTGCAAAGGACTATATGATCGCTTCGCACGTATCGAAGGAGCCGGCGGCGCATCTGCTGCTTGCAGAGCTTGGAAAAGAAGCCTTCCTGCACTGCGATATGTGTCTGGGAGAGGGAACGGGCGCCATCATGCTTTTCCCGATTCTGGATCAGGCAAATGCCGTATACCGCGGCATGGCGACATTTGACGAGGCACAGATCGAAACATATGTGCCGCTGACTTAAAAAAGGCAGGTGAAACGATGATACATCTGGTTACAGGCGGCAGCGGCAGCGGAAAATCGGCGTATGCGGAGCAGTGTATTCTGGATTTTGGCGGAACACGGAGGGTTTATATCGCAACGATGCAGCCATTCGGTGCGGAAGGGCAGGCGCGTATTGCACGCCACCGGAAGATGCGCGCGGCAAAGAAGTTTTCGACGATTGAGTGTTATACGAATTTAAAAGAAGTGGAGCTGGAACCGGGAAGCGATGTGCTGCTCGAATGTATGTCGAATCTCACGGCAAATGAAATATTTGATCCATCCGGGGCGGGAAAAGCGCGGGCGGAGGAGGAAATTCTTGCGGGCGTTTCCCGTCTGGCCCATCAGGCGCGGAATCTGGTTCTGGTGACGAATGAAATTTTTTCGGACGGATACCGATATGAGGAGGAGACGATGGAATACCAGCGGATCCTGGGAAACATTAATGTACGTCTGGCAGAGATGGCGGACTGTGTGACCGAGGTTGTGTATGGGATTCCCGTCAGAATAAAAAAAGAATAAGATGAAAACGATATGGAATAACTTTAAAGTGGCGTTTGCCATGTACTCGAAAATCCCGATGCCGCCGGCAGACTGGGAAAAAGAGAACATGAAATATGCGTTGTGTTTCTTTCCGTGGGTCGGACTGGCTGTCGGTGCAGTTTCGGCGGTGCTTTTCTGGCTGCTGCAGCAGATTGGCGCGGGAAGCATGCTGCGGGCTGCAGTGCTGACGGCAGTTCCGGTTCTGGTGACGGGCGGTATTCACCTCGACGGCTATCTGGATACGATGGATGCGTTAAGTTCCTGGAGAGAAAAACAGCGCCGACTGGAAATCTTAAAAGACCCGCACGCCGGAGCATTTGCGATTATTATGGGATGTCTGTATTTTGTACTGTACGCGGGCGCAGCCGGAGAACTTGTCTGGAAGATTTTTCCGGCGTATGCATTTGGCTTCGCAGTTTCGAGATCGTTCAGCGGTCTTTCGATCGCGTTTTTTCCAAATGCCAATCCGAAAGGAACAGCGGCAGCGTTTGGCATGAGCGCAGAGAAAAAAAGAACGGCGGCGGTGCTTGTTGTGACGATTTTTGCCGTGACGGCGCTCTCAGCTTCGTTCTGCGTCTGGGCGGCACTGGATGTACTGGTTGTATCGGCACTGGTATTCTGTTATTATAAATGGAAAAGCAGTAAGTATTTTGGAGGAATTACAGGAGATCTCGCAGGCTATTTCCTTTCGCTCTGTGAGCTGGCACAGCTCCTGTCTCTTGTGGTACTTTCTCTTGGAATGGAGAACTGGAAATGAAATTAGTAATTGGAGGGGCTTTTCAGGGAAAGCTTAACTTTGCAAAGAAGATGACCGGAAAAGAAACAGGATGGGCCGATGGGGCAGCAGTTTCGAAAGAGGAGCTGTCGGCATGTTCCGGCGTATATGATTTTCAGGAACTGGTCCGCAGATGGCTCCTTCTGGAAGAGGAGACCGGGACTGCACCGGAAGCGGAACTGGAAGAACTGCTGCAGAAAAATCCGGAAATCTGCATTGTTACGAATGAACTCGGTTACGGAGTGGTTCCGATCGAACCCTTCGACCGGAAATGGCGGGAAAAGACGGGGCGCATCTGTACGGAGCTGGCAGCAAAGGCTGATTCGGTAACCCGTGTGGTGTGCGGAATCGGAATCCTGCTGAAAGGTGAGGAAAAACATGATTAAAATTGCAATGATCCGCCATGGAAAAACCTATGGCAATACATTAGGACGGTATATCGGCGTGACGGATGAACCACTGTGTGAGGAAGGGAAAAAAGAGCTGGAACAGCGGACGATGGATACCGTTGAGCTTCTGTTCGTCAGCCCGCTGAAACGGTGTCTGGAAACGGCAGACATTCTGTATCCGTACGCCAAACAGGTCAAAATCCCGGAATTTGCAGAGTGCAATTTTGGTGAGTTTGAGAACAAAAATTATCAGGAATTAAAAGATAATCCGAAATACCAGGAGTGGATTGATTCCATGGCGACGCTTGCCTTTCCTGGCGGTGAGAGCCCGCAGCAGTTCAAGGACCGCTGCATCGCCGGCTTTGACAAGATGGTGGATGCGTGTATCCGCCGCCATTACCGCAACGTGGCGATGGTGGTGCACGGAGGCACGATCATGAGTATCCTTGAGCAGTACGGCGTGCCACAGAGGAGTTACTATGACTGGCGAGTAGAAAACGGCTGTGGATATCATCTGTATCTCTCGGAGCAGAACTGGAAAATGGGCCGCAGAGAAGCTGTGGTGGAATCGGAGATAAGGCGGTAAACAAAAATGGTGACAGCAGAATGCCATGCCCATATTTTTATGGACGGTGTGGATTACAAAAAGGCGGCGGCAGCGCATGAAAACGGCCCGCGGGAGGATCTGATCCGGAAACATCTGGCGGCGTATCAGAAGGCAGGGATTTCCTATGTGCGTGACGGCGGAGATCCGTACGGGGCGGGTGTTCTTGCACGGAGCCTTGCGCCGGAGTACGGGATCACATACCGCACACCGGTTTTTGCGATTCACAGGGCGGGCCGTTATGGAAAAATTGTCGGACGCGCATTTTCAGACTGGAAAGAGTATTGTGCGCTTGTGCGTGAAGTACGCCGTGCGGGCGGAGATTTTATTAAGATCATGACGACGGGAATCCTGGATTTCGCGACAAAGGGGCATGTGACCAGTGAGCCGCTTTCCAGGGAAGAGGTTTTTGCAATGACGGCTGCGGCGCATGATGCGGGGCTTTCTGTGATGGCGCATGTGAACGGCGCACAGGCTGTGATGGATGCGGCAGAGGCAGGCGTGGACTCGGTTGAACACGGGAACTTTCAGAATGAAGAGAGCATCTGCTGTATGGCAGAGCATGCAACAATCTGGGTGCCGACAATTGTGACGGTTTCGAATCTTCTGGAGAACGGCAGATATCCGGCTGAAACGCTGGCGTGGATTTTTGAGACGCAGAAAAAAGGTCTGCAGCTCGCATTTGAAAAGGACGTTGTGCTTGCGGCGGGAAGTGATGCCGGCGCATACGGCGTACTTCACGGAAAAGGAATCCGGGAAGAAGAGAGTGTAATGCGAAAAATCCTTGGGGCAGAAAATGGGCAGGAGCTGGAAAAGCGGCTTGCGTTTGGAGAAAAAAAGATCCGGGAAAAGTTCTGAAAATTTTCTGCGTTTCAGGCTTTAGAAAAAATTTAGAATTAAACGGGCAGACAATGCTTGCGCTTTCGCCCGGACTATGGTAAGTTTAAATCACTTTTACAAGAACTTTAGAGAAAATGAAACAGGGATATTCTGAGACAGAGGGTAAATGCTATCCTCTGTTTTTTGCGTGCAAAAATGACAGTCTGGATATCCGCATCGACGGAAGGGAGCAAATGAAAGCAAAAGGAAAACTGGGGGCTGCAGGGCCTTTTCTTTCCTTCCTTTTTCTGGCGGCGGGATGGTATCTGATGCAGTAGTTTCTGCGCCTATGTCGTACTGTCCGGTTCCATGGAACCGGAGATCCCGACGGGATCTGTTGTGGTTGTGGATGGACGGAAGAAGGAATGGAATCCGGGGGATGTGATTACCTACCGGAGAGGGAAATATGGTGGTGACACACCGGATCGTGGAAAAGAGCGAGGAAGGATACTGTACTAAGGGGGATGCCAACGCGGAGGAAGATGCAGGCATCGTTTTGGAAAAACAGGTGATCGGGAATGTGATCGTAGCTCTTCCCTGGCTTGGCTTTGGTATCGTCTGGCTCCGGCAGAGAGGAACACTCTTTTTTCTGGCCGTGGGAGCGGTGATGCTTTTTACAATCCGGCAGCTTTGGCACGGTAGAAAAATCATGCAGGAAAACAAGTTATAAAAAGAATTAGCAAAATTATTTAGGAAAACAGGAGGAATTGATCTATGAAAAAACAGCGGAAAATCGTATTCTGGGCAGCATCACTGCTTCTGACAGGAGCCCTGGCAGCGGGCGGAACACTGGCGTATCTGACGGATAAGGATTCTGTGACGAACCAGTTTGTTGTGGGAAAAGTAGATATTGAAGGAAATGAACCATCGTACGCACCAGATCCGGACGGAAAGACCAATCATATCGTGCCGACCCAGGTGATTCCGAAGGACCCGCGTATCAAAAATAAAGGTAAAAATGATTCTTACGTCTATATGGATGTTTCCATACCAATCGCAAAAGTGATCGTTGCAGATACATCCGGAAACCGTTTAAACGGCGGGGCAGCCGTCGATACGGAACTGTTTTCGATGAATCAGCTTTCGAAAAAATGGGTGCTGATGTACAAGAAAAAACAGAACAATTCGATGGTATATACATATCTCTACAATGAAGTGCTCGCAGCTGGCAAAACGACGGATCCTTTATTTACGAGCGTGACAGCAGCTAATATCGTGGAAGGGCAGCTGGATGAAAAAGAGGTCGATATTCCGATCAATTATTATGCAATCCAGGCGCTGAATACTGGTGAGGGAAGTACGGCTGCCGAGCGGGCAGCAAAGGCCTGGGAGAAGTATGTAAATCAGAATAATGGGCAGAAGGGGCAGGTAACGGCACCGCAGTCGGAGCCGGAACAGACAGAAGCACCTGGAATTTAAGCAGTTTTCTGGGGGACAAAAGATGAAGAAAAAGACGAAACGGCTGTTTTTCCTTGCGGGTGCGGCCGGGTGTACGATGGCGGCAGCCATTTGGCTGCTGCCGGGAACTTCGGCGTATTTTACAGATCACGAGAGTGTCTGGAATCGTATGGTGTTCGGACATAATACAAGTACTATCGATGAAGAATTTCCGACACCGACGCCCGTACCGCCAGGGAAAAGTGTGGTAAAGAGAGTAAAAATCAGAAATGAAGGTTCCGTTGCCTGCTATATTCGTGCAGCACTTATATTCAGTGAACCAATTGAAGCGATTGAGGGACTTGATACGGAAAACTGGGTAAAAGGAGAAGATGACTACTATTATTACAAAAAACCGGTTTCAGAAGGCGAAAGCACGACGGAATTGTTTACCGGAATCCGCGTTGCAAAAGAAATGGAACAGAAAGAACTTGAGGTTTCGGTCTATGAGGAATCGGTGCAGATCCAGAAGGGGAATATGGTATTTCACGGCTATCGGGAGGCATGGGATGCTTATGAGAGAGGTGGTCAGACATGAAAGGAAAACGCGTCAGGATCGGATGTGCGGCGGCGAGCTGTCCCTTATTATCTCATCTGACTCCTGCTCCTCTATCATGCAGCTTTCGATATCCACCACATCATGTGTGTTTTTCCTGTAGGCTCCCGCCACAATCTGACCGCGCCTCGTACAGTCAAAGGCTGC
>ENA-OQDT01001879-OQDT01001879.1-human-gut-metagenome-genome-assembly--contig:-NODE-1879-length-11577-cov-6.023406_pt1 | contig 11577 bp, 10 predicted proteins | sample MGYA00242786_ERZ504617 | MGnify/ENA primary metagenome ERZ504617 (study PRJEB26092, sample SAMD00036337) | human gut metagenome | host: Homo sapiens | study: EMG produced TPA metagenomics assembly of... | reverse complement strand
ACTGGTCTGCATGAGCCAGTCTTGCTGCCTCGTATACTTCCTCATCTGTAGCATCCAGTTTACCGTAGCGGATGTTTTCTTTAATAGTTCCTGTAAACAGGTGAGTATCCTGAAGTACGATTCCCAGAGAACGTCTCAGGTCATCCTTCTTAATCTTGGTAATGTTGATTCCATCGTAACGGATTTTACCTTCCTGAATATCATAGAAACGGTTGATCAGATTTGTGATCGTTGTCTTTCCTGCACCTGTGGAACCTACGAAAGCAAGTTTCTGTCCCGGCTTGGCGAAGAGGCTGATGTCTTTCAGAATAACTTTGTCCGGGTTATATCCGAATGTAACATCTTCGAATCGGACATCTCCTGTCAGTTCTGTATAAGTAACGGAACCATCTGCAGAATGTGGATGTTTCCATGCCCACATGCCTGTTCTCTCTTTGCATTCTGTGATATTGCCGTTGGCATCCTTTCTTGCATTAACAAGTTCTACGTAACCTTCATCCTCTTCCGGCTTCTCGTCAATGAGCCTGAAGATACGTTCTGCACCTGCAAGTGCCATAACAATGGCATTAAACTGCTGTGCCACCTGCATGAATGGCTGGGTAAAGCTCTTGGTGAACTGTAAATAGGAAGCCATAACACCGAGGGTGATGCCGCCCACACCTGTTACAGAGAGAAGTCCCCCAAGTACTGCTGTCAGTACGAACTGCAGGTTACCGATGTTACCGATCACAGGTCCCATCATGTTTCCGTATTTATTGGCGTTTGCAGAACTCTCGAAGAGTGCTTCGTTGAGTTTGTCGAATTCTTCTTTTGATTTATCTTCGTGGTTGAAAACTTTTACCACACGCTGACCATTCATTCGTTCTTCCACGAAACCGGTCACATCTGCCAGAGATACCTGCTGACGGATGAAATATTTGCCACTGTTGGAACCAATCTTACTGGTAACCTTCAGCATAATAAAAATAATCACAACTGCCAGAATTGTAAGCAGCGGACTTAACAATAACATGGAAATAAAGGTAACCACGATCGTAAACAGCGCCATCAGCGCCTGCGGGATCGCCTGGCTGATCATCTGTCGCAGGGTATCTGTATCGTTGGTATAGAGGCTCATGACAGATCCGTTTGTATTCTGGTCGAAATAGCGGATCGGAAGAGTCTGCATATGCTCGAACATATCATCACGGACACTTTTAAGCACACCCTGACCGATATAAACCATCATTCGGGTATAAATAAATGTGGCAATCACACCAAGTGCAAAAATACAGCCAAGGACTGCAAGTGCCTTATAGAGTTCTGCAAAGTTCGGATCTGTCTGTCCGATCAGCGGGATGATAAAGTCATCCAGTAGAAATTTCAGGGACAGGGATACTGCAATACTTGCTGCGGAACTGATAAAGATGCAGATAAATACGATGATAAACTGTATCTTATGGGTTCCTGTCATATATTTCAGAAGTCTTTTGGCAGTTTGGATGGTGTTCTGATCTAATTTTTTCTTCTTATTCATCGTCTCCGCCTCCTTTGACCTGTGATTCATATACTTCTCTGTAAATATCATTTGTCTTCAGCAGTTCTTCTGAAGTACCCACACCTGCGATCTTACCGTCATCCAGTACGATGATCTGATCTGCATCTTCAATAGAAGAAACTCGCTGTGCGATAATAATCTTTGTTGTGTTCGGGATCTCCTCGCGGAAAGCCTTACGTATCAGGGCATCTGTTCTTGTATCTACTGCACTGGTAGAGTCATCCAGGATCAGGATCTTCGGTTTCTTGAGAAGAGCCCTTGCAATACACAGACGCTGCTTCTGACCGCCGGATACGTTGTTACCGCCCTGAACGATCATTGTATCGTAGCCATCCGGGAACTCACTGACGAATCCATCTGCCTGGGCCAGCTTACAGACCCTCCGAACTTCTTCCTCACTGGCATGTTCATCACCCCAGCGAATATTGTCATAGATGCTTCCTGAGAACAGCACATTTTTTTGAAGTACCATGGAAACCTGGTCACGAAGTACTTCCAGATTGTAGTTGCGTACATCCACGCCTCCCACCTGGACATTACCCTTTGTGACATCATAGAGTCTGGGGATCAGCTGCACCAGGGTAGACTTTGCACTTCCGGTTCCGCCGATGATACCTACTGTCTGACCGGATTTAATATGAAGATTTACATCCTTCAGGGAAAGATTTCCTCCCTCTCCTGCATAGCTGAAATCTACATGATTAAAGTCAATGGAACCATCTGCCACATTCTTTACTGCATCAGCTTTATCCTGCATCTCAGGAACTTCATCCAGAACCTCTACAATACGGTCTGTGGATGCTTCTGCTATCATGATCATAACAAACACGAAAGTTACCATGTTCAGGGACATGAGAATCTGAAGTGCGTAGACAATGATACTTGTCAGCTCACCGGTTTCCATGCCACCGAGAACAATACCTCTTCCGCCAATTGCAACAATGATAATGATTACAGTATACATGACAAACATCATAACCGGTGAGTTCCATGCAACGATTTTCTCTGCTTTAGTAAACAGATTATAAACATATCTGGAAATTCCATGGAATTTCTCAATCTCATAGTCCTCTCTTACGAAAGCCTTAACTACACGTGAGGCATTTACATTCTCCTGAACGGAATTGTTCAGGTTGTCATATTCATCAAAGACCTTGATGAAATGCGGATGTGCCTTTTTCGCAATAAAGATTAGTGTACCGCCAAGGACAGGAACAACTATCAGGAAAAGCACTGCGATCGGTTTGTTGATCGTCAGTGTCATAATCCATGACAGGATGATCATAAACGGTGCCCTGGCAAGAAGGCGAATACTCATCATGTATGCCTGCTGTACATTTGTGATATCAGTGGTCAGTCGTGTGACCAGACCTGATGTTGAAAAGTGGTCGATATTTTTAAAGGAAAAATCCTGCACCTTATAAAAAATATCGTGTCGTAAATTCTTCGCATATCCTGCTGCTGCAACTGCCGCCATATTTCCGGCCTGTACGCCGAAGAACAGGGAAAGCATTGCCATTGCAACAAGGATGACTCCACGCTGGATGATATAGCTCATATCTCCGTTTGCAATACCTACGTCGATAATCTTCGCCATCTCCAGAGGAATCAGAACTTCCATCAGTACTTCCAGGATTACAAGGATCGGAGCCAGTACAGACTGCTTCTTGTATTCCCGGACTGAACGTAAAAGTTTCTTATTCATCTTTGTCAATGTCCTCCTTATGTCTCGTTATTTCTGTTAAAAATCATTCCTGCTATCGCAGGATTTTTTCCGGTTTTCATACATCTGCCAGAGAACCTGTTTGCACAGTTCCACATCCTCCTTCGGAATTCCCCGTAGCATTTTGGCTTCGCCTTCTTCAATACTCTTTAAGATTGCAGGACGGATCTTCTCTGCTTTCTCTGTGGGAATGATCTGTTTCAGGCGTGCATCCTGTTTCGCACTCTCTCTGTAAATGTAACCGTTCTTCTCCATCAGCTTCAGGATCCCTGTCACTGTAGGTTTCCTGATCTGGAATTCCTCTTCAATATCTTTCTGATAGAGATCTCTGTGCATGGTTTCCAGAAGGATAAATTTCAGCACATGCTTCTGCATGGTCGTCAGATCGTCATTCTCCATCACCTCTGCCGGATTATGCCGTTTCATTGTATGGGATAAAATATGTATCAGCCTGCCTACATGCATCTCATTCAGCTTCTGTTTCATTTCCTCGTCTATCTCGCCGCACCTCCTAAAATCAGTACCCATACTATTGCAAAGCCATATAAATAGTTAGGTTGCTATCCATTAGTTGCCTAACTATTATATGGCTTTGGTTTTTTTATGTCAATACTTATTTTATGTTTCTATTTTTGTTCTATATATGATATAGTATTAACGTTGTCCAACCAATACCCGGCAACGGGAGGAGGTGATATTCTTGTCAGAAATTATTCTTTCTTTTCTTATCTCCTGTGCAGCAGGTATAATCTGCCACTATATCTGCAAATGGCTAGACGGAGATAAATAGGACAACACTAGCCTAGTGGTTGCTTGTCCACTTTGTTAAAACAAGAAGAAAGCCCTGGGAGCTGCCACTCCCAGGGCTTTCATTCTTGTTATTCTTGTCAGATTAATTATTCTTTCTTCTGCCTATTGGCATTATATCATATGCATTTTAGGAAATCAAATATTCTCCTTTTAAGCAACTCAAAATTAAATTTGCAAGGACTCTCAGAATATGTTAGAATGATTTCACTAAATAAAGCATAAAGGATTTTCAAAAATTAAAGAGGTTTCACACAAAGGAGGATTTCTATTATGTATATTACATGTCTTGACGTAGAGGGCGTACTGGTACCTGAGATCTGGATCGCATTTGCTGAAGCAAGCGGAATCCCGGAGCTGAAGAAAACCACACGTGATGAGCCGGACTATGATAAGCTGATGAACTGGAGGCTTGGTATTCTGAAGGAACATGGTCTCGGACTGAAAGAAATTCAGGATGTGATCGCAAAGATCGATCCGCTTCCGGGTGCAAAGGAATTCCTGGATGAACTTCGTTCTTTCTCTCAGGTAATTCTGATCAGCGATACTTTCACACAGTTTGCAGCACCGCTCATGGAGAAGCTTGGCAGACCTACCTTATTCTGCAACACTCTTGAAGTTGCAGACAACGGTGAGATCACAGGCTTTAAGATGAGAGTGGAACAATCCAAGTTAACTACTGTAAAGGCTTTACAGTCTATCGGATTCGATACCATTGCAAGCGGTGATTCCTACAATGACCTGGGTATGATCCAGGCAAGCAAGGCTGGATTCCTGTTCCGCAGTACAGATAAGATCAAAGCAGATTATCCGGAGATCCCGGCATATGAAGAATATGATGAACTGCTGGCTGCTATTAAGAATGCAATGAAATAAATCAGCTTTATATCAAAATATTATTGCTATTTATATTTCACATCTGGAATGGGAAATTTCATTAATATAAATATCCACAAATAATAAAATCTGCAGATAAGATATCCATTATATGATATCTCCTGCAGATTTTTTGTAATTTAACCTCATAAAGCAGTTCCTGTCCAATATTCCAATTACCAAAAAACATATAAAAGAACAGCTGCTTTATTTTTTATTCCGTCACATACGCCTTCACAAGCTCATACGTATTCTTCACTCCATCCATATGAGATCTCTCATAATTATGTGAAGCATAAACCCCAGGTCCGATCAGGCCATGTCTGATGTCATATCCTGCGCGGAGAGTTGCCTCCACATCAGAACCATAATGCGGATAAACATCGATCGCGAAATCCAGACCATGTGCTTTCGCTGTATTGACCAGTGCAGTGATCAGATTATAATTGTACGGACCGCCGGAATCTTTGGCGCAGATGGATACCATACGCTCTGTACATCCAAGATCAGCACCCACACATCCCATATCTACAGAAATCATTTCCGCTGTATCTGCCGGTACATAGCTTCCGCCATGTCCAACTTCTTCATATACTGTGAAAAGCAATGATACCTTACGATGCAGTGTAATCCCTTCGTCTTTCACTGCCTTCGCCAGTCCCAGCAGGATTGCTGCAGAAAGCTTATCATCTAGAAAACGGCTCTTGATATATCCACTCTCTGTGATCACAGTCCGCGGATCCATAGCAATGATATCTCCTACCTGGATTCCCAGTGCATCAATATCCTCTTTGTTTTCTACATTCTCATCCAGCAGGATCTCCATATTCTCTTCTGTCTGTTCCACTTTCTCATCTGCCACGTGCGCAGATGGTTCTGTATTCAGCACAACCCCTGTATAAACCCTGCCGTCTCTCGTATGAACAGTACAGTTCTCACCATCAGCAGTTCTCCACTGATGTCCGCCCAGAGTTGTAGGACGGAGGCGTCCGTTATCTTTTATGGAGCGTACCATTGCACCAAGAGTATCAATATGAGATGCCAGGACCAGCGGATTTCCCTCTCCTCCGATCGTCACGAGCACATTTCCCTTATTGGAAAGCTCCGGCTCATATCCCATTTCTTTCAGTGTTTCCATCAGATACTCTGCCGCCTTTTCCGTATAGCTGGACGGGCTTGGGATTGCAGTTAATTTCTTTAACTGTTCCCCGATAAACTCAAGATTTTTTCCATATTTTTTTCCTCTCATCATTTCATACTTGATTAAGCGGATAAAATCATCCGCTCCGCTATTTGCTCATAACCGAATAACTGCTTCGCAGTTTGATTTGATTATATCACGGCAGAAAGAAAGCGCCCTCAGTGTTCTTCACTTCCGGCGGCATTCCATCTTACATAATATGCTCCAGCAGTTTATGTTCATATTCATTACATTCTGCGATGTCTCCAGATATCCACTCTCTGTCAGTTCCAGGATAATACTGTCTGTAGAGAGATTATGCTTCTCAAGGATTGTATGAAAATCCTCTACCAGAGCACTCTTCAGAAGCCTACTGTTCCGCCAATCTCATTAACAAGGAGATATTCATCTCCTAGAATACGGTAAACCTGCTCCCCTGTTCTGAGACTTGCACGAATACACTCCGCTACTCCACGGATGATCTGATCTCCGTAAGCAGTTCCCATTCTCTCATTTCTGATCACATTCACATCACTTACTGCTGCGAAATCCTCTATCCATATCTACAATATGTGCATGCCTGTCTTTCTGAGAATTGCTGTTTTTGATATAATCCAGGGCTTCATCCATCGTCATATTCTGGCGTTCTATGTAATTTGCCCAGTTCTCTGCATATCCCTTCTCCATCTTCAGATAGTTTCCGGAAACCTGCTTCATTCCTTCCATAGTGGAACAAAACGCATCTATCTGCATCTGCGTTTTTTCATTCCTGATATGGTCGGAATAAACCAGAGAAGACAGAACCGCCGCCAGGATCAGAAGAATATTAATAATCACCAGGATTATTCTCCCGAACCTTTTCTGACTGTTCTTTATTATATTTTTCATTATCTTTCCTCTCAGGAATCACCTTCCGGATGCTGCATTTCTCTTTATATCATAAGCAGCATCCGAAAGGTTTTCCCACGGATCTCTGCATATATTTACATCTCAAATGCCTTTTTTATACTGTCATAATGCAGAAATTTTCCATCTGCTGCAAATTCTCTGATCTGGTCAGGACTGGCAAACATATATCCGTCTGTCTCTTCAGTCTGTAAATGTAAGTCATTCTCATCAATGTCCATGATAAAACGGTACACATCTACAAAATAGTTGTCTCCTTCACCCGGGTTCTCTCTCTTATACGTAAAAAGATAACCACCTTCTGCGTTTCGGGCATCCAGTCCTGTTTCCTCTTTCACCTCACGCAGAACAGCTTCATAAGATTCCTCTCCTGCCTGTGCAGCGCCGCCGGATACTTCCCACCATCCAGGTGCCCACGCTTTCGTCATGACACGTTTAGTGATTAGAAAAGTACCATCCGGTCTGGCTACTACGCCAAGCACAGTCAGATGATACTCTCCGTCCTTCAGACACCAGTCATTTCTCTTCATGGTACGTCCTGTAGGTTTCTTATTCTCATCATAAATATCCCAAAATTCCATTTCCAGTTATCTCCCTGTAAGATTGCTATTGTAACGTTTATTTATAATCATATCATCTTATAGATTTTTATGCAAACATATACTGTAAAATTTAGTTTTTTATTTTACCTTTTTATCATAAAAAAGTGGCAGCCTGAAAACTTTACCATCTCCTGTTCTAAAACAAAAACAGCCCCTGCGGAGAGTCTTAAACTCTTCCGCACAGAGCTGTTTTTACTTTCAAAATTATGCATTTTTATGCAGGAATGCGAAACTACTTTCTCTGTCCGTTTCCAGACTCATTCCTGTCTCAGATCTTATTCCTGGGTTGTGTATCCGAAGAAGAAGTATCCAAGTGGTGTGTAATACATACCTTTGATATTATCTTTCAGCATGTATGGCTGTGTATAGAAGTACAGAGGAGCCAGTACATTGTCTTCACCGATAAGGATATCTTCTGCTGCATGGAATGCTTTCATACGCTCTGCCTGATCAGAAGTAGCTTTTGCTGCATCGATCTGTGCATCGTAATCCGGGTTAGAATACTGAGCATCGTTGTTTCCGCCGCCTGTATACCACATATCAAGGAATGTACAAGGATCATTGTAGTCACCGATCCATCCGTTACGTGCGATCTGGAAGTCACCATTCTTTCTGTTCTGAAGGAATACGTTCCAGTCCTGGTTGTCCAGGTTAACAGTTACGCCAAGTTCTTTCTGCCACATGTTCTGGAGTGCTTCAGCGATCTTTTTGTGTTTGTCATCTGTGTTGTACAGATATTCAACTGTCGGGAAACCTTCGCCGTCTGGATATCCTGCATCTGCAAGGATCTGACGTGCTTCTTCACAGTTCTTCTCATAATCATCTTCAGAAACGCTGTAATATTCACCGCCTACTGTACGGAAGTCATCTCCGCTTGCTCCGTCTGCATCATAGATACCGGATGGAACATATCCTGTTGCAGGAACTTCACCGGACTGAGTTACGTTATCTACGATGTAGTTACGATCGATTACAAGTGAGAATGCTTTACGGATTGCAGGATCAGAGAATACTTCATTTTCTGTATTGAAGCATACATAGTATGTTCCGATATAGTCAGCGATGTTAAGTTCTCCGGATGCAAGGTAAGTAGCAACTTCGTCTACAGGAAGGTTCTCGATGAAATCAAGTTCTCCGTTGTTGTATCCTTTAAGGATCGCGTTGTTGTCGTCCAGAAGTGCAAATTTAATTGTGTCCGGTCCAAGGTTCTCATAATCATAGTAGTTCTCATTCTTTTCCATAAGAATGTAGGAGTTATGAGACCATTCTTTCATCTTGTAAGGTCCGTTGCTGATATAAGTTGCAGGATCAAATGTCCAGTTCTCGCTTCCCTCTACCATATCTTTACGAACAGGGAAGGTTGCCGGGAATGCCATGATTTCTTCGAAATACGGGCAGTCATAAGTTAAATCGATCTGCAGTGTTGTATCATCTGTAGCTTTGATTCCAAGTGTGTCAGGATCCGCACTTCCGTCAGCTACCTCTGCATATCCTTTTACCATGTCGATCATGTAACAGTAGTCTGCTGCTGTTTCCCGGGTTTGCCAGACGTTTCCAGGAATATTCGAAATCTCCTGCTGTTACGGCCTGTCCGTCAGACCATTTGATACCATCACGAAGATGTACAGTATAAGTTACTGTTCCGTCATCGTTTGTCTCTTTATCCCAGGATTCAGCCTGTCCTGGAACTGTAACAGCATTTCCTTCACCGTCGTCTGCCCATTTGACCAGACCTTCGAACATATGGTGGCACATGACAGAACCATCATTGCTGTATTCAGTGCAGGTCGATACTCTGTGGTTCAGATGCGATACAGAGATTCAGATTAAATCCGTCTGTTGATTCGCTCTCTGCTGCCATTACAGGTGCTGTAGCTGCCATGCTTGTAACCATAGCTACTGACAGAGCCATGAGACATAATTGTTTTTGCCTTTCTCATTACTTGTCCTCCTTTATTATGGTTTTCGCTGTATGAGAAGTCAGCGATTTGTATTATAAATTCCATTATACAGGAACCAATACCTATGTTAAGCTTTTTCTTTCGGATTTTTTACTATAATTGCAACAATAATTTTGTTAATTATTTCCTATTTTTATTCTTTCTATTTATTTCAGTATTACCCACCAGTTTACATTATATTTTTTTCGTATTCTGTAAGTACTCTGATAAATAGTCAGGCGAATATCCGCTTGACTGTATTATTTATCCAGCAGATGACATGCTGCCCAGTGTCCAGGTTCATGCTCTTTGAACTGTGGCATCTCCTCACGGCACTTCTGTGTCGCATATGGACATCTGGTATGGAAACGGCATCCACTCGGCGGGTTCATCGGGCTTGGCACATCTCCCTCAAGGATGATACGCTTTCTGGTACGGCTCAGCTTAGGATCCGGTACCGGAACTGCAGAAAGAAGCGTCTGTGTATATGGATGGATCGGATGACGGTTCAGCTCATAGCTCTCACCAAGTTCTACCAGAGATCCCAGATACATAACACCTGATCCTGTTTGAAATATGACGCACAACAGACAAGTCATGAGCGATAAACAGGTAAGTCAGTCCCATTTCTGCCTGCATATCCTCCAGCATGTTTACAACCTGTGACTGGATAGAAACGTCCAATGCGGAAATCGGCTCATCACATACGATAAATTCCGGTTGAACAAAATCGCTGCGCGATGGCTTGCCAAGGCTGTGGCGCAGCTTTCTTTTTCTCAATAATAAAATAGGCAATGGCAATTCTTACCAGTATTTGATATTGTAAAGTTACCACACAAAACAATTCAATACAGAAAGACACCACTGCCTATGAAAAGAATACCATTTGACCGCTTTTCTGACAAGCGGTTTTATTATGCTAATGCACCTCCATGTAAGCAGGGTTTTTCATTAACTACTGATTTTACATGGAGGATTTTATTATGTACGAAGAAATTTTTAATCAGATTCGATCTGCTGCAAATAAACGGAATCTCAAGGATTCCACGATTCATGCATACTGTACCAGTGTTGCTCATTTTTTGAACCGCACAGCCAAGGATATAGATGCATTAACAACTGACGATGTTGATATATTCCTAACTGAAAAGAAACTTTCCGGGATTTCACCAGAAACATACAATCACTACCATTCAGGAATCCGCTTCTTTTACAAAAAAATATTGAAGAAGAATTGGGATGATGATGACATACCTCGTATGAAAAGGGACAGAAAGTTACCAACGGTGCTTACAAAAGCAGAAATATCAGCTATTCTTGATGCTACGCCAAATTTGAAGCACAAAGCTATGATTGCTACTATGTATTCAGGCGGACTTCGTGTTTCAGAAGTCACACATCTTCATTATGATGATATTTCACGCACGAACAAAACCATACACATCCGTGATGGGAAAAGTCGCTCTGATCGTTATACTTTGCTTGCAGACCGGACGCTCGAAATATTGACAGAATACTGGTTTCAATGTGGCAGACCAAGGGGGATTCTGTTCCCAAGTTCATGGACAGGGGATTATCTTACAAAAGATAGTGTCATTCAGTTTTTTCGTGAAAGCGCCGAAAGAGCAGGCATTCAGAAACATGTCTCCACACATTGTTTGCGTCATAGTTTTGCAAGTCATCTGTTTGAGTCAGGCTGCGATATAAAATACATTCAGGCTCTTTTGGGACATCGTGATCCAAAATCAACAGAAATTTATCTGCATGTAAGCAATAAAACTCTGCTTGGTATTAAAAGCCCATTTGATGAGATGGGTGGTGAATGATTATGGATAAATCATGTACGATACAGGATGTATTTGAACGGTTCTATCCTTCTTATGAAAAGAGGAGTAACCCTCCTGCTCATCACAGAAAAACGGCTTATCACATCAGAAACTGTAAAACAGGAGTTTTTGGTGTAAACATCAGTGTTTGTGAGGACTGCGGATGTATCAGTGTTCACA
>ENA-OQDT01001878-OQDT01001878.1-human-gut-metagenome-genome-assembly--contig:-NODE-1878-length-11581-cov-3.549066_pt1 | contig 11581 bp, 12 predicted proteins | sample MGYA00242786_ERZ504617 | MGnify/ENA primary metagenome ERZ504617 (study PRJEB26092, sample SAMD00036337) | human gut metagenome | host: Homo sapiens | study: EMG produced TPA metagenomics assembly of... | reverse complement strand
TTTGAATTCAGAAAACAGCTTGAGTACAAATGTAATAACAATGGTATTCAGCTCATTGTAGCTGATAGATTTTATCCATCGTCAAAACTTTGTAGTTGTTGTGGAAATATAAAAAAGGGATTTGAAATTATCTGACAGAATTTATAAATGTGAATGTGGAAATGTTATAAATAGAGATTTTCAAGCATCACTAAACCTAAAAGCTTATGGAGAAAAATTTGCAAGCTAACAATTAAACGTTAATGCAAATATGTACGGATACGTTAATTCGGAATTTACGCCTATGGAGAGTACAAGAACTTGTGAGTAGTATCTGTTTCGACAGTACAAAAGCATACTCATTGAAGTAGGTAATGAAACATAAAGGTTTATAACTTTTTATAAGTTTTCAGTAACGGATCACAGCAGGACGTGCGGTAGATAATGATATCAGAATCCTGTATCCGTTCATGTCCCGTCATCATTTCCAGATTCTGATGGAAAATGGAACAGTCCATGTAGAAGATCTGAAAAGTACAAACGGTCTTTGCCTTAACGGAAAGCCAATTACCAAAGCGATCATGAAATCGGGAGATGTGAAATGCATGGAGAATCACATATGCGCATGAGCTTCTGAAAAAATCAGAAGCGTACAGGCATTTGGCATCATCGGTGAATCCGGATGGGGCATTTGGTATTTATCTGGATACGGAAATGATCCATGTGCGAAGCTGGGGGAATGGAAGTTCCATACCGGTTCTCAGTATTCCGGCATATGGTATCCTCGATGATCTGGGAGATGTTCTGACAGGCAGCCGTGCTGTCGTTCATGCAAAAATGAATCCGGAGAAAAAGTTATATTCGGTGCCGGCATTTATGCAGGAAGCGGATCGTCTTGTCCATTCATCGCTGGAGCCTTGTGGGATACGATATTGTATCGCCCTTATGAAGGAACTGAAAAATGTAAAGACTGCCATGGAAATGGCAGGATTTCGTGTGCTGCGGATTATGAGTGTAGTGGAAGCATGTGCACTGGCAAAAGCGTATCGGATGAAGAAAGAACAGGAATTTCTGGTGCGTGTGATCGCAAACCAGGAAAGGCAGAATCTGAAAGCAGAATATGGGGATGAACTGCTGGAAGGAGTGGAATATACATTCGGAGAAAATATGCCGGAGGCAACACCTGGCATGGAATATTATTGTTTCAGTGATGACAGATCCAGGAAAGCACTTGGACGGGAAGGGGCAGGATATGAAGAACTTTCCGAGGCTGCAGCGGATGGAGCGGTGATCCAGGGAGTAAAGCTCACCGAGGGCAGCGATATTCTGATGCTTGGAATTTTTCCATGGAAAGCAGGGATTGAAGTGTACACCATCAAAGGGGGTAAAGAATGTATCCCATTAACCTGGCTCAGTAAGGAACAGGAAACGATTCCGACAAAAACAAAAGAGTTTGAATTTTCGCTGGATTCCCCAAAGATACAGACCGGATGAAGATCTGGATTGAGATAAATACGGAAAGAACCGATTTTACACTGATCTTGCAGGCAGGAGAGAAGCAGGCGGTGGCAGACCTGGATCAATACTAGGAAGAAAAACTTCAGCGTTTCCCGATCACAACAGAGGTTGTACCGGAAGAGGTGCTAAGAAAGGTGCTTTCTGCCGGAAAAGAATTTTGCCGGGGTGTGGAAAATCTGGAAGAGACAAATACAAATTTCGCACTGAGAAAGGGAATCCAGATGATTGCCAGACAGACAAAAGAAGTGTTTGCAGACTATCGGAACAGAGATAAGGATATTCCAGTTGGCACATTTATCGAAAAGCTGTTGGCTGTGAAGGATAATGTAGAATATGGAATTGCAGGGGCAGAAAGGACGACGAAGCGTACCGAATATGTGATGGAGAAGCTGCTTCTGATAGATTTCCGTAAAGCACTGGAGCAGACTTTGTATCAGTTGAATGTTACACCAATCGAAGCAAACGGTGTGACATTTGATCCGTATATTCATGAAGCGGTACAGATCAAAGAGACCAATCTGGTGGAAGAAGACCGGGTTGTCAGTGAGGTGCAGAAAGGTTACTTTTTTGGGGAAAAGCTGTATCGGCCGACAAGAGTAGTTGTTTCAAAAAATATTTAAAAAGTTGTTGACAAATAAGCGTTTCTGATGTATTATTTAAAACGTGCCTGAGAGATGCAGGCAATAAGATGCGCGAGTGGCTCAGTTGGTGGAGCGCGACCTTGCCAAGGTCGAGGCCGCGGGTTCGAGTCCCGTCTCGCGCTTATAGTTTGGGGTGGGTCGATTGGATATATAGTGTATTCAATCGGCTCTTTTTTTGCCTCAGGCAGAGAAGATTTTTGCTTCTGTAAGCGACGGACAACTGTCTTTGGTGGGTAAAAATATTTTGCGGGGATTCATAACGTTTGCCAGATGGCATAGGAGGTAATAAGAATGAAACTATTATATCAATTTGGCGTTATCATGTTTGTAACCTTTCTCGGAGAACTTCTGCACAGCCTGATCCCATTGCCGATCCCTGCGAGTATCTATGGACTGCTTCTGATGCTGGCAGGTCTGATGACAAAAGTGATCAAGCTGGAGCAGGTCAAGATCGCGGCGGATTTTCTGATCGAGATCATGCCGCCGATGTTTATCCCGGCAGCCGTCGGCCTGATCGTGACCTGGAGCGATTTAAAGGCAATCCTGCTCCCGGTTCTGGTGATCACCTGTATCACGACGGTCTTTGTTATGGTTGTGACCGGGAGAACGGCACAGGCAGTGATGCATCTGAAAGAAAATATGGCAGCACAGAAAATGGAGAAGCAGGATCAATAAAGGTGATCTCAGGAGGATAAAAGATATGAAAGAGATATTGTGTAACTCAGCGTATTTTGGTGTGACAGTCAGCCTGATCGGATATGGGGCTGGCATTATGCTGAAGAAAAAGTTCAAGTATGCATTTTTAAATCCACTTCTGATCTCGATCATTTTCGTGATCGGTGTGGTGCTGCTGTGCGGGGTGGATTATGAAAGTTATGAAAATTCTGCCCAATATTTAAGTTACCTTCTGACACCGGCGACGGTATGCCTGGCAGTACCGCTTTATCAGCAGATGGCACTTTTGAAGAAGAATCTGGCAGCCGTTGGCTGCGGCATCCTCGCAGGTGTACTGGCAAGCCTTGCAAGCGTCCTGCTTCTGGCATTTTTGTTCAGACTTAAGCATGATGTCTATGTTACACTGCTTCCAAAGTCGATCACAACAGCGATCGGAATGGGTGTTTCCGAAGAACTGGGCGGTCTGGTGACGATCACCGTGGCTGTGATCATCGTTACCGGCGTGATCGGAAATGTGATCGGAGAGGCAGTCTGCAAGCTGTTCCGTATTTATGAGCCGATCGCAAAAGGACTGGCACTTGGCACATCTTCCCATGCGATCGGAACGGCCAAGGCACTGGAAATGGGCGAAGTAGAAGGTGCGATGAGCAGTCTGGCGATCGCGGTAGCCGGTCTTCTGACCGTGATCGGATCCTCTGTATTTGCAGGATTTTACTGAATGGCATTTTTGCATATCAAAAGACAGGTTCTGCCGACCCTCTGATCGACAGAACCTGTCTTTGTTTTGCGGATATTTAATATTTCTAAATCAATTCGGATTAAACAATACCCTGAGCGTTCATAGCATCGACAACTTTTTCAAAGCCTGCAATGTTTGCACCGGCTACATAGTTGCCTTTCATGCCGTAACGTTCTGCAGCATCAACCATATTGTGGCAGATGTTAACCATGATACCCTGCAGTTTTGCATCTACTTCATCAAATGTCCAGCTCAGACGTTCGCTGTTCTGGGTCATTTCCAGAGCAGAAGTAGCAACACCGCCGGCATTTGCAGCTTTACCAGGAGCAAAGATCACACCGTTTTTCTGCAGATATTCGGTAGCATCCATAGTAGTAGGCATATTAGCACCTTCGCATACAGCCAGGCATCCGTTTGCTGCCAGTTGTTTTGCATCGTCGATCAGCAGTTCATTCTGAGTTGCACATGGAAGGGCAACATCACATTTTACGCTCCATACGCCGCGGCCTTCATGGTACTCAGCATTTGGTCTGTAGTTTTTGTACTCGGTCAGTCTTGCACGTTTTACTTCTTTGATCTCTTTAAGGGCTGCAACATCAATTCCGTCCGGATCGTATACCCAGCCTGTAGAATCACTTGCAGTAACCACTTTTGCACCCAGCTGCTGAGCTTTTTCAATTGCGTAGATCGCAACGTTGCCTGCACCGGATACACAAACAGTCTTACCGACCAGTTCGATACCGTTCAGTTTCAGCAGTTCCTGTGTCAGGTAGAGCAGGCCGTAACCGGTAGCTTCTGTTCTTGCAAGGGATCCGCCGTAGCTTAAGCCTTTACCTGTCAGAACACCTTCATACAGACCGCGGATTCTCTTGTACTGACCGAACATATAGCCGATCTCTCTTGCACCTGTACCGATATCACCTGCAGGTACGTCAGTATCAGCACCGATATATTTGCACAACTCTGTCATAAAGCTCTGGCAGAAAGCCATAACTTCACGGTCGGATTTGCCTTTTGGATCGAAGTCAGAACCACCTTTGCCGCCGCCGATCGGCAGACCGGTCAGGGAGTTTTTGAAAATCTGTTCAAAACCAAGGAATTTGATGATGCCGATGTTTACAGACGGATGCAGACGGATACCACCCTTGTAAGGTCCGATCGCACTGTTGAACTGTACACGGTAACCGGTATTTACCTGAACCTGACCTTTATCGTCAACCCATGGTACACGGAATTTGAACTGTCTTTCCGGATTTACCAGTCTTTCCAGAAGAGCATCCTTTCTGTATTTTTCTTCGTTTGCCTCGATAACGACTCTCAGAGACTCCAGAACCTCTTTTACTGCCTGATGAAATTCAGGTTCAGACGGATTCTGTTCTACAACTTTGGCAATAACCTCATCTACGTATGACATGATTGTGTCCTCCTTATCTTCATACATTGATTTTGTAACCATTCAGAGCTATGCAAAAAACAGTTACGATTTTTTTTCCATTGCAGATTATAGCAAATCAGCGTGGCAAAGTAAAGAAAAAAGTAGTGCTTTTTAGCAAAAAAAAGTACGGAATTTTTGTAAAAATGTTGGAAGTGCGTAGTTTTTGCAGGAAAAGCTTCAAAATGGAAAAGGAAAACTTCCATCATAAGGCAAAATAAAACGAAAAGAATGACCATTTACAAAAAGAAAGAGATTCGCTATACTGAGAGGAAAAGACTGGATAAAAACCGGCCTGAATACAAAGGAGGATCTGCTGATGGAAAAGCAAGCGGGACTTACAAGGCAGGATGTGGAGGAACGTATCAGAAGCGGTCAGGTAAACCGGATGGAGCATACTACAGTAAAAACGAATAAGGAAATTGTGAGGGCACATGTGCTGACCTATTTCAATTTTCTGAATCTTTTTCTCGCCATTCTGGTGCTGCTCACCGGACAGTTTAAGAACATGACCTTTATGGGTGTGGTGATCGTCAATGCCCTGATCGGGATCATGCAGGAGCTGAAGGTTAAGAAGGTAGTGGATAAGCTGACTGTACTGACAGCGTCGAAAGCGCATGTGGTAAGAGAAAATAAAAAATATGAGATTGATATAGAAGAAGTGGTGAAAGACGATATTCTGATCGTGACAAACGGTGATCAGATCTGTGCGGACTGTGAAGTGCTTGACTGCGATGGTCTGGAAGTCAACGAATCTATGCTGACCGGAGAATCAAAACCTGTAAAGAAAAAAGCAGGAGATGAGCTAATGTCCGGCAGTTTTGTAGTTGCAGGTGGTGGTGTCGGCCGTGTTGTCCATGTCGGTGATGAGAATTATGCTGCAGAGCTGACAAGAAAGGCAAAAAACGAAAAAACGTGCCACTTCGGAAATGCAGAATACGATCAGGCGGATCATAGCAGTGATCAGCATTCTGATCATTCCGATCGGCATTTTGCTGTTTCTTTCTCAGATTCATGTACATGGGACGACCAGAAATGAGGCTATTGTTGGAACGGTTGCCGGAATTATCGGCATGATCCCGGAAGGTCTGGTTCTTCTGACCAGCATTTCGTTTATTCTGGGTGTAGGAAGACTTGCCAAAAAGAGAGCGCTTGTGCAGGAAATGGAAGCAATCGAAGCACTGGCACGCGTCCTAATCCGTGCTGTGCCTTGACAAGACCGGGACGATCACGACCGGTGAGCTGGAAGTGACAGAGGTACTTGCACTTGGTGATGCCAAAAAGAAGAAGTAAGCGAGATCATGAATGAGCTTACGTTTGCGTTTGAAGATACGAACAATACACAGGAAGCTTTAAAAAAATATTTCAGAAGGACAAATATCTATACGGTGAAAGAGAGAATCCCGTTTTCTTCCGAACGGAAATACCGTGCAGTATCTTTTGAAAACCGGGGCTGCTTTGTGCTTGGTGCACCGGAATTTTTGCTGGGTGAAAGGGAAGAAGAACAGGAAATTGGCAAAACGGTCGATGCATATTCAGAAGAAGGATACCGTGTTCTTCTGCTTGGAAGATGCAGTGCCCTGCATCCGGAGGATGGAAGCGTGGAAGGTGTTGTGCCGATGGGCCTGATCGTGATCCTGGACTGTATCCGGAAAGAGGCGCCGGATGTATTTGCCTATTTCCGTGAGCAGAACGTTGAAATCAAGGTAATCTCAGGAGATAATCCGATGACAGTATCGAAAATCGCCGGAAAAGCAGGACTTTCAGGAGCAGAAAAATATGTGGATGCATCCACGCTGGGTGATGATCCGCAAAGTTACCGCGAAGCTGTACAGAAATACAATGTATTCGGACGCGTGAAGCCGGAGCAGAAGCAGCATCTGGTCCACGCTTATCAGTCGGAAAAGAAAGTGGTCGGCATGGTAGGTGACGGTGTCAACGATGTACTTGCCCTGAAAGATGCGGATTGCGGCATTGCGATGGCGGCGGGAAGTGATGCGGCAAAGCAGTCGGCGCACATTGTCCTTCTGGATTCGGATTTTGCCTGCCTTCGGAATATTGTCAGCGAAGGAAGAACGATCATCGCCAATATTGAGCGTGTCAGTGCACTGTATCTGACCAAGACGCTGTATTCGATTCTGTTGAGTGTTATTTTTATTCTTCTTGGGCGGGCATATCCGTTTATCCCGGTACAGCTTTCGCTGATCAGTGCGGCATGCATCGGCCTGCCGAGCTTTGTGCTGACGCTGGAGCATACAGAAGAAGTGACGAGTACGGGATTTTTGCGTCATGTGATGCAGACGGCACTTCCGGCGGCGCTGACGATGGTGGGTACTTTGCTGGTGGTTCAGATTTTGTCACCTTTCTGGAACGGAAAAGAAATACTGACTTATACATTTAACCTGCTGGTTGGCGGAACGGTTGGCATTATGGTGGTCTTTCGGGTATGCAGACCACTGAACTGGCTTCGCGGAATTCTCTGCTGCTGTGTGATCGCGATTTTTTCGGTGGGTGTGATCCTGCTGCCGGATTTTTTGGGGACAACCAGTATTTTCTGCTGGCAGATGGTTCTGATGATACCGCTTGTCTGCATGGTCATTCTTATGTATAATGAACTGATACGCCTGATTTTGTTCTGTTATCAGTTAAGAGATCGGATACATGAAAAAATAGAGGATTTATTTCCGAGAAAAACACGGAACAGAAGGGCATGAAAGGAATTATTTTTGATGAAAAGAAAAAAAATAGCAATAATCGGCGGAGGGGCAGCCGGTATGTTTGCGGCAGTTCATGCGGCAGAACGTGGCTGTGAAGTACACCTGTTTGAAAAAAATGAAAAGCTTGGAAAGAAAATTTATATTACCGGAAAAGGAAGATGCAATCTGACAAATGCCTGTGACACAGAGGAACTGTTTGATGCGGTTGTCAGCAATCCGAAGTTCCTTTACAGTGCTTTCTATGGATATACGAATCATGATGTGATCGATTTTTTTGAAAAAGCCGGTACGAAAACAAAAACGGAACGGGGAGAGAGGGTGTTTCCGGTATCGGATCATTCCACGGATGTGATCGATGCACTCCGCAGGAAAATGCGCGAATACAAAGTGCAGGTGCATCTGAATACAGAAGTTTCGAAAGTGGAAGCAGAAGATGGAAAAGTGACAGGTGTTCTGTCAGATGGAGAGAAAAAGCTTTTTCTGCCGATGCCGTGCTGGTGGCAACCGGAGGGATTTCCTATAAAACGACAGGATCGACCGGTGATGGATATCGTTTTGCAGAAGAACTTGGACATAAAGTAACAGAGCTCTGTCCTTCTCTGGTGCCGTTCAATACGAAAGAACCGTGGGCGAAGGAACTGCAGGGACTTTCCTTAAAAAACGTGGATGTACGGGTCATGGACGGCAAAAAGAAGCTCTATGATGGTTTTGGCGAGATGATGTTTACTCATTTTGGTGTGACCGGGCCGCTGATTTTAAGCGCCAGCAGTTATACTGCCAGGACGGCACGCAAAAAAGAACTGCAGCTTTTTATTGACCTGAAGCCGGCACTGTCAAGAGAACAGCTTGACCATCGGATTCTGCGTGATTTTGAGGAAGCAAAAAACAAACAGTTTAAAAATGCACTGGGCGGACTGTTTCCGGCAAAGCTGATCCCTGTGATGGTCACTCTTTCCGGGATCAGTCCGGAGAAGAAAGTTAACGAAATCTCAAAAGAAGAAAGAAACGCTTTTGTGCAGCAGATCAAAAATTTGCCGTTGACCATTACCGGGCTTCGAGATTATAATGAGGCTATCATCACAAAAGGCGGTGTCAGTGTAAAAGAGGTCAATCCATCTACTATGGAGTCGAAACGGACAAAGGGACTTTATTTTGCAGGGGAGGTACTGGATCTGGATGCCGTGACAGGAGGCTTTAATCTGCAGATCGCCTGGTCGACCGCTTATGCGGCGGCGGTGGCGATGAGCGAAGCATAGACACCGCGCAGGAGGAGAATATGAGTTTTAATATAGCAATCGATGGACCGGCGGGAGCCGGAAAAAGCACGATCGCAAAACGTGTATCAAAAGAACTGGGATTTATTTATGTAGATACCGGGGCGATGTACCGTGCGATCGCAGTTTATATGATGCAGAATCAGATTGATATTCATGACGATGCAGCAGTTCAGAAGGCCTGCCAAAACATTTCAGTATCGATCACATACAATGAAAACGGTGAGCAGCAGGTTCTCTTAAACGGAGAAAATGTAACCGGTCTGCTGCGTACAGAAGAAGTCAGCCATACGGCATCCGTCACATCTGCCAACCCGGCGGTACGTGCCACGCTGCTTGAGCTGCAAAGAGATCTGGCAGAAAAGGAAGATGTGCTGATGGATGGAAGGGATATCGGGACAAATGTTCTTCCACATGCACAGCTTAAGATTTATCTTACGGCGAGTGTGGAAACACGTGCAAAGCGCCGTTTTCTGGAACAGCAGGAAAAGGGAGATACGCATACACTGGAAGAAATTGAAGAAGAGATAAGAGATCGCGATGCGCGTGATATGTCAAGGCAGATTGCGCCGCTTCGTCAGGCGGAAGATGCTATTTTGGTGGATTCTTCGGATATGACGATCGATGAAGTGGTGGAGCGTATCAAAGAGTGCTGTCAGGAAGTGAAGCGATGAGAGTCATAAAAGCACAGACAGCAGGATTTTGTTTTGGCGTAAAGCGTGCCGTTGATCAGGTCTATGAGCTGGCAGGGAAAGAAGAAGGACCGGTTTATACCTGCGGACCGATCATACACAATGAAGAAGTGGTCGGCGATCTGGAAAAAAAAGGAGTAAAAGTCCTTCATACAAAAGAAGAACTGTCTGCTCTGGAAAAAGGAACCGTTGTGATCCGTTCACACGGTGTCGCAGAGGAGATTTATGATCTGATACAGGAAAAGGGACTGAAGCTGGTCGATGCTACCTGCCCGTTTGTAAAGAAGATCCACCGCATTGTGAAGCGGGAGGGTGAAAATGGCAGGGAGATCGTAATCATCGGAAATGCGACACATCCGGAGGTGGAAGGCATCAAGGGCTGGTGTGTTTCGGGGGTTACGGTAGTTGGAAGTGAAGAAGAAGCACAAAATTATGAGACAGATTCTAAAAATGGCATCTGTGTTGTGTCACAGACGACATTTAATTACAAGAAATTTAATAAATTAGTTGAAATTCTTACAAAAAAGCGTTATGATATACTTGTTTTAAATACGATTTGCAATGCGACCGAAGAGCGTCAGCAGGAGGCAAGAAAAATTGCCGCCCAAGTCGATGCCATGATCGTTATTGGAGGCAGACACAGCTCCAATACGCAGAAACTATTTGAAATATGTAAAGAAGAATGCAAGAATACTTACTATATACAGACACTTGAAGATTTGGATGTACATTCGATGCAGTCCATGAGTTGCGTAGGTATTACAGCAGGGGCATCAACCCCAAATAATATTATTGAGGAGGTTCACAAGGAATGTCAGAAATGAGCTTTGAACAAATGCTGGAGGAATCATTAAAAACAATTCATAATGGAGAGGTAGTCGAAGGTACGGTCATCGATGTCAAAGAAGATGAGATCATCTTAAATATTGGATACAAAGCCGACGGTATTATCACAAAAAATGAATATACCAACGATTCAAGCGTAAATCTTCAGGACGTTGTTCATGTTAATGATAAAATGGAAGCAAAAGTTCTGAAAGTAAACGATGGCGAAGGACAGGTTCTGCTGACTTACAAGAGACTGGCAGCAGAAAAAGGAAACAAGAGACTGGAAGAAGCTTTTGAAAACCATGAAGTACTGAAAGCACCGGTTGCACAGGTACTTGACGGTGGTCTGAGCGTTGTGATCGACGAAGCAAGAGTATTTATCCCGGCTAGTCTGGTATCTGATACTTATGAAAGAAATCTTGGCAAATATGCAGGTCAGGAGATCGAATTCGTGATCAGCGAGTTCAACCCGCGCAGAAGAAGAATCATCGGCGATCGTAAACAGCTTCTGGTTGCAAAGAAAGCAGAGATGCAGAAAGAACTTTTTGCAAGGATCAACGTTGGTGATGTAGTAGAAGGTGTGATCAAAAACGTTACCGATTTCGGCGCATTCATCGACCTGGGCGGAGCAGACGGTCTGCTGCACATCTCAGAGATGTCATGGGGACGTGTTGAGAATCCGAAGAAAGTATTCAAAGTTGGCGAAAAACTTTCTGTTCTGATCAAAGACATCAGCGGCGACAAGATTGCACTGAGCCTGAAATTCCCGGATCAGAATCCGTGGCTGACGGCTGGCGAGAAATATGCAGCAGGAAACGTAGTAGAAGGCAAAGTTGCACGAATGACTGATTTCGGTGCATTTGTTGAACTGGAGCCGGGTGTAGACGCACTGCTTCATGTATCCCAGATTTCTCAGGAACATGTTGAAAAACCGTCTGACGTACTGAGCGTAGGACAGGTTATCGCAGCAAAAGTGGTAGATTTCAACGGCGAAGACAAAAAAATCAGCCTGAGCATGAAAGCGCTGCAGAAGGAAGAAACTGCTGCCAACACAACAGAGGCAGAAGAAGAGTAATATTCACATCT
>ENA-OQDT01001877-OQDT01001877.1-human-gut-metagenome-genome-assembly--contig:-NODE-1877-length-11582-cov-4.840419_pt1 | contig 11582 bp, 10 predicted proteins | sample MGYA00242786_ERZ504617 | MGnify/ENA primary metagenome ERZ504617 (study PRJEB26092, sample SAMD00036337) | human gut metagenome | host: Homo sapiens | study: EMG produced TPA metagenomics assembly of... | reverse complement strand
CGAGATCCATGACTTACGGAGACTTAGGCGCGAAGGCTTTCCTGAGCGTCTTAGTCGTAGTTAGTCATTAGCTTGCCGGAACGTTGCGACGCGCGGCGGTGAATATACATTGTGAAATCGCGTCCGGAATAACGACCAACACACTAAATAGCAATTGATTTATAGGAGATATTATGAATCCAAAAGCTTTAAAATCACTTGAATACTACAAGATCATCGACCAACTGACAGAGAAGGCTTCTTCCCAGATGGGGAAAGACCTGTGCAGGCACCTCCTGCCCTCTGAAGATGTTTACGAAATCCGTCATATGCAGACCCAGACCAGAGACGCCCTCACACGCCTTTTCCAGAAAGGAAACATCTCCTTTGGAAGCGTAAAAGACGTGCGCGGCTCACTGAAACGTCTGGAAATCGGAAGTTCCCTTGGAATTTCCGAACTCCTTGCCATTGCCGGACTTCTGGAAAATACCAACCGTGTCAAAGCCTACTCCCGAAATGAGCGCGGAGATGCAAGAGAAGACTCTCTGGACGGCATGTTTGAGAGTTTGGAGCCATTGACTCCCCTCTCAGCCGAAATCCGCCGCTGCATCATTTCCCAGGACGAAATCAGTGACGACGCCAGTGCCGGTCTGATGCATGTACGCCGCAGCATGAAAGTTGCCAATGACCGCATCCACACCCAGCTGGCCTCTCTGGTAAACGGCAGCGCCCGCAATTACCTTCAGGACTCCGTTATCACCATGCGAAACGGCCGCTACTGTATCCCGGTAAAAGCCGAATACAAAGGTCAGGTTCCAGGTATGATCCACGACCAGTCTTCCACCGGCTCCACTTTATTCATTGAGCCTCTGGCGATTGTCAAACTAAACAACGACATCCGCGAGCTGGAGCTTCAAGAACAGAAAGAGATTGAGGCAGTTCTCGCTACCTTAAGTGAACAGACCGCCCAGAATGTGGACGCCATTCGCGCAGACCTTGACATTATGATCCAGCTGGATTTCATTTTTGCCAGAGCAGGACTTGCACTGGATATGAATGCCACAGAACCCATTTTCAATACAGAGAAACGCATTCACCTGAAACAGGCACGCCACCCGCTCATTCCCAGAAAAAAAGCCGTTCCCATTGACATCCGTCTTGGAGAAGACTTCGACCTCCTTGTTGTAACCGGACCAAATACTGGTGGTAAAACCGTTTCCCTTAAAACAGTTGGGCTTCTGACCCTGATGGGACAGGCGGGACTTCACATTCCAGCCCTGGACCGCTCCGAGCTTTCTGTTTTCCGTGAGGTTTACGCAGATATCGGGGACGAGCAGAGCATCGAGCAGTCTCTCAGTACCTTTTCCTCACATATGACAAACGTAGTGTCTTTCCTGAAAAAAAGCAGATCAGGACTCTCTGGTGCTTTTTGATGAGCTTGGCGCTGGTACCGACCCGACAGAAGGAGCGGCACTTGCCATCTCCATTTTGTCCTTCCTGCATGAACAGGGCATCCGCACCATGGCAACCACCCATTACAGTGAACTGAAAGTTTACGCCCTGTCCACTGACGGCGTTGAAAATGCCTGCTGTGAGTTTAATGTGGAAACCCTGCGTCCTACTTACCGTCTGCTCATCGGTGTTCCGGGAAAGAGTAATGCCTTTGCGATTTCTTCCAAACTTGGTCTTCCGGACTTTATCATTGAGCGCGCCAAGGAGCAGATCAGCCAGAAGGACGAGTCCTTCGAGGATGTACTTACCTCCCTGGAAAACAGCCGCGTGATCATCGAAAACGAGCGTCAGGAAGCAGAGCGTTACAAAACCCAGATTGCTTCCCTGAAACAGGAGTTAGAGTCCAAGCAGGAGAAACTGGACGAACGTAAAGAGCGGATCTTGCGCGAAGCCAACGAAGAAGCCCGTAAGATTCTTGCAGATGCTAAGGAATACGCAGATCAGACCATGAAAATGTTCCACAAATTCCAGAAAGATCACGTGGACACTGCTGCCATTGAAAAAGAACGCCAGAATCTTAGAAACCGCATGAACAAAGCCGAAAAGGGCATGTCCATAAACACCACCGTAAAGAAACCGAAAAAAGAGCTGAAGCCTAAGGATCTTTCCCTTGGAGACACCGTTCAGGTACTGAGCATGAATCTGAAAGGAACTGTCAGCAGTCATCCCGATTCCAAAGGCTTTCTTTTTGTACAGATGGGTATCATCCGTTCCAAAGTTCATATTTCTGACCTGGAGCTTGTTGACGAACCAGTTATCAACACTCCTGGACTTTCCAGAACAGGAGCAGGCAAGATCCGCATGTCCAAGTCTACCAGTGTTTCCACAGAGATCAATCTTCTTGGAAAAACTGTAGATGAGGCTGTGGCAGAACTGGATAAATATCTGGATGACGCTTATCTGGCACACTTAAAGAGCGTGCGTATCGTACATGGTAAAGGTACCGGTGCCCTTCGAAAAGGAGTACACAATTATCTCCGCCGCCAGAAGCATGTGGCAGATTTCCACCTGGCTGAATTTGGCGAAGGAGATGCTGGTGTTACCATTGTAGAATTTAAGAAATAACTATATTTTATAAGGAGAAACTATGGTTGCTAAACAGAAAATCCTCATTGTCGATGATGACAACAATATTGCAGAGCTGATTTCTCTGTATCTTACCAAAGAATGTTTCGAAACAAAAATTGTAAACGATGGCGAGCTGGCTTTAAAAGAATTTCAGACTTTTCGCCCGAACCTGATTCTTCTGGATCTGATGCTTCCAGGTATTGACGGCTATCAGGTCTGCCGTGAGATCCGCCACACCTCAGACGTGCCGATCATTATGCTTTCCGCAAAAGGAGAAACCTTTGACAAGGTACTTGGCCTGGAGCTTGGCGCCGACGACTACATTATCAAGCCTTTTGATTCAAAAGAACTGGTTGCCCGTGTCCGTGCAGTTCTACGCCGTTTCCAGCCCAAACAGGCTGCAGTTGTAAGCGATGAGAAATGTGCCACTTATCCGGATCTTATTGTCAACCTTACCAACTATTCCGTTACTTATATGGGAAAACAGGTAGACATGCCGCCTAAGGAGCTGGAGCTTCTCTATTTCCTTGCTTCCTCACCCAATCAGGTATTCACCAGAGAGCAGCTTCTGGACCACATCTGGGGCTACGAATATATTGGCGATACCAGAACTGTAGACGTTCACATTAAACGTCTGCGCGAAAAAATCAAAGATCATCCGAACTGGTCTATTTCTACAGTCTGGGGAATCGGATACAAGTTTGAGGTAAAAAGCGAATGAGAAAAACGGTTCACAGCAAACTGATCTGCAGTTATATTTTCATTGGAATTGTAGGCTTCCTTTTCGCTACAGCAGGTGGCTCTCATTTCGTGGAAACCTATCTGGAAGAAGAAGTTGGCGCAAGGCTGTATGACAGTGCTGTACGATTTGCTTCTGATGCTGTCACTGTACAGCAGATTGCAGACAATGATAGCAAAGGACTGGAAAAGATTATGGATATTCTGGCTTCCGGAGAGGAAGCCGGGATACTAATCCTGGATAAAAATTTCCATGTGATCGTGCAGTCCTCAAATCTGGAATATAACGTCAGTTCTGCGAAAATCCACTGCCGATTCTGAAGTTCAGACTTCAGAAACAGATAAAATCCCAGAGAATGGAACATCCTCTGAAAAATTCTCTGCTGCAAACACAATTTCCATCCCCTATTCTGATCTGGACTTCTGGCTTAATACCCAATATCAGATCAGTAATTTTTATGGCTATTTTTCCAGTCCCCATCTTAATGTGATGATATCGGTGGAAAATTCCGGTGTAACAGAAGGCTATGTTACCTACCATTATGACATGCAGCAGCTTTATCAGAAACGAAGCGGTCTTCTTGGAATTCTTCAGATGGTTTTTTTGCCGTGTATGCCTTGTGCGGACTGCTCCTTCTCTGCTATCAGAAATGGATCCATACTCCAATGCAGCAGATCATCAAGGGGGCTTCCGAATATGCCAACGGAGATCTGAGTTATCGCATTCCAGTGAAATCCGAGGACGAAATGGGCTATCTTGCCAAAACCCTGAACTACATGGCAGACAGGATCAACCAGAACGGAGAATACCAGCGCACCTTTATTGCCAATGTTTCCCACGATTTCCGCTCTCCTCTGACTTCCATCAAAGGATATGTGGAGGCAATTCTGGATGGCACCATCCCCCCGGAATTGCAGGACAAATATTTAAATATCATTTCCCATGAAGCTGACCGTCTGGAAAAACTGACGCGGAGCCTTCTGGTGCTGAATGATCTGGATGAACGGAAACGGATGATGAATATCCGCAAATTTGATATTAATGATGTGATCAAAAATACTGCCAATACGTTTGAGGTAATCTGTTCCAAAAAGAATATTGACCTGGAACTGCTGCTTTCCGGAAGAGAGCTGTTCGTAGAGGCAGATATGGAACAGATCCAGCAGGTACTGTACAATTTATTGGACAATGCAATCAAATTCAGTAATGACAATTCCTCGATCAACATTGAAACATCCGTAAAAAATGATAAGGTTTTCGTTTCTGTGAAGGATCATGGAGTAGGAATCCCAAAGGACAGCCTGTCCAAGGTGTGGGACAGATTTTACAAGACAGATACCTCCCGCGGAAAAGACCGGAAAGGTACAGGACTTGGGCTTTCTATTGTGAAAGAGATCATCAAAGCTCATAATCAGAATATTAATGTGATCAGCACGGAAGGTGTTGGAACAGAATTCATTTTTACTTTAAAGAAAGCAAAATAAATTATTCAGCAATTCTTTTTATAAACGAAGACCTGGAGCGTGTTTGAAAAAAAGCTCCAGGTCTTTTACTATTTCCAGTCATATTTGCGCAGATGCCCATCCAGTTTCAAATGGGCAAAGTCATGCTGACGAAAGGCTTCATAAAGAATAATGGCAACCGAATTACTCAGATTCAGGGATCTTGTTTCTCCCAGCATGGGAATCCTTACGCAAGTCTCCTGATTGTCACGGAGAATCTCTTCCGGGATTCCAGCGCTCTCCTTGCCAAACATGATAAAGCAGTCGTCCTCATACTTCACATCCGCATAAGTCTGAGGTGCTTTCGTAGTCGCATAATAAATCTTCGCTCCAGGATTTCTCTCCAGAAAATCTTCATAATCCAGATAAGTAGTTACATCCAGATCTTTCCAGTAGTCCATTCCGGCACGTTTCAGTGCTTTCTCACTTAATGAAAATCCCAACGGCTCGATCAGATGGAGCCTGGTTCCTGTAGCCACGCAGGTACGTCCTATATTTCCTGTGTTCGCCGGAATCTCCGGCTCATGAAGTACAATGTTTAATGTTCCCATAGTTTTTATACTCTCCTGTAATTACAGCAGTTTTATTTCGATTTTAAGGCAATATCTTATATATCTCGTCTTTAGCCGGCCGCTCCAGATACCTGCCATTCCCATTGTAGTAAAGCATTCTGTCATTTCCAGCATTCGTCTGTCCAATCACAGCAGCCATCATGCCCATTCTGCGAAGCTCCTGCACCAATGCTTCTCCTGCCGGAATACCGATCAGAACAGCCCCTTCCGAATTCAGCTTATAAGGATTAATGTCAAAGATTTCACAAATTTCAATTGTCTCCTGGCGTATGGGTACCTTGGAAAAATCCATTTCCAGTCCCACCTGGGAAGCCTCCGCCATCTTCCACAGAGCACTCAGAAAACCGCCCTCCCCCATTGCATAAAAAGCGGTAGCGCCAGCCTCTTTTACATTTATCTCATCCGCAGTCCCGTAAAGGGTTCTCAGATTCTCTGCCTCCCGTAAAAAACCTTCTGAAAAATGCTCTCTTAAAATCTCATGTTTTTCCCTTGCAATCTGCGCTGTGCCGTAAAGAGCAATGGCTCCAGCCACCACCAGTTCGTTTCCAGGCGTAAGAAGCCCGCTGATTTCAGCCTGCAGTGCTTCCATAGCCGCTTTTCCAAGCCTCATTTTCTCTTTTCCCTACAGAAGAAGAGAGAGGACAGCAGGAACTACCATTGCCAGAACAAGAATAACAGCAATGATCGCAGTTACAAGTTTTCTTTTCTTTGGATCAAACATTCCCATAATTTTTTAACCTCTCATAACCATCCGGCACTTTACAGACTACAAATATACGCCATGTCAATACGGCCAGCCGAACAGTTACACCCTTTCTTTATTATATCTGAATTTCCTTCACTGCCGCATTATGAAGCAGTGGATCCCGGTTTTCATAGTCAAACAGCAATATTTTTCCATCCCGGAACACCTCAATATGTGCTGTCCTTGGCACCTTTTCCTGGCGCCTGTACTCCCAGACTGCTTTCTCATAGGGCTTCTGGTCGTACTCAAAGGATGGATGGCTTTTCAGGTTTTCGCGAAGATACAGGTCGTAGATCATGCTGTCTGCCACCTTTTCCCAGGTCGCAGTTTCCATTCCTCTGCAATCTTCCGCAGCTTTTCCCGCAGGATTCTCCACCTCAGGATCCTGATTTCCAGATTTTCCTGCGGATTGTTCTTCCAGTTCTTCCTTCACAAACTCCAGCAGGATCTCATATCTGCGCATTCTGGAATGGGAAATCTCTGAATAACCTTTTTTCTCATAAAACTGTCCCAGCTTCTCATACAATGTGAAAGCATCCTCAAACAAAGGCTCCACACAGGCGATGGTATTCTGAAACTGTCCACTATTATAGTACAGTTCCACCATACTTTCCACCATTTTCAGCTTCAAAATGTCTTCATATGGCAGCCACCTGGTTCCCAGTACTTCATATGGCTCCAGTTCTTTATGCACAATACCATATTCTTCTGTCATCTCTTTCATATGAGAGCCCTTCAGAACCTTCAGAAATCCAAGCTGAAGCTGCTGGGGACGAAGTGCATAAACATCATTGAAGGACCGGTGAAAGCTGTCATAATCCTCATAAGGAAGACCAGCGATCAGATCCAGATGCTGGTGAATATTCTTAAAACTATGGATGCGGTTTACAATCCCTGCCAGCTTCGGAAAATCCATAGTCCTGTGGATAGCACGAATAGTGTCCGGATTTGTGGACTGTACACCGATTTCCAGCTGGATCAGCCCCGGACGCATGGTGCTCATCAGTTCCAGTTCATTTTCCCTCAACAGATCTGCGGAAATCTCAAAGTGGAAATTGGTAATTCCATTATCATGATCTTTTATGTACTGCCAGATGGTCATTGCATGATCGTGCTTACAATTAAAGGTTCTGTCCACAAATTTCACCTGTGGCACTTTATGATCCAGGAAAAACTGAAGTTCTTTCTTTACCAGTTCCAGGTCGCGAAAACGCAGTTTCTTGTCCACAGATGACAGACAATAGCTACATGAAAAAGGACAGCCCCGGCTGCTCTCATAATAGATAATACGGTTTTCAAAATCCTTCAGATCTTCATAAGCAAAGGGTACCCTGCTTAAATCCATGATCTGCCGCCATCCGTTATTCTGAATTGTACCGTCCGGTTTACAGTACACAAGTCCGGTGGTTTTCTCCAGAGAAGGACTTCCATTCATATAGTGCTTCACCAGTTCCAGGAAGGTCTCCTCTCCTTCTCCAACCATTACACCATCAAATGCCGGGTTCTTTTTCAGAAATTCCTCTGCATCATACGATACCTCCGGGCCTCCCGCCCAGAAAGGAACATCCGGCAGGATCTTTCTCAGATCCTGCATCAGTTCCCGCACAAAAGTAATATTCCAGATATAGCAGGATATGCAGATCACATCCGGATGACATCTGTAAATATCCTTCAGAATGTCATCCTTCTGCTGATTGATGGTGTATTCCCGAAGTACAACATTGCTGTCATATTCTTTTGCGCAGGCTTTCAGGTTAAAGACAGCCAGATTGGAATGTATATATTTTGCATTACATGCTGCAAGTAATATCTTCATCGTTCTTACTCGTCCAGAAGTTTCTTTAACTCTTCTTTATCCGTAAGACCAACCAGACGGTGTGCTTCTGCTCCGTTCTTGAAAATGATCAGGGTAGGAATGCTCATAACCCGGAACTGCTGTGCAAGCTCCATGTTCTGATCCACATCAAGCTTTCCTACTGCATAACCTTCCTCTCCCAGTTCCTCCACGATTGGCCCCTGACGCATGCATGGTCCGCACCAGGTTGCCCAGAAATCAAGAAGAAACGGTTTCTCGGATTTTAATACTTCCTCTTCAAAATTCTGTGTTGTGATTACTTTTGCCATAATTGATCCATCCTTTCTATCGGTCTATTCTTCTCTCTGATTTCATGCCGAAATTCTACTTTTTTGTCTGTTTCTCACATACTGGTTTGCACTGAGTCCTGCCTGAGCACCATCGTAAACTGCCTTTGCCACCTGCAAAAGACCGCCGGTACAGTCACCTGCTGCAAAAAGCCCCGGAATGGTGCTCTCCATCTTTTCGTTTACCTTGATGTTACCTTTCTCAGTAAGTGCCGCGCCCATCTGTCTTGCCATCTCTGCACTTCCTGCAGTTCCAAGCGCTACAAAAACGCCGTCTGCCGGGACAAATGTCTCCGTGGAATCCCTTACCGGACTCTCCGGGTTATGGAGCTCTGAAGCTTCCATTTCAGCTTCCTTTCCTTCTGGCAAAAGCTGAAAGTTCTTCTCTCCGTCAGTATCTGATTTTGCATCCGTCTCAGACTCAGAGATCAGACGCAGTCCGGACACCTTCTCGTCTCCCTCTACAGACTGAATTTTCATTGTATTCACCGCAAAAGAAGATTTCCTGGAAAACTCCGGTTCTTTCCCATCTGTGTAAATGGTAACAGAACCAGCCATAGGTGCCAGTTCTTCTGCCTCATGAAGAGCGAAGTCGCTGTTTCCAAGCACTGCAACATCCTTTCCCCTGTAGAAAAATGCGTCGCACACAGCACAGTAGCTGACACCTCTTCCCTCAAGTTCCTTAATCCCCGGAATTGCAGGAGCCTTTCGTTTGCTTCCTGTGGCAAGGATCACGCTGATGGTGTCAAAATCACCTGCTGTTGTCTTTACTGTAAAAGTATCAAACCCGCCAATCCCCAGCACCTGTGCCTCCAGGATCCGCACGCCTAATGCTTTTGCCTGTGCAAGTCCTGTCTCAAATAATTCTTTCCCGGAAACAGGATGTTCCATACCATAATAATTCTCTATTTTTTCTGCTTTTTCCAAAGCACCAATGCCGTTATTGATCACCAGTGGATCCATATTTGCCCGGGCAGCATACAAAGCTGCGGAAATTCCTGCCGGTCCGGCACCGATAATGATTATTTTTTCCATATACTTCAGAATCACCTGCCTTTCTCATGATTCCAATCTTTCCCATATATTGTTATTTTTCTTACAATTTCACGGTTCAGTATCTTCACAGTTATACCCTTCCCGGAATAGTACCTGTTAAATAGTTACCTGACAATATACTTTCCATAAAAGAAATTCAGACTTTTCATTTTTCGTCGGTTCTTTTTTCGTCTATAGCCTTCTCTGCATAAGCCAGTCCCCAGAATATCACAGCTGGCATACACGCCATCAACGGAAACGCATAACGCAGAAGACCGTTTACCGGAGAAGCTATACAGATTGCCACATTCAGCGCCGGGGCAGCCAATACCAGGATTCCTTTCCATCGCTTCCTGTAGATCAGATATCCAAGGAGCAGAATCACGATCCATGTGTAGGTTCCCGCATTGCAGATCTGCGCAAGACCTGGAATCTGACTCCACAGATCGGCATAACGTTTCAACTGATTCCTTGTCTCTGCGGAAAAGATCTGATGATAATCTGACTCTTCAATCAGCGGCTCATTTACTGTATAGAAGCGGTAGGAGCTCTGCGCGGTGCAATTATGAAATGGGTAATAATATCCATAGCTGTTATGAAGTGTGGCTTCTATATACACCCCCGGATGCCTCAGAAACATGCTGAACCAGGCATTAAAGTAGCGTTTCAGCTTCGCCATGGTAATATGTCCGCCGCGATAAGTTGCCTTTACCGGATCAGACAGTTCCGGATTATACAAATCCGCAATCTCATCATACTTCATCACCCCGTCAATTGCTTTAGCTTCTTCCTTTGTCACATCATCCGGATATTCCTTCAGATATCTGGCTGTCTGCTGCATTGGAATTGAGAAAAATACTCTGGATGGGAAATTACCAATGTATAGTCTCGGTGCCACTTCTTTCTGAAGCCCCATGTAGCCCACTGTCACAAGGATCACCATTCCAACTGCATACAGTCTGCGTTTTTTTCCAAGGAAAAAGAATAACAGGATAAATGCAGGAAGCACCATGTAAAGTCCATTATTTCTGGTAATGCACATGCCAAAGCCAACCAGAAACAGCACTGTCAGCTGCTGTCTTAAAGACTGACCACTTTTTTCCCGAAGGGTGGGAATGCAGCATTCCACATAGATTACCATGAAAAGGGAAAACAGAGCGCTGAAACTTCCATCCTTAATGATCGTCTGGGAATAAGCTCCAAATACAGGCACAAGACTGAAAAATGCAATACAGCAGATATTGAACCATCTTGGTGCTCCCCATGATTTCAGTTTATAACAAACAGTGGCATAACATACCGCATAAATCAGTGCCAGCACGCCAACCACCATGAAAATGCCCCAGTTATCACTGATCACATTTCCAATTGTCATCAAGGCTCCCATTATAAGGCTTAATTCCCATGGATGCTTGTTTGTAAATCTCTGATTTCCGGCAAACATATTCAGCTGCCGGAAGCCATCATAGGGAACACTTCCTGGCCAGAAGATCAGGATATAGGGAAGCCATCCTGCCAAAATCAGCAAAAATGCTACCAGAAGGTAGTGTTTTTCCATACATTCCGGAAAATTTCTTTATATTCCTGCTGTGCAGAAAAGGATGCTTCTCTCCATATGCATATAAAAGACTGATCACTATATCAAACAGAAAAAAGAATCCTGCCCATGTAAGCAATGCAATCAGAATCTGATTTCTCCCAGCTGTAAAGAAGGACCAGTTTCCCTGCACGGAAAAGGACATTCCGATTAGCATAAAAACCAGAAAACATGGCGGCGATCAGATGCGTGATCCATTTACAGCTTCTGCAAAAATTCCTCCAGCATTTCATGTACAATGCAATGATCGCAATGAGAACCACCAGTTTGTCGATTCCGATTCCTGTCATCTCTTTCTTGCATAAAGAAAGAAATGTTTCTCCCGGATTATCTGCCGAACCAGCATACAAGCCCGTCATGGAAAGAGCAAACACTGTTAAAATGGCAGCAATAACCGGCAAAGTATAATTTTTAAGTTTTTTTCCACCAATAAATCCTCCCGATTTTATCACACTGCCATTCTAACATTACTATATATGAAAAAGCAAGGCGTGGTTTTTACAAGGTAAATTTTGGGAATTTACAGATTTTTTGAAAATTTTTGTTGCGCCAGAGCAGTTTCTGTGCTATTATATGCGCTGTAAGTTCAGAGAACTTATAAATGCCCAGATAGCTCAGTTGGTAGAGCAGAGGACTGAAAATCCTCGTGTCGCTGGTTCGATTCCGGCTCTGGGCAGTTTTTTATTTTTCA
>ENA-OQDT01001876-OQDT01001876.1-human-gut-metagenome-genome-assembly--contig:-NODE-1876-length-11584-cov-2.054552_pt1 | contig 11584 bp, 13 predicted proteins | sample MGYA00242786_ERZ504617 | MGnify/ENA primary metagenome ERZ504617 (study PRJEB26092, sample SAMD00036337) | human gut metagenome | host: Homo sapiens | study: EMG produced TPA metagenomics assembly of... | reverse complement strand
GAAGGCGTGACTTTATAAACATTCAATCATAGTTGCCACCTTCGCTTTCAACATCTGCTTTTTGCTTCTGGAGAGAACTTTTTCGCCTGCATACCAAAGTCCAAGAGCCTGATTGTAATGTCCTTGTGCCAAATAGTAGGCTCCTTTTTTCTTGTCCCAGGCTTGTGGTGTTCCTGAAAGCGCACGACCATATTTTCCAAATAGAACACGAAGTTCGTCTGTCAAATAGGCATTCCAAATTGTCGTAGCATCGATAAGTAGGCTCGCCTTAAGTAGCTCCCAATTATCTTCTGAATAATATTCTGCCGCAAATTCTGTCCAGAAGCGCTCTTCAGGAACGATAACTTTATCAGGAACTTGTCCCAAGATTTCTGTGAAGATGTTATCAAGTGGGAGTTCCGGTGCTAGCTTGGTAAAGTCTTCCCAATCATATGGGTGGTAGAGTTCCACATACTCGGAAGATTCTTCACTCGAAAGGACATACTTGGCCAACTTAGCATCAAGGGCGATAACCTTGTCCAAGATATCTTTGATTTCTTCAGCTGTAAAGCCATATTTCTCAAGGAGTTCTTCTTCCATTTCACGCCAAATTCCTAAAAGCTCCTTGCCCTTCTCATTATCCTCAGTGTAATAGGTTGTATCAGGTAAAATAATACTTGGCGCTGCTGCCCAGAGGACATTTAATTGAGCATTCATAAAGTCTGGAGATACACCGAATGGGAACGCATTAGGTTTACCAGACATCTCGTACTCAGCAATTTTCGAAGCAAATTCTGAGAATGAGGAAAGCTTCTTGTATTCTTCAATCCAAGGTTTAACAGGCTCGATACCCAATGCCTCACGTTTGTCAAAGTCCGCAGCCATACGGTGAAACTTAATGAAGTTTTGTAGAATAGCATTGTCTGGAATATTCTCTCCTGCCAACCACTGATCAGTCGTTTCAAGCATAAGGTCTTCAATTTCATCTGCTAAATCTGAGAAACTACCTGTACGTGGCTTATCATCGGGAATCACTGCTGTTTTTTCCCACTCACCATTAATCGCATGGTAAAAATCATCTTGTAAGCGTGTCATTACACTTCCTCCATCAACATTAAAAGTGCTTTCATTATAACAAAATTCCCCAGCAAAAGCATTTACTGAGGAAAGTTTGGCTTATTTTACTAAGATTGCTAGGGTTTGATAAGGCTTAAGACTTACCTTTTCAGCAAGCTCTGCATCGTCATAGTTTGATAAGAGCACGCGCCCTGACTGGTATTCTGCTGGAATCTCCACTTCTGCTTCACTTCCATAAAAATTATTGAGTACCAAGAAGTTTTTGACCATCTAAGTGACGTTTCAAATGCATAGACTTGTTGACTATCTTCAAGTGCCGGCTGATAGCTGCCTTCTGAAATAATCGGCATTTCTTTACGCAAGCGTAATCAATTCTTTATAGAATTTAAATGATTGGTCCGTCGATTTCATTTTCAACGTTGATGTCTTTGTAAGATTTACCAGCTTTCAACCATGGAGTGTCTGTTGAAAAAACCTGCATTTTCAGAAGCATCCCATTGCATTGGCGTACGTGAATTATCACGTGACTTAGCTTGGATAATCTTAAAGGCTTGCTCAGGAGACTTACCTTGGTCCAAAAGCATCTGGTAGGCATTGATGGATTCGACATCCACATAATCTGCCATAGAATCATAGTCTGGATCAATCATTCCAATCTCTTCGCCCATGTAGATATACGGAGTTCCACGTGACAAGTGAATGCTAGCTGCTAGCATGGTCGCTCCTTCATTACGGAAGTTCTTGATATCTACAAAGCGATTCAAGGCACGAGGTTGGTCATGGTTATTCCAGAAAAGGGCACTCCAACCACCACGTTCACTCATTTCCTTGCCCCAAGTATGATAGAGACGTTTGAGCTCTTCAAAATCAAAGGGAGTAATGGTCCATTTTTGACCATCTTCATAGTCTACTTTAAGATGATGGAAGTTAAAGGCCATAGACAACTCGTGGCGCTCCGGTGCTGAATACAAAACACAGTTGTCAATGGTTGTCGATGACATCTCTCCAACTGTCATAAAGCTATCATCAGAACCAAAGGTCGCTTCATTCATCATACGAAGATAGTCATGAACAATTGGTTTATCCGTATAAGCTGGTTTCCCTTCATTTTCAGGGCAATCCACCAAGACCTCATCTTTCCCAATCAAATTGATCACATCGAAACGGAAACCTCTAACTCCCTTGTCACGCCAGAAGTTGACCACCTTGAACAACTCCTTACGAACATTGGGATTACGCCAATTGAGGTCTGCCTGTGTTTCATCAAAGAGGTGAAGATAGTATTTCCCTGTATCTCCAAAAGGAGCCCAGGCAGAACCACCAAATTTAGTAACCAATCGGTTGGTTGGTCCTGAATGAAGAAGAAATCTTGGTAATACTTGTCACCAGCCAATGCTTTTTGGAACCACTCATGCTCCGTTGAGCAATGGTTAAGTACCATGTCTAGCATGAAATCAATCTTGTGCTCCTTACCGACACGGACCATTTCTTCAAAATCAGCCATATCTCCAAAGACAGGGTTGACGGCTGTATAGTCTGAAATATCGTAACCATTGTCACGTTGTGGGCTCGGATAGAAAGGATTGAGCCAAACCATATCCACGCCCAACTCTGCTAGATAAGGAATTTTTTCAATGATTCCTCTGAAATCACCGATTCCATTTCCTGTAGTGTCCTTATATGATTTTGGATAAATTTGGTAAACAACCTTTGTTTTATCTAATGCCATTTGTTTAACCTCTTTTTAACAAGGGGGCGGAGCCTTGATACCTCCACCCCTCATGTGTCATTATTTTGTACGTGTTGCAGTCATGAGAACATCCCCACGTTTGATATCACGTGGAAGATCACCTTCAACATCTGCTTGGAAATCATCTTGATTTGTAATGATTACTGGAGTCTCAGTGACCAAACCAGCTTCTTTGATAACATCCATATCAAAACTAATCAATTGTTGACCAACAACAACTTTATCACCTTGTTCAACATGAGCCTCAAACCCTTTTCCGTCAAGACTAACCGTATCCATACCAATGTGCATTAGCATTTCAACACCTTCTTCAGAAACGATACCTACGGCGTGCTTAGTTGGGAAGAGTACTGTCACTGTACCATTCACTGGTGAAACCAATTCACCTTGACTTGGTTCAATCACGACACCTTGTCCCATGACACCTGATGAGAAGACAGGATCTGTTGCTTGGCTAAGCGGTTAACTTGGCCAGCAAGTGGGCTAACAACCTCTGCTGACTCAGCAAGAACCGTTGGTTGTACCAAACCTTCTGAAGCTTCTTTAAGCGCTTCTTGTGCATGCCCATCTTCCTCTGTTTTCGTTAAAAATCCAGTTTTGTGGAAGAGGAATGTCAATACCATAGCAACTACAATATCAACAATCATAATAATCGCAAAGATTGCCCAATATTGAGGTTTAATTGAGAGAATAGCTGGAAGACCACCGATACCAATAGAGTTTGCTTGAACTCCAAAGACTGCTGAGAGCAATCCTGACAAGGCAGAGGCAGACATACCTGCTACTAATGGATAGACATACTTAACGTTAACACCAAAAAGTGCTGGTTCAGTGACACCAAGATAAGCTGAAATAGTTGCTGGAAGTGAAATTTGTGCTTCACGTCATCGTGACGTTTAATAAAGTAGTACGCAAATACTGCTGAACCCTGTGCAATGTTAGAGAGGGCAATCATCGGCCATAAACCAGTACCACCAGCAGTACGCACCAACTCAAGGTCAATCGCATTAGTCATATGGTGAAGACCAGTGATAACAAATGGTGCATAGATGGCACCAAAGATCGCACCGAAGAGCCATTTAACAGGACCAGTCAAACCGGCCAATACCACACCTGAGATAAGGCCTCCAAGCCACCAACCAATTGGACCAAGAACAGCGTAAGAAAGGATAACTGCTGGAACCAATGATAAGAGTGGCACAAAGATCATTGAGATAACTTCTGGAATATATTTACGCCAGAAAATTTCAAGATAAGAGAGTGTCAAACCAGCCAAGAGTGCTGGAATAACTTGTCCTTGGTAACCAACTTTTTCAAAACCAAGGATAAAGTGTGGAACATCTCCCGCAGCCTTGTGAGCCGCATATTCATAGGCACTAAGCAAGCTAGGATGAACCAAGCAAATCCCAAGTACAATACCAAGAATTTGACTTGTCCCCATCTTACGAGAGACAGACCATGTGATACCTACTGGCAAGAAACCAAAGATAGCACCACTGATGACTGAAACAATTTCATTAACACCTTCCCAGAATTTCGAGACCTCAACAATTGTTTTACCACCTAGATTGCTGAATTGGATACTACCCAAGACATTTTGCAGACCAAGAAGAAGCCCCCCAACAATCAAAGCTGGAATCAAAGGCGTAAAGATCTCCGCCAAGGTTGTCATAACACGCTGAACTGGGTTTTGGTTGCTCTTGGCAGCTGATTTAGCAGCTTCTTTAGAAACACCTTCAATCCCTGATACAGCAGTGAAATCGTTATAAAAGATTGGTACATCATTACCAATGATAACTTGGAATTGACCTGCATTGGTGAAAGTCCCCTTAACAGCAGGAATGGCTTCTATTGTTTTCACATCTGCCTTCTTGTCATCATCAAGAACGAAACGCATACGCGTCGCACAGTGAGTAACAGCAGTTACATTTTCTTTACCGCCGATTGCAGCAAGCAGATCTTTTGCTTCTTGTTCAAATTTACCCATTTGAATCTCCTTTTCTTTTTTGACAATATCTGATTGACTTGATAAACTGATTGTAAACGATTGCAAATTTGTCTGCAAGTGTTCCGGTGTTTTTTTACCTACAAATGAGGGGAAAGATGAAAAAATATCAGATTATTTATAAGGATTTAGAAAAAGCTATCCATGAGCAAAAGTATCAAGTGGGAGACTTTCTCCCACCGAGCAAGAACTGGTTCAATCTTACCAGGTTAGTAGAGATACTATACGAAAGGCATTAACCTTACTCGTTGAAGAAGGCTTGGTCCAAAAAAATTCATGGCTCTGGCTCTCAGGTTATTAACCAGGAACAAATCAACTTTCCTGTGTCTGACCTTACTAGCTATCAAGAACTAATGGAGCAACAAGGCATTGACTCTCAAACCAATGTCATTTCTCTGGACAAAATCATCGTTGATAGCAAACTCTCAGAAAAAACTGGATTCTCCAGTAGCCAACAAGTTTGGCGTGTTATCCGTCAGAGAGTGGTTGAAGGCTGTGCCTCTGTAGTTGATATTGACTACCTGGATGCAAAGCTCATTCCTCAACTAAATCGAGACATTGCTAAGCACTCTATTTACGACTACCTTGAAAATCATCTCAACCTCAGTATTTCCCATGCCTTTAAAGAAATCACTATCGATAATGCTACTGAGCAAGATAAGATTCTCATAGACCTAGGTAAGGACCTGCACGTTGTCTGTATTCGTTCAAAAGTTTATTTAAGTAATGGGAAACAGTTCCAATTTACAGAAAGTCGCCACAAACTAGAAAAATTCAAATTTGTTGATTATGCTAAGCGCCACCATTGAAAGAAAAGGCTCAGCTAACAGAAAAAGTATCGACACTCTTGTCCGATACTTTTTTAGTTTTTACGAATAGGATCTGCTAAATACTCTGCCCGAGCTCCACCAATTAACTTAGGACGACTAGCTAAAGCAGTTACATGAGCACCACCTAATTCTGAAGTAATAGGGCGAAGAGGAACTTGGACCCTCTTCACATGCATACCGATAGATGTATCACCAATATCGATACCAGCCTGAGCGACAATTTCCTCAACCTCAACAGGATCCTTCATATAGTCGAAAGCAGCCAGCTGACCACTTCCCCCAGCGTGCAAGGTCGGAAGAACATTGACAATTTCCAAATCTTTAGCCAGGGCGAGCTCACGCTCAACAACCAAAGCACGATTCAAATGTTCACAGCACTGAGCTGCCAAATAAATCTTCTTTTCCTTGCAGCAGTTAAGAAATGTTTGTGCCACTGCTTCTCCAATCTCTGCACTTGAATATGAGCCAATTCTATGACTTGCGATCTCACTTGAAGAGCATCCAACTACTAAGATATCGCCCTCTTCCAATTTTGCCTGTTCCATCAGTTCATCAAATACTGCTTTTGTCTGCTCCTTAATCTCATCAATATGTGTGTATTTTTCTTCAGATATTCCATTCATAACTATTGCCTGCCTTTCATCAGTGTCATTCCATATTTTTTCAAATCAATTTTTCCATCTTCGCTCATCACGCCTTTCCGCTGCCAGACGTGATGCCTGAACACCTGGGCCGCCAAACACAAATTCACCTGCCAACTCACCTTTTGAATTGACAACACGATGACACGGTATGGTAGATGGATCTGGATTTTTGTGGAGTGCATTTCCAACGGCTCTTGCCATACGCGGATTTCCTGCCATTTGGGCAACCTGTCCGTATGTTGCCACCTTGCCTTTGGGAATCTTCTTTACAGCCTCGTAGATACGCTTTGTCGGGCTGTCTGTCACCATACGGTAGCTCTCGTCAATCATATTTTTAATGGCATCATCTGGTACCGTTCCATCTAAAATAATCGTACTCCAATGCTCCTTATTCAAATGATATCCTGCTGTTACGGACGCAAAGGCAGACCTCCAGTAGTCACGCCACTCGGGGTCTGCCTTTACATTTAAATTTATATAGCCATCTTTCTCATAAGTCCACAAGAAAACTTTTTTGCTGCTCTTAATCCGCACTAACTGCCAATTAGGATCATGAAACGGTGCATCCTGACAAGTATCTGGATAAGACAGGCCAAACGCCAAAGCTTCTTCTCTCGTTGTCATATTCTTCACTCCAATCTTTCGCAAATTAAATCGCTTTGCTATTTATTGGAATGATAACACACTTATGTTTACAAATCAAGCGCCCACTTCACTGCATAATACAATGCCCAATCTTGATCATTTGCCCATGGATCATAGTAATGTGCCTTTTTGCCATTTACTGTATCTGGATAGACCATCGCGCAGGATGCCATGCCATCTATAAAGAACAGATTCAGACAACCTCGAAGTGAAGCCTTTGCCTTATGCTCATATGATTTGTCTCCCGTAATCTGTGCGTAACTTGCAAATACATCACCGCTGAGTGTACTCCAATAATGTGGAAACGTATCGCCATAGCACTCATATTTTCCAAACCAATAACCGTCCCAATGACGAATCGCATTCTCAAACAAGTGATAATCGGCTTGTTTTCCATTAAACAGCTCCAAAAGTTTTAATTGTTTTCTTGCTTCTTCAAGATATTTTTGCTCCCCGCTTATCTGGTAGGCCTGCAGCAGACAACTTACCGCTGGTGCAACAATGCTCTGCTCATATTTTACCTCTGAAGTTGGATAATTGACGCTAGTCTGCGTAAGCTGATCAGCATGATTTAAAAATGCTTGTGTAAATGCTTCTGACTGTGCTTCAAATCCCGCCTCGTCAAGAAGTGTCTTTAATTCATACGCTTCAATTCCAATGGCATAGAAATGTTCACCACCTGAGCGATAATATCCCATCATTGTCTTATAGGCATTTAACAGATAACGCACGTCCTTCTTTAAACGATACAATGCAATCTGGAAATTTGCCACCCACGGATAATTATAGAGACGATGCCAGTCATTATTTCGATTGATATCGTTATATACCACACCAGTATTCTCATCATACAATTCGCGGTATACATATCTTTCGTACGCATTCAAGCTTTCCATACACTTCGCATCTTCAGGATGACGCTTAAGATATTGTGCCATTATTATGCCCATTGCCAAACGCTCACGTCCTCCATTATGATCAGCTTTGTGACTATAATAAAGTGCATCCTCCTCGCTGTCATATATCAGATACGCACCGTCTAATGCACTGCCTTCTTTTTTATACTGCTGCTTTGTTGCAAGGAATTGACTTCTGCGCGTCAAAAGTATATCTACTGATGCACTGCAGTAAAAGAGAGCATGCGTATGCTTTTCTCCTGACCAAATATCAAAGCGATACTCTCCTTCTTTTTCTGCTGGATACTGATACCAGACAGAATAAGCAGGTTGTGAATATTTATCATTCGTCTCATCAATGCGAACATGTTTAATTTCTTTTTCATTGAATTTTACAAAAAGCTTCTGCGCCATTTCTTTATTTTTTGTCTGGACACAAAATTCAAAGTTTTCTCCCTGAATGCATGTCATCTGCTCTGCCTTCACAAGCAAGAATTCATCCTCATTTAAAAGTCTGTTGTAAAAATCATCCTTGCCCTGATGCCAAAAAAGCTTCCAACGAATCTCCTTCTTCTCACCTGGCTCAAATACACCAAGTTTTGGATAAAAGAGAAAATCACCGCGATCTTCGCTTCTAGCTGAAAAATCACGTTCCACACCATAGCCTATGATGCTTCCCTTTGTTAATACAAGTCCCAGATGTGGCGCTCTTCCTCCCTGGCGAAGTGCCATCACATAAGTAGCATTTTCGCCGATAAACAGATGTGCATTACAGCGCTTCTCAAGACCAACCTCTGCCTTTTCATAGCTGTCATTAAATGGCACATAGATATATGCATCCTTCTCCTTGATAAAAAGAGGTTCCCCTGATACATTTTCAAATGTGTAGCATTCCTCTAATTCTCCATTTTCCAAAACAGACAATGTTCTTGTAACATTCAATCCCATTGGAACTTTTACACTTCCCCAACACTTTTCACCTTCAACCCAGTTCATCTGCGATGGGTCATCCTTATGGCTTAAAAACCATAAGCCTCGCTCATCATTTCCAATAATCGATTCACCTACACATCCAACTGTTGGCATATTCATTTTGTCTCTCCTCCATTCTCATCTTCTTACTTTTATTATTTCTCGCACACTTCAATGATGGTCTGTGCCTGACGCAGTCCATCTCCGAACGCATGCACACTTACTCTTCCTGGCTTGCAATAAAGCTCAAGCATTACGCTTGCACAGCCATGATACAGATGAACACTGTCTTCATGATATGGCTCATTGCTGCAAATATCACCATTATCAACACCAACTATCTTCGCTGCTCCCTCTACTGCAAAGTGAACCTTGCCGCTCTCACGGAAACACGAATTACCATTTTCATTCCACAGCACGAACTGTCAGCAATAAGTGCTGTTTCTTCTCTGGTATACCCAAATTTACAGTACTTACGCATTCCTTATGATCACACTCCTGGTCAAATGCCAGTGCGACTGCCATACCTGGTGTCACCACTTCATGGCGGCAAGCCTCTTTGCCATTTTGATAACCAACGACCGTAACCGTTCCCGGTTGCCATGGCAAAAATCCTGTAATGATACCGTTTTTGCACTCAGATGGGCGCGGAATGAAAAACTGCTTTCCATTCAGAACAAATGAACCTCATCACAATTTGACGCAATCATATACGGAATCAACGTCTTTCTGAATTGTGGGAAATGCCAATGATCTGCATAGATTGGACTGTCCCAATGCTCCTTTACTCCTTCATCGTCAAGGGAGTAATCCATAACAGAAAAATGAACAACAGGTTCTTCACTCCAGATGCTCTTTAACATATAAGCAATTGGCCGATACTCATTGTTTGTATGAATCAGCGCTCCGCTCCACCCCTTTGCAGGATAGCCCATAGATTCACCCAGATAATCATATCCAGTCCAGATAAAGCTTCCTATACAATAATCGTACTCAAAAGGAATTGCTGACGGAATCTGTTCTGTAAAGTTTTGCATTTGATCATAATGACCGCAAAAATACTCATATACCTCAGTTCCCAAAATTAATTTATCGGGAATCTGTTCATGAATCAGCTCATACCACTGCTCCTGATAATTACATGAAATGATATCGACAATTTCTGCGATCTTTGCAATGCGGCTGACACGCTCCTTAGCATCGTAAATCTCTGTGTCGCTGACTTCGTCAACAAACTGCTGAATATCTTTGATCTTACTCAAATCAACATTGCTCTCCCTCTTAAAATGAGGATTCATTGCATATGTGATTGGACGCGATGAGTCGAGGCTGCGAACCTTATCGGACAGCTGTTTTAAAATCGCAAGCATAGAATCCTGTCCCTGATTTTCAACTTCATTTCCAACACCCCATATCACGATGCAGGCGCGGTTACGGTCACGCTTTACCATTGCTTCAACATCTGATTCCCAGTTTTTGTCAAAGTAGCGTCCATACAGTCCACCCTTCCATTTATCAAAACATTCCTCATATACATAAAAGCCCATCTCATCGCACAGATCAAGAAATTCCTCTGAGTAGGTGTGATGTGCAGCACGGATTGCATTGCAGCCAAGCTTCTTTAAATGAGTAAGACGCTCTCTCCAAAATTTTCTTTTGTCACAGCTGTTCCAAGGCAGCCTGCCTCCTGATGCAGACAAACACCTTTCAACTTGGTTGGAACACCATTTACAAGCATTCCTTTCTTCGCATCAAATACGACCTCTCGGATTCCGATGTTTACGGACACTTTGTCATTTTCAGTTGAAAGAATTAAACGATATAGCTGTGGATCATCAGCAGACCAGAGCTTTGCATTTTTGACATGAAACTGCAATTTTCCATCTAGCCCTTCTGAGCTTTCTGCAAAAAATACTTCCGTTTCTTCTATATTAGAAAGATTTGGCTCAGCAACCTCTATCGAAAAGATAAAAGAGCAGCGGCAGCAGCTTCATCCCCTCCTCCACCACAGGTGCAATCTCCACAGTGGCGGCAAAGGCATCTGCCCCATACAGCGCCGCGAGAAAGGTATTGAGATATGCAGAAAGCAGGCACATGCCCATTCCCGCAAAGCAGAACAGAAAAGCCCCTGTATGCCGTTTTCCCATGCACAGGGCGGCAATCAGCAGAGGCGATGCCATGCAGATAAAAATATTTTCCATATATGTCATGCCTGCACCGCCCTTCCTGTGGCAGGCAGCAGAGCGAATACGCAGCCCGTCAGCAGAACATCAAACCCGTAATAGAGGAAGGAAGCCAAATCCCCCTGTCGGAAGCAGCCGGAAGTCCAAAGGATATATTCCGCCGCCACATAGCACAGCACCCCGATATGGAAATATCGCAGCTGCCGCGCCGCTCCCGTCTGCGTCCGCGCATAAGCAAGCCCCCGTATCGCATAATAGGAAACAGCAATCATCATGCCGCACCAAAGCAGATTCGAGAGAATATCCCCAAAAGGTGCAGTAAAATATACATAAGGGAACGCCTATCAGGAAGGCAATCCGCGCCCATTCGGCACACAAAGCCTCTTTCCTCCGCGGAGGAAAGGGAGTATTGCAAAATAGAAAGAAAATAACGCTTGCCACCCAGCCAAACTCCGATACATAAAAAACCTGCGGCGTTTTTGAGAACAAAAACAGATGCAGCGTCCAGTACAGGGAGCCGAGCGCAAAGCAGCCATAAAAGCAGGTCAGCAGAAAATACGCCTGCTTTCTGCCCTTCAGATATCGCATCCCGCTCAGACAAAA
>ENA-OQDT01001875-OQDT01001875.1-human-gut-metagenome-genome-assembly--contig:-NODE-1875-length-11585-cov-3.109880_pt1 | contig 11585 bp, 13 predicted proteins | sample MGYA00242786_ERZ504617 | MGnify/ENA primary metagenome ERZ504617 (study PRJEB26092, sample SAMD00036337) | human gut metagenome | host: Homo sapiens | study: EMG produced TPA metagenomics assembly of... | reverse complement strand
CTGTTTATGATGCCGATAATACTCCGGAAAGAGGGCTCTACTGCAGTTAGTTTATAAATTATATACTAATGATAAATTGGGGCTGTTGTTGGAAAGTTTCGGACACGCAATCGTAATGTAAACTATCTTACGCGCTTTATAAATATTGAGACTTTGAGTTTTCAGTGGTTATTGCAGGCCAGCAGGTGTTATTGGTTTGGTCTTACTACTATTCCTGGAACTAACTTTGTTGTGCGGAGAAGTATCCTCGAAAGTATTAACGGCTGGAATGATCAGGCGTTAACCGAAGATACGGAGCTGACAATTCGCATTTATGATTTTGGTTATACCATCTTTTGGTACCCGCATGCCGTAACTTGGGAACAGGAACCAGAGTCGCTGCGTGTCTGGATGAAACAGAGGACACGTTGGGCACGTGGAAATTTGTGGATCATCAGCCAATATTTACTGCGGATATTTCAGCTTAAAGACAGAAAAATCGGTACAGATATAGTTTATTTTGCTTTTACATATTTTGTATTTTTGCGGCTGTGATTATATCGGATATATTGTTTGTTTTAGGCGCACTGGGAATAGTTCGTCTGAGTATAGATGCGCCGTTGTCACTGATATGGATGTTGGCTTATGCGCTTTTTGTAACGGAAACCTTTATTTCACTTTCCTTAGAGCGTGGCGAAGGCAGCTTAAGTAATTTATTTTTGATTTGTCTGATGTATTTTACATATTGCCAATTGTGGATCATTTTAGTATTTAAGGCGCTTTACGAAAGCTTGAAGGACAAGATTCAGGGAAAGGGGTTCCACTGGTATAAAACAGAGCGGAGCTCTAATTAAAGAAAGATATGGTCAGGAAAGGTTCTAGAAATATGCAAAAAAAAGCTTTTGTGAGACGCGATATGGCAATATTTAATGGAATTGTGCTGCTGCTGTTGATTGCAGCAGTGATTACATTGTTGTGTTTTTTGAACAATGAAAAAGAATTAGTGTTTCTTATTTTTGCGTGTCTGAGTTTTAATATTATCACTGCCTATTCGTTAGGAACTACGAAGGGACTTTATTTATCGATTGTTTTTGTAATGTTTTTTAGTATGTACAGTTTATATGACATCGTATTACTGGAAAAAATGGGGGGCATGTCTATATTGATTTTTTGGCATTGCTATGTTTTCCTGTTGGAGGTTTCTTAGGTGGAGAATTATCAGCGGTGGTAGAGAAAAATATGTTTAAAATAGCCAGTGTGTCTGAACTGGAAAAACTTGTTACTCTTGATGGGAGTACCGGTTTTTATAATCAACAGGGATTTTTTTAAACAACTGGAAGAAGAAGTAGGACGTGCTAAACGTTACGGTACAAGTTTTTCCCTGCTTTTATTTCAGATTAGCAATTTGCAACAGCTGCAATCTATTTATAAGAAACAGGATATTATGTTCATCAAAAAAACTGTGGCAGAAATTGTTGCCAGTAAATTGCGCTTTACTGATTGTAAGGGGATTTTAGATGACGGCAGTATTGGCGTGATCCTTCCTCAGACAGAAAGCGGCGGCTTAAATATTGTTGTGAGCAAAATAGATACTGCTGTCGGACTGATACCGGTCAAGCTCAGTAGCGCCAAGCGCATGGTGCGTGTAAGGACTTCACTGGGGTATGCCACGATTGAAAATACGGACACAGATTATAAAATGTTATACTTGCGGGCGAAAGAAGATTTGGTGAATGGCAGCTAGGATGCTTTTAGTCAAAAAAATAATATTGGTATTGTTAATGTTGATATTGGGGACAGGCACCTGCTTTGCACAGACTGCTGGCAGAAATTTCCTGCTCTATGATCTGCAGATGTGCTACGGTGGAACTTTCCCGCTGGTTACTTCGCTGGCAGAACATCTGGGACATTTTGAGGAGGATTATGTCCTTATAGCTGTGGATGATTGGCAACCAGGGTTGTTGCAAGATGCAGATACTATAGTTTATGCCGGGCTTCAGCAAAGAAAGCTGCCGCGGGAATTGGTAGAAGAAATTGCAGGGGCAAGGCAGGTTCTGTGGTTTGAAGATAATATTGAACAGCTTGCAGAAGTTAAAGGCTGGCATGATTTTAGATCATTGGGTAAGGTAAGTGATTGGACTTATATAAACTTTAAGGGAAGAAGTTTTTATGATTGGATGAGTGTTGAATATACTGATCCAGGAAAAAACGTAAATGTTATAGCAACCGCAAAAAAGTTTATTGATGAAGTACCAGTAATTTGGCAGCGTGAAAATATTTATTATTCTGGAATGTTGGAATTTAATGAGCTGTTTGATGATTATATGGGCTATTTACTGCATCAGGTATTTAAGCGGCATACTGATGACCAACGACCAAAAGCGTTTTTAAGGGTTGAAGATGTAAGTCCGATCGTTGATCCTAAAGCCGTTAAGGCTGTGGTGGAGAAAATAGAGAAATATAATATTCCCTTTGCTATCGGTGTAGTCCCCGTTGGAATTATGGACGGGAAAAAACATTATTTACACGAGCGGGAAGAATTGGTAGAAGTGCTGCAGGAGGCTCAAAAGCGTGGCGCCAGCATTATTATGCATGGCTACACTCATCAAAATGAATTTTCACCGACGACTGGCGAAGGCTATGAATTTTGGAATGCTAAAGATGATAGACCAATGGAGGATGAAGAAAGTTTTACTGTTCCCCGTATAGAAGCAGGCATTTCGGAATTACTGCGTTGCGGATTAATTCCATTAGCTTTTGAAGCTCCGCATTATGCCGCAAGTCAAAAAACATATGAGATTCTGAGTAGATATTTCAATATTTATTCCGGTCAATTGCAGATTTCTGATGATACGGATAGCGTTACTATGACCTTACCGTATATGACGAGATCAAGATACCTTTATGGAATGTTGGTTATACCTGAGAATATGGGGTTTTATGACGGCGGCGAGTTTGTGGTAGAAGAAATGATGAATAAAAGTGCTTCGCTTAAAACTATACCAGGCGCTGTTGCTTGTTTTTTTTACCATGGTTATTTAAAACCAGATAAAGTTGGCTCTATTATTGAGGGTTTGCAAAAGCAGGGTTACGAATTTTTAGATTTAAAATATCTGCCGGTAAAAGTGCAGGCACCAGGAATCGTAATTACAGCAGCAGATGGTGTTGTAAATGCGGTTGTGGCTGAAGAAGTAAAGCAGTCATGGCAAACTGTTGCAGGAGAACAATATTTAAAAATTAACAAGATCGTCAGTGTTCAGGCGGCAGTTTTAGTAGTAATTTTAACTGTGTTTGTATATATAATTTTAAAATTAAAGCGCAATACAAAAAAACATTATGAGAAATGATTAATATTAAGGATGTGTTGGGAGTATGCTCAAGAGAGTATGTTTGTTGATGGCGATGATATGGTCTTTGGGATTCATATGTACAGCGGATGCTGCACCAATGGAACTCGGACTCAAGCCTGTTGTGCTGGGGAATGAATACAGTATAAGTTTATTTATGGATGACAAGGTTTTGCGCAACCCCAATGCGGCACTGACAGGATTTTTGGAAATTAAACCCGGTATGAAGCTTTCCGTGGCACCGGTTTTGGATTTGTGGTATTCGTATTCGCCGACAATCCTGCCGGATATTTCGACAATGACAGTTTCAGTGAATGGAATCCCTGCGGAAAGCCGCAGACTTGTTCCAGATGGTGCTTTTAGGAGTAATTGGCAGGTTGCGCTGCCCTTGACCAGTTTAAGAGAGGGGATTAATGAAATTACCATCAGTGTTTTGCACAGGTCTATTGAGGGCCTCTGTAAAGATATTGATAATGATGCTAATTGGTTTATTATACGTCCGGAAACAACAATAAAATTCAAAGTTGATGCTATGAATTATAGTTTGGCCAATTTCCCTAATCCTTTTATAGATGAATATTTTGGCGCCCGGAATAATGTTACTTTTTCTCTTGCTAATCTCAATGATAATAATATTATATCGATGCTGCGGCTGTCGTCGTTTATGGGACGAATGTCGGGTTATGGTTCGCCGGTGGTTTGGGAAGCGAGGCTGGAACAGCCAGATGCAGTGCTTGATACAAATGTTATAAGATTGGGCGGACAGGTTGAGGCAGATGTAAACTTCAGCGGTGATACAGCATTTTTGAAATTATTTCCTTCCCTTAACGGTCATTATAATTTAAGTGTGGGGGGAAATAATGAAAATGGTGCCAAGCTGGGCGTTAACGCTTTGTGTAATAATAAATTTGTTAGAACATTGAGCGGCAGTGAAACACAGTTTTCTTTGCCTGTGCAGGCTGAAAAACTTTCCGGTAAAAAAGGTTTAGACAGTAAAGGAATTTATACGCTTAGTGATATTGGCTATAATGACGATATTTTAGCAGCTGGTGCTTTTCATCAGGAAGCAGAAATATTTATTCCCAAACCTTCTAATTATGATATTGAAGAAGGTTCTTATGTGGAATTGCATTTCAGGCATGCCAAAATTCTGGATCGTAAGAAATCGGCCGTGACTGTTTATGTCAATGATATTCCGATCAGATCAGAAGTGCTGACCGCTGAGAATGCTGACGGCGGTATTTTAAAAGCTGAGCTGCCGGTTTTGCCGGCTAATCAGCAAGGATGGCGTGTGCGGTTTGCCTTTTATCATGATCTTGGTATAATCGACTGTTCTAAAAGATATGACGATGTTGCCTGGTCGGTGATTGAGAAAGAAACCAGCATCTATTTGGCAGTAAGCAGCCATTCGAGACAGGAGAGTCTGGCAGACTTTCCCGGGTATTTCAATACTGACAGCAATGGTGATATTGTGCTGACCATGTGGTTAAGTCAGACACCGGATAATGATGAACTGACGGCTGCAGCGCAACTAGCTTACTGGATCGGTCAAAATAATACGGGTAACATAGTCTGGAAAGTACAGCTGGGACCACAAGCAGTTATTAGTAATGACAGTGGAACTGTTATTACTACCGGTCAAAACAGAGTTTTAACGGATAAACGGACAATTGGTGACAGTTTGCCTGTAACTGTTAATGCAGATGGAACAATAAAAACCAGTGAGTGGTTAAGTATTGCTACTGACGCAATAGATAGAAAAAATATTTTTCAGGTTGCGCGTAAGGGCGATAATGTAATTTATGCCTTTACCTATGCTAATATCGAGAATATGAAAAGTTTTATGCGTTTGGCTTTTATTAATGGAACCAGTCTTAATGGGCAGGTCGCTTTAATAGATGCTAATGGACAGACTCTTACTTTTGCAGAGGAAGTAAAACATCAGGATGCTGGACTTAGCAAAATTTTTAGAAATTTTTCCGGTAATCGCTTGGGAAGTTATCTGGCGGTGATCGCTGTAGTTGTTTGTGGGACGCTGATAATGATGTGGTATTCCAAACGTCGCAAATAAGAACTGACGAAAGGATAAAGGGAAGATGCAAAATAGAATCATAACGATGTGTTGCAGCATCTGCATGTTGATTCCTTTAGTAGGTAATGCAAGTGCTATTACGGTCCCACCGGATGTTAAAGATGTTGCTGATAGTGCAGCTGAGTTAGCTAAAGGAGTGGATTACAGGAAGCGCTTTGAGCAGGAAGAGGACGAAACCGCTTTAAGTAAGCAACAGATGGAAACGGAAATGGCTGCTTCCTGGTCAACGGTAGTGAGCTTGTTAGAACAGGCAGAGAAAAACAGAGCTCTGTTGAATGCTAATCAGGAGCTGCTGCAGCATATGCAGCGGGACAATAATTCATATGAGCAAAAAGTCCGGGAGCTGGAAGAGAAAAGTAGAAATGCCTGGGCCGCAGCTGCAGCCCAGGTCAATTATGCAGAGGCGCTTGATGATGCACAGGTAGAAGGAAGCTTGGGTGGAGAGCAGGTAGGTACTGCATATGCCTATGCAGGTAATTTGCAACATCAGGCCGAAAACATTGATGTTGAACTGGAAAAAGTTTTTCTTGAATATGAAGCGCTGCAGAATAAAACTGATCTGCTGCTGGGCGTAAGAGACGAAGCCGCAGCCGAACTTGGTGAACAGGAAAATGAATTGGCAGAAGCGGTGTATAATGCAGGCGGGTCTATGGATTATGCGTTGGCAAGCAGGGATTATTACGAGCGGCTATTGAAAGAAAAAGAAAATCCTTATCAGGATGTATCTGGCTTTCTAAGCAACAATTTTTATAATTGGCACGGAAACGGTTGGAGTGGCAGCCAGTTTGTCCAGCCTTATTATTTTGGATATGCCAATAAAAATAGCTATTGGGGGCTTAACTTCAATTATGTAAGTTCAAAGAATACAACGCCGGGACATGAAGGCAAGATAAATACTTTTACAGATACTTTATTATATTTTTCAACGAGAAATAATAAGGATAAATATATAGTTGATTATAATTTGGGTATTAATATTCCTACGGGAAAAGCGAAGCTGTCAAGCTACGAACGCAACGCCAGAATGGATGAAGATCTGGTGAGATTTGCTGAGTTTGGTGAAGGTTGGAACTTTACTCCCGGAATAGCGGTTACGCGTAGAATAGGGGGGGACAAAGATCTGCTGACGTTGGGAACAAACTACTCAGTCAGAGGTTCTTATGATCCTACCAGTGATATCGATGATGACAAATTCAATCCTGGTAATGAATGGCAAAAGTATTTACGCTGGCAGCACGCTGAAGAAAAATGGCAGCTGGTAGGTGAGCTTCTTCATACCAGTTCTGCAGAAAGTAAGATTGCTGATGGCAGTGTTTTTGATACAGGCGCAGTTTGGGAAACGCGGTTGACCTATAACCGTAATTTAGCCAAGGATCAGGACTTAATGTTGTACTATTGGTACTATCATGAGAATAATGAAATTATTTTGAATAAAAAAGTTGAAGAATCTCCAGTACATTATTTTGGTGCGGAATGGAAAAAACATTTATCTAAAAAAACAGACCTGCGTCTGGCTGCGGATATCATGATAGCCGACGGTATTAGATATAGCTCGCTGACGGATTCATATGTAGATAATAGAAAAAAAGTTGCTTTGGGCATAGGCTGTGATTTAAAAATGGATGAAAGAAATAAATTGTCGTTGAAGGTACAGCACTTTTCTATGCGCGACGGAAAAAACTCTAATGGCGCTGATGCCAGAAGGTACCAGGGATTTAATTTTCTTACAAGTTTCTACCATACATTTTAGGAAGGATAGCCTAACATGATAAAAAACAGAGATTTACCAGCATAGTTTTTTTATATTATTGGTTAGTACGTTTTTGACTTGCTCTGTTGATGCTCAAGAAAAGGCTGAAAATAAGATATATGCAGATGAACATATGCAATTTTTGCTGCCAGAAAAATTTAGAGGTGAATCAGATACAGAAAAACCTTTTCAAGTTTGTTTGACTGATGACGCTGGCAGCAGAATATATTTTGCAGTTAGAAAAAGAGCGGATAAAACAATTGCAGGAGGGATTACTAACGAGGCAGGAAACATAACGGCTGCAGAAAAGAAAATAGCGGTTGCTGAAACTTTAATTGTTTCTGATTATGGCAGCAAATTGTGGGGACTACAAAAACAGAAAATAAATTGGATTCGTATGCAGAGATCAGAGGATTCAAATGATTGCTTAATGATTTATTTTTGGCAGGCGAAAGGAATGGAATACCTTTTTTTGCTGGAAGGATCGCAAATAAAAATGGATTTACTGGCAATGGAAGTAGAAAAAATATAATTTTTTAAATACGGAGAATAAAATTCAATCAAATTGACCTCAAATTTAGCAAAATTTGAGGCTTTTCTTTTATATTTAAGAGCTGGTGATAAATTATGACTGAATTTGTCAAAAATGCTGAAATAATACATATAAAATATCCTCTGAAAATGGAAATACGAGTCCCAAAAGATTACAAAATTAAGATTTTTTGTGTAAAACATATTACAAAGTTACGCAAAAAGAAACGCTAGGGTCCGTGTAATACAAAAAACACGGTTTAAATGCGGGTTTGCGCTTGTAAAAAAAATTCAAGAAAAAAGTAATTGACACAGCCAAGTGGCAGTGTTACAATATGTAAGTATCTCGGGATAGCTATGCGCTTTTACAAGGAGGGTTTGTGATGACAGTAGAGTTGTTAAAGCAAGCAACGAAGCGAGTTGTCGGGAACAAGCAAACCGCTAAAGCGATTCAAAAAGGCACTGCAAAGACGGTTTATATAGCTGATGACGCAGATGTCCGGGTTGTGCAGCCGCTGCTTGATGCCTGCGCTGAAGCTCGGGTGAATGTAGAAAAAGTAGCGACAATGCAAGAACTTGGTAAAGCCTGCGGAATCCATGTCGGTGCAGCGACAGCCGCGATACTCAAAGGTTGATAGGGATCTGGAAGCTTTGCTGAAGGATTTTTATAATCATTAAAATCTATTTATTCGGAAGGAGGTGCCGATATGCCTACAATTAATCAATTGGTTCGCAAAGGAAGAGAAGTTTTGACTGTAAAATCCACTGCCCCGGCATTGAAAGAATGCCCGCAAAAACGTGGAGTTTGCACTAGGGTTTATACTACAACCCCGAAAAAGCCTAACTCTGCTCTTCGTAAAGTAGCTCGTGTACGTTTGACTAACGGTATCGAAGTTACTGCTTACATCCCTGGTATCGGCCACAATCTGCAGGAACATAGCGTTGTCCTGATTAGAGGCGGAAGAGTTAAAGATCTTCCTGGTGTGCGTTACCATATCATTCGTGGTGCACTTGACACTGCAGGCGTTGCTAACCGCAATCAAGCCCGTTCTAAATACGGTGCTAAACGTGCTAAAGCAGCTAAAAAGTAATCAAGTCTACACAACGAATTGATAATCCATAAGGAGGGAAACACATGCCGAGAAAAGGCCCTGTAACAAAAAGAGACGTTTTGCCGGATCCTGTATACGGTTCAAAACTTTTGACAAGATTTATTAATAAGATTATGCTTGACGGTAAAAAAGGCGTTGCTGAACGCATTGTATATGATGCTTTCGATCTGGTTCGTGCTAAAACTGGTAAGGATCCTCTCGAAGTATTCGATGCAGCTATGAAAAACGTTATGCCGCTTTTAGAAGTACGTGCTCGCCGCGTTGGTGGTGCTAACTACCAGGTTCCGGTTGAAGTCCGTGCAGACCGTAAGACCACCCTTGGTATTCGCTGGCTGGTCAACTACTCCCGTTTGCGTGGTGAAAGAACCATGTGCGAACGTGTTGCTGGTGAGATCATGGACGCAGCAAACGCTACCGGCGCTGCTGTGAAAAAACGCGAAGATACCCACAAGATGGCTGAAGCAAACAAAGCGTTTGCACATTACCGCTGGTAATGGCCCGATCCCTATAACGAGGAGGATAAAAAAGTGGGCAGACAATTTCCGCTTGAAAAAACAAGAAACATCGGCATCATGGCTCATATTGATGCTGGTAAAACTACTACGACTGAACGTATTCTGTTCTACACCGGTAGGGTTCATAAAATCGGTGAGACCCATGATGGCGGCGCTACCATGGACTGGATGGTTCAAGAGCAGGAACGTGGTATTACTATTACTTCTGCTGCTACCACCTGTCAATGGGATGGACACCGCATCAACATCATTGATACGCCAGGTCACGTTGACTTCACTGTAGAAGTTGAACGTTCTCTGCGTGTACTTGATGGTTCTGTTGCAGTATTCTGCGCTAAAGGCGGCGTTGAACCTCAGTCTGAAACAGTATGGCGTCAGGCTGACAAATATGGCGTACCGCGTATGGCGTATGTAAATAAAATGGATATTACCGGCGCTGACTTCTACAATGTAGTACAAATGATGAAAGATCGTTTGAATGCCAATGCTGTACCTATCCAATTACCGATTGGTTTCGAAGATACCTTCCAGGGTATGGTCGATCTGATCAAAATGAAAGCTATCGTTTACAGCGACGCTCTGGGTAAAGAAGAAGAATTTGTTGATATTCCGGCCGATATGGTTGAAAAAGCCAACGAATACCGTCAAGCTTTAATGGAAGCTGTAGCTGAAAGCGATGACGAGCTGATGATGAAATATCTGGAAGGCGAAGAGCTGACGGAAGAAGAAGTTATGGCTGGTATCCGCAAACAAACTATTGCTTGCAAAATGACTCCTGTCTGCTGCGGTTCTTCTTACAAAAACAAAGGCGTACAGCCTTTGCTGGATGCTGTTGTAGCGTTCATGCCTGCTCCTACTGATATTCCTCATATCAAAGGCGTAAATCCTGAAACCGGCGAAGAAGACGAACGTCCGTCGTGCGACAGCGAGCCGTTCTCTGCACTGGCTTTCAAAATTATGACTGACCCGTTTGTTGGTAAACTTGCTTTCTTCCGTGTGTACTCCGGTACTCTCGGCTCCGGTTCTTACGTTTACAACTCTACCAAAGGTAAGAGAGAGCGTATTGGCCGTATCCTGCAAATGCATGCCAACCATCGTGAGGAAATCGACATGGTTTATTCCGGTGATATTGCAGCAGCAGTAGGTTTGAAAGATACCACTACCGGCGATACTCTCTGCGACGAAAAAGCTCCGATCATTCTGGAATCCATGGTATTCCCTGATCCGGTAATCTCCGTTGCGGTTGAACCTAAAACTAAAGCTGACCAGGAAAAGATGGGCATTGCCCTTCAAAAACTGGCAGAAGAAGATCCTACTTTCCGTGTTCATACTGATCCGGAAACAGCACAAACCATCATTTCTGGCATGGGCGAGTTGCATTTGGACATTATTGTTGACCGTTTGCTGCGTGAATTCAAAGTAGGCTGTACTGTTGGTAATCCGCAGGTTGCTTATCGTGAAACTATCCGCAAATCTGTTAAGTCCGAAGGTAAATTTGTACGTCAGTCCGGTGGTAAAGGCCAATATGGTCACTGCTGGTTGGAAATTTCACCTCGTGAAGCAGGTGAAGGCTTCTTGTTTGAGAACAAAGTTGTTGGCGGTGCTATTCCGAAAGAATACATCGGACCGATCGAAAACGGTGTTAAAGAAGCTATGGAAAACGGCGTAGTTGCCGGTTACCCAATGGTTGATATCAAAGTTACCGTTTATGATGGTTCTTACCATGAAGTCGATTCTTCTGAAATGGCCTTCAAAATTGCAGGTTCTATGGGCTTCCGTTCTGGCGCTACTAAAGCCGACCCGGTTATCCTTGAACCTTATATGAAAGTAGAAGTTACTGTTCCTGAGGACTACATGGGCGATGTTATCGGCGATTTGAACTCTCGCCGTGGTCGTATCGAAGGTATGGAAGCTCGCAATGGCGCTCAAGTTATCAACGCATTTGTTCCGCTTTCCGAAATGTTTGGTTATGCTACCGACCTGCGTTCTAAAACTCAAGGCCGAGGCAACTACTCTATGGAAGTTGACCATTACGAAGATGTACCGAGAAACATTGCCGAGGCTATCATTGCCAAAAACAAAGGCACTCAAGCCTAATATAAAGTAAAACCTAATTTAAGGGAGGAAAAATAAATGGCAAAGCAAAAATATGAAAGAACAAAACCGCATGCTAATATCGGCACCATCGGTCACGTAGACCATGGTAAAACAACCCTGACCGCAGCAATCACCAAAGTATTGGCTTCTAAAGGCGGCGCA
>ENA-OQDT01001874-OQDT01001874.1-human-gut-metagenome-genome-assembly--contig:-NODE-1874-length-11591-cov-2.828419_pt1 | contig 11591 bp, 11 predicted proteins | sample MGYA00242786_ERZ504617 | MGnify/ENA primary metagenome ERZ504617 (study PRJEB26092, sample SAMD00036337) | human gut metagenome | host: Homo sapiens | study: EMG produced TPA metagenomics assembly of... | reverse complement strand
GGAACTGGGATCGCATGCTTGCAGATGACCAGGAAGACGGGGATCTGACAAAAATGCTGAGCAGCAGCGGAAATGTGGATACATCGAAAACAGGAACTTACACGCTCACACGGAAGGTACAGGATTCAAAGCTATAAAGAAATTGCCGAAGTCCTGCAAGTATCCCCCAAAACAGTCGACTACCGGATACAACAGGCATTAAAGCAATTACGGATAACGTTAAAAGATTATCTACCGTTGATCTTGTTATTGTTACCCAAAAATATTCTATCGTAAAACCATTGTTTAAAAGAATATGGCTAAAAAGAAGAAGGTTTTAAGGAGAACGTTTCATTTATTTGCCAGAAGAATTGCTATTGGAATACAGGAAAGATCCCCTTATCGGAAATCTTTATGTCCGCAAGATCGGATTTTTTCCCAAAAGTAGAATTTCACTATGTCGAAAAGGAAGAGGGAACCGACTATGCCATGCTGATCCATTGCATAGAAGGAAAAGGGTGGTATCATATCTACGGTAAGACATATCCCGTACAGAAAAATCAGTACATCATCGTACCTCCCCATGTCCCTTATTCATTTGAGGCGGACAGCCATGATCCTTGGACGATCTATTGGGTCCATTTCTGTGGTAAGCTAACCGAATCATTCCTTTCTCCCAACCCCGCTCCTCAAGAAATATTAGCAGACGAACATGTACGGCAACTCGTCCGCATCCGTCTATTCGAAGAGATATACAGTAGTTTTGCCAGAGGTTACATAAAAGAATATCTGGCTTATTCATCCATGTGCTTATATACGTTTCTCTCAACTTTCATTTTTCAGGAACAGTTCCGCCATATCGATCTTCCGACCCACAAAGAAAATTCATTCTCGATGCGAGTTATCTATTACTTACAAGAACACGTGGAAACCAATCTGACCTTAAAAGATTTAGCGGAATATTTCAAATATTCGGAATCTCACTTTTCCACCTTATTCCAGAAAGAAACGGGTACTTCTCCCATCAATTACTTTACACGCCTGAAAATACAGAAAGCCTGTCAGTATATCGAACTTACGGATATGAAACTGAACGAAATTGCGATGCGGCTCGGATTCGAGGAGCAGGCCTATTTTTCCCGTGTCTTTACCAAAGTCATGGGAATATCTCCTTCCTCTTATCGGAAAAAAGAAGCCGATAACAGATAAATAAAAAGAAAGCCGGAGAAAGAACATTCCCTCCGGCTTACCACGTGATTTGAAATAAATCTATTGGAAATTAAGAATCGAAAAATGCAGCACACATCCGCTATTCCCGACCAAATCAATGATAACCTCATTGCGGTTCTCCAACCTGATTTTCTTGGTATCGACGACATCCTTTTTCTCCTCGGAAGCCTGGTAATAGAGTGTGGCGGTATAGCCCTTTCTGTTTTTCAGAAAATCAAGGGGTAAGGAGATTTGTTTCCTGTCTCCGGCATTCAACATGCTTACATACCAATCGGAACCCGAACGGCGGGCGACCACAACATATTTGCCCATTTCTCCATCCAAGAAGCGGGTTTCGTCCCATACGGTCGGAATAGAATTATAAAAACGAGTTGCGGCATCTGTTTTGATCACAGATTCGGCAGAGCCTGCACCACCGGCTCGCCTCGGTGATTTTTCGGGACGGTCATACCAATAGACAAACTGCCAAGGACTATAAATAGCGACCAATTTAGCCAACTGGGCAGCACGTCCTCCCATCTTTTCCGTGACTCTTTCCGCAAAATAACAATTGGTATAATCACCCGCTCCGCAAATCATGCGATTATATAATGTATAGATGGCTTGGTCTAGCGATGGGCTTTCTTCGTCGCCGCGGATACCTTCCTGAGTCAATAAATTCGGATACGTGCGTGAATAACCCGTCGGACGATATTCGTCGTGGATATCAACCATCAATTCATATTTGGCTGCTTTGCGTACTGCCTGATGCAACCATGCCGTAGCGTATTGGTCGCCCACATTCACAAAACCATATTTTACACCTTTGATCCCCCATTTCTTATATAAAGGCAGAATTTCATCCAGTTGCTGATGCAGCGCTTTTTTTATTCACATATACCAATATGCCAACACCTTTTGAATCGGCATATTCTATTACTTTAGGCAAATCGAGCGGGCCCTTCGAACGGGCCGGATCAATCGTAACGGTAGTCGCATCCGATTTTACGTCTTCTTCCGCCCCATACCAACCGGCATCAAACAGCACATAGGCTATATTGTTTTCTGCTGCAAATCAATACAAGCCATACTGCCAGCCGTTGTCAATGTAACTTCACGAATTACCTGTCCGGGCTTGATCCAGCTAGTGTTCGCAATCTGATTAGGTTCGTTCAAGTTAAGAACGAAGTAATTATTTTCGACCAATTTTCCCGGATGCCCGGCGACCATTACATAACGCCAAGGAGATTCGATAGCCGGCCAAATCCAGATTGACTTTTTCCCGACAAAACAGATTGTTACCCCGAACCCAGTCTCACTCTTCTCCAATTTTCATGCGGGAATAATCGACAAGGGCAGCTTCTCCAATTGCGACAAACCGGTTATCATTAACCCGGATCACCTGAGGACGATCGGCAGCACCTTTTCAACGCACTCAATTTCGTTTTCGGAATAAGCTCCTTGTGCCATATCGGTCACCCAGGTCTTGCAGTCTTTCTGAAAAAGGAATTGCGTCTTCTCATCGGTTATCCGTACGATTCCAAAAATCCAACTTGTCGAATGCATAACGGAACGCAAGTCCTTCATCGTAAATGACGAACAGACAACACCATCTCTTTCCAGTTCTCATTCCGACTGAAGCGTTAGCTCAACCTCATTATATCGATCTGTCACAACGGACCGCTCTCCATAAACGGGTTGCCAAGTCTGATCGACCGATTTCCTTTTTTTGGTCCACCACCTTCCAGTTGCCTTTTCAGGATATTCTCATCCAAAGAGAACTGTAAAGATTTTAAGCCGTCACCACCTTTTCTCCGTAGCAAATAAATCTATTTCTACATTCTTTTCCCCGGCTCTAATATCGGCATTCATTTTCCGGAAGGGCTGACAAGCGGAAATACCCCCTGTGCTACGACAAGCAAAGGCAGGCAAAGAAAGCTCAATAATAAATTAATCTTATTCATGATATTAAATAATTAAAATAAATATTCTCACCTATGAAACAAAGATATAACAACTTATCCATTTTTCAATACATCCTGCTTATCCGGCGCACAAGGCTCTGGAGTAGAAAATGGATTAAACGGATTAAATAATAAACTCCCAATTGATCAAGCCAAGAAAGATAAAAAGACAATCTTTGCAAGAATTTCGTTATCTTTGTTGTAATCAGGTAGGTTTTATTTGACTATCAACAGATTGGATAAAACTCGCACGAGAACGGGCAATGGATAAGAAAAAGCCGGACTGTTCCGAACCGCCATATTTCTCATGCTTTCAAATAACTCTTTATCTCACCTGCAAAGATAACATTTCTTTCTGAAAAGGCCATATAAACGGCTGCAATCTTACGGAATAAAAACATATCGGGAAAAACGAGCATACCGTAGCCGAGTCCCCATAACCACAGGCAAAGGTAATTCGTGTTCTTCCCGTACAAGCAAGGCCAAGCCCTTCGGGTTCGTGGAAAAAATCATCCTCGCCCCGGAGGGCTTGCGGTATTTTTTCCCGAAGCCTTGCATGTACGGAACACGACCTTTTTAGGCCTGTAGTTATGGGAACTCCGGCCCCAGAAGCCGGACTAACAAAAAATCAAATGTTATGTTACAGGCAACAAAGAACAAGTACACGGTGGAAACACTCAAACCACTGAACATTCTGTACGATCATGAACACTGGCTGACACAGCAGGACGTGGATATGGCCAACGGCTATGTGGAACTGATAGAAAGGACACGCTCGGAAAAAACTCCACAGATAGGTGACAGACTCATCTATGTGGACAGATACGGGAAATATTACGGCAATGCCCTTATTGAAAACAATGATGAAGAGAGCGGTCGGATTTCCATCTGTGAAGAACCTTATATTCCGTTTGTATGGGAGCCAGGACGCCAATATCCGGCTGAGCGTCAGCGGAGGGGCCTTCCACCATATTGACCCCAAGCAATTGAAATTCGTCAGATGGACGGAAGGTGCATTCAAGGACTGGGGAAACTGCGGAGCGTGTGCCAACGGTGCCGTCACATTCACGGCAAAAGTACCGTTATGGTCCTATTCCGAACCTGATCCGCTCTACGGTGATTTCACCACGGAAACATGGAGACAATATTATTTGACCAAGGACACGGGTCCGGACGCACGCAACCTGTACCAGGGCTACGACATAGCTTTCAGGACCGAAGAGAACTTCCGGCAGTTCCTGAAGGACTATGAAGGGACTGTGTTCAAGGGCAACTGGGAAAACCAGATCGTACTCTGGTGTTTCCGACATGAAAACCGGTTCCTGCCGCAGCACGAATGGGACAAGATAGATGCCCCAGCCATGGAACGGCGTCTCAACTTCCATCCCGAACAGGTCAAGCTGGTCAAGGACATGGACAGCCACATCACCTACTGTTACCGTATCAAACCCGAAATTGACAATCTCTAAAACAATACAGTTATGCAGACAACAGCAACAAGAACAGCAGGCAGCCACACTGACCTGCTTACAGGTATCCTGAACGTGCAAGTAAGGAACGAGGACAAGATTACAGAACAGGACCGGCAGTATTGCCAGCTACAGCAGGACCAGCTCTATAGGACACTTGACCGTATCGACCGATGGTATGACATCTTCAAGGAAGAAGCGGAACGGTATCGGGAAATCAAGAGCTTCAAGTATGAGAATAACGGTAAGGTCTCCATACGGAATTTCTATTTCAACAGCAGCGGGGAGGATGACTATACCCACAACGAATTCAAACCGTTTGACCTCATCAACGAGCTTGCAGACAACAACTGCAATGCCAACGCGAATTTCGCGAGTCGCATCATTTCCTATTTCAACAGGACCTACAATGTAGATGTACCCATTCCTGTAATCGACGAGAAGGCCATGCGCATGGGATTCCGTCCGGTCTACCAGACTTACGTGGACATGGTCATTGAACACCTCGGCGGAAAAAGTTTCCGTGAGACCGCAGAGGAAGAACTGCTGGCCCGTTTCCTGAAAACGGTACAGCCTTCCCGCTGGAGCAAGGTGAAGCCCGAACTGAAAAAGGACAAGATAACTTTCCCTGACATCGTGTCCTGGGACAGCATCCATCTGGAATACCATCGGGAATATGAGTTCTCGTATGACTGCGGAAGGAAATTGGACATTTTCTGCGAAGGTATCGCATACGGGGCGGATGACGTGATAAACGGTTCAAGCGGTATGGTCATCGGCCTTGACAGACGCGATGTGGATATAACCGAATGGTACAACCTCACCCTGAGCAACGCAGAACAGATCAAGTTCTACAAGAACGGACGCATCGACGTACGCTTCAAGGACAGCCAGGCCGCAGAGAACTGCTACAGAAGGCTGCGGCTGGATGAAATCACACTCAGAGAAGAGTGATTCATGAAATACTTATTCAGGCACCCCGTAAGACATCCTTGCGGGGTGTCTTCGTTTCCAACCATTAAAAAAGAAAAGACATGTATGCCATCATACCCCAACAGATTCCCCAGGACAGGCGTGCCGAGATCAACGAGAAAATCCTTTTCGCCATAGACTCCGGCAAGGACCTCGTTCCGAAGGAAAGCATCTACAACTGCTACACGGGAACCGGAGGACTGCACAACCTCAGGCAGTCGGATTTCACCAGCTACCATGAATACGCCGAGGCCAAGAAGGAATTCGAGATGGGACAGTTCTTCACCCCGCACGACATATGCCGGAGCATGGTGGAGACCCTTTCTCCGACATCGGCGGAAATGGTGCTTGACATGTGCTGCGGCATGGGCAACTTCTTCAACCATCTGCCCAACCTGCACAATGCCTACGGATTCGACATTGACGGCAAGGCGGTGGCCGTTGCCAGATACCTCTACCCGGAAGCCCATATCGAGAAATGCGACATACAGCTGTACAATCCCGAACAGCGTTTCGACATCATTGTCGGAAATCCGCCCTTCAACCTGAAATTTGATTACAGGCTGTCGCAGGAATTCTACATGGACAAGGCCTATGACGTGCTCAACCCTGCCGGAATCCTGATGGTCATCGTCCCTCTCTCCTTCATGCAGAACGAGTTCTGGGAAAAGACACGCGTGGCGAAAATCAACTCGAATTTCTCCTTCATCGGCCAGACCAGGCTGGAACATTCAGCTTTCTCTACGGTGGGCGTGCAGAATTTCGCAACAAAAATCATGGTATTCCTCCGCCGTTCCCTCCATATTGAAATGCAGCCGTACAACGCGGGAGAGTTTGTCAGCATGGATGAGCTGAAGAAACGCATAGCCGAAGTGCGGAAAATGAAACACCGGCTGCGCCTCCAGCTGATGCGGGAGTGCAACCATATAGACAAAGAAGAGCTGGAACAGTTCGAGTACAGGCTCGCCAAATACATGTACGAGCTGAAAGCCCATGCCGTGGCTGAACAGGCATGTCGAAAAGGCGGAGGCGCTGGTGTCCAAATTCCGCAACCAGAAACCGCCGGAAAATGCCACCCGGGAAAAGATAAAGGAATGGGAACGCAAGAAGCTGACCACCGGCAAAGTTCTCGGCATCATCCGCAGGTACATCACCTCGCAGAACGTGGTGCAGCGCAAGGAAGTGGCATTGGTGAAGACATCCTACGGCTTCAAGCTGAAGCAATATGCCCCGCGTCTGCTTGACAAGGTCACGCACAAGGCCGCAGGCATCAACGACCTCATACTCGGAAGGGCCGAACTCCCGATGCCGGAAAACGTCACAGAAAAGAACATGCGGCAGATCCGTGCCGCCAGTAAACTGATACGGCGCAAACAGAGGCAATACGAGACCCAGAATCTACAGTTTGCGGAAATGCGGGAAGATGCCGGCCTGAAGGAATACCTGGACCGCACCACATTCATCAACAAGGACGGTGAAGTCTGCGAATTCACGGACTTGCAGAAACACGACCTGAACCTCGTGTTGCAGAAACGCTACGCCCTGCTGAACTGGCAGCAAGGCTCGGGCAAGACCGCCGCCGTCTATCACAGGGCGAAATACCTGCTCAAGTTCAGAAAGGCAAAGAACGTCATCATACTTGCCCCGGCCATCGCCACCAACATGACCTGGATACCGTTCCTTACCATAAACAAGGAACGCTTCCGTACAATACAGACCGCCGGCGACCTCAACAACATACCGGAAGGGACATTCCTTGTCGTCTCCACCTCCATGCTCCGGAAACTGAAAAGAGGACTGATGCGTTTCGTGAAACGCACTTCCGGCAAGCTGTGCCTTGTCTTCGACGAGTCGGACGAAATCACCAATCCCACATCGCAGCGTACAAGAAACATCCTGTGCATATTCAGGAGGCTCAGGTACAAGATCCTCGACACGGGAACAACCACCCGCAACAACATCGCGGAACTGTACAGCCAGTTCGAACTACTCTACAACAACTCCGTAAACATGATATGCTGGAGCCCGCAGGTCTACCACGAAAACAGGGACCACGAGATAGAGGAAGAGAACAACCCGGATTACGGAACACCGTTCCCCCGCCTTCAGGGGGGCATGTCCTTTTCCGTGCCTGCCACTGTCCGGGGAAAGCCACTGTATTCGGCATCGAGAAACAGAACCAGGACGTGTACAACAAGGACGAACTCTCCGAACTTATCGGCAAGACGGTCATCACGCGTAAATTCAGGGACTTCGCAGGAGAGAAATACCGGATACGGACACATACCGTCCGTCCCTCGGAAGGAGAACACGAGGTATACCGTGTCATCATCGAGGAATTCTGCCGCATCTGTGAGCTGTATTACAACAGCACGGGAGACACGAAAAAGGATGCAGGACTGAGACTCATGAGGCAGATCAAGCTGCTTATCAAAGCCTGTTCGGTACCTCACCTGATAGAGGGATACTACGGTGACAGTTATCCTTCCAAGACCCGCTACATTGAAAGGCTCATAAGGACAATACCGGGCAAGGTTGCCATCGGATGTACCACATTGGCGGCCTTCGACCTCTACGAGAACTATATCCGGGAACATTTTCCCGACAGACCTGTATTTGTGGTCAAGGGAGATGTAGCCTTCAAGAAACGGCAGAGCATCGTGACCGAATTCGACTCCACCATCAACGGCATCCTGATATGCACACAGCAGAGCCTGAGTAGCTCCGTGAACATACCTACCTGCAACGACGTGATACTGGAATCCCTGCAGTGGAACATCCCCCGTATGGAACAGTTCTACTTCCGTTTCATCCGTCTTGATTCCAAAGAAATGAAGGATGTCCACTACGTCACCTACGAAGATTCGGTCGAACAGAACCTGATGGCACTGGTACTGACCAAGGAGCGTCTGAACGAATTCATCAAGACCGGTGAGGTCAAAGAACAGTCAGAAATCTTCGAGGAGTTCGACATCACGATGTCTGTCATCGACAGCCTGCTCATCCGCACGCAGGACAGTGAAGGCAAAATACACATCAGCTGGGGAAGCCAGCGCATAACAGAATAAATATGAACCGTATGAAGAAGACCGGGAGTTCCATTCCCACCGACAAAGGTAAGCCGCGTCCCCATCGGCTGAGCAAGGTCATGCCGCAGGCGGTTTTCAGGAAAATCATCCTCGCCGCAGCTGCGGTATTTTCCCGAAAAATTCTTCTATAATCTGCTGAATAGCTTAAAATGAGCGATTTATAAGTGTTCAACCTCAATAGAGGTAATGATTTGGCAATAGTCACAACTTCTGCAATATGCATATGTTTGCTTTGCCTAACAACTCTTTACAGTTGCAAAAATACAAAATAAAAATGAAACCACACTATGTTGGTGCAAAAAAACAATAGTCATAAAACAAAGATTAACTTCGCCTTATGACTATTGTTGTCCACATTAAACTTATTTATCATTTAATTGGTTCCGCATGCACATAGTATTCACTGTTTATAGGGTCTTCCCCGTCAGTTTTAAGTATCAGTACCATGCGAGAATGTTTTGTACGCCAATATGCTTTAATATCAGCATCTTCGGGTAGTGCCTTAAACGTTTTACACAGCGAAGCCTTTTCTGTTTCTTTTATAGTACTATGTGCTTCATAGTACTGGTCCATAATCTTCAACAGACCTTCTCTTTCACGTTCAAGCACGCCTAACATATATTCCTTGTCGTTTTTGTCTTTTGCTCCTTTCAGTACAATACGTAACTCTGCATACGGTTTTGTAATGTCTTCTTTGTAGGCAGTAGGTGGAGTTAGGATAAACTCACGGCTCTTGTCCAGCAAGCAATATTCTGTTAGTTCGGGGTTCTTGGAATTATACCTTACGTTATCCCAATCGTAACCAAAGAATCCATCATTCACCAAATAGAGCCTCTTTCGGGCTTGATAGACAATACGGCCATCTTTATAGCCATTGGCATAGACAATAGTATTGTCATGAGGCGTGAAGAAGTATGTGCTCCACCAATAGGAAGTATTCAAACAGTTTGTCTTACGTTCCATGATTCCAAAGCTATCTGGCATATCACGACAATCACTCGTCCAAGTAATTGAATCGTAGTAGTTGTAATAGGCATTATCTGAAGAGTTGAAACCATATTCATCGGTAAGCTCAAATGTTACAAGGCAGAAGGTCTGAAACACAGGGTCTGTGTTGTCTTTGTCGTCTTCTGCATAGTATGCCTTAATCTTAAACTTGCAGTTGTCGGGAACAGAACGGTCAATATCCGTATCATACGTGTAACTTTTCTTCATCATTTCCAAATCGGTTTCGGTCATGCGTTTATATACAATCATGCCATATATAGACTTGTAACCATTGCTGCCATCACTCGTCGCTCCCAATTTTTGTATGGTGTACATTAAGGTCTTGCCATTCGACTCGTCAAGCTTAAGAATCTGCATGTATCTGCTGTCTGTTGTCTGCTTGTTGCTGCCAAACAGTATGAAGCCTTTGTCCATGTCATAAGTCCATGATACACGACTGAAACAAAAGGCTGGCAAGGCATCACTATAAAAATAACTAAAAGCTTGCTGTGATGTCTCAAACCAAAAGTGTGTAGGGCTGCCACCAAATCTGTCTTTCCAAAATTCCTCCTTGCTCAACTTTCCGTTTTCCTGTACCTCATAAGTGGCAATACTCTCCCAACCATAGCCCTTGACCTTACTCTGTATTTCTTCTGCTGCTATTGGCTTTCTCCCTTTTAGCACACAGCACCCCTCATCATTAACAGTATAGGTTTGGTTGAATAGATTCATATCCAACTTACATTGCTCAACACTCAATTCCTCAGCTTACTGTGGAAACCGGTCTGAAAATGGTTCTCGTCGCTGTCGCATGTGCCGCGATCAGTATCATTTTCTGCATGACATTGCAGGGAATCAGCAAACTTTACACAAAATATTTCAAAAATCCCTATATTCGTATTGTTGCTGCCAGTGCGATCATCATTGCGATCACTTTGCTTTTACGAACTACTGATTACATGGGCGCAGGCAACAATCTGATCGAGCTTGCCATTGAAGAGGGACAGACGCGTCCACTGGATTTCTTCTGGGAAAAGTCTTCTGACCCGCGCTGACCATGCGTGCCGGATTCCGCGGTGGTGAGATTGTTCCGTCGTTCTGCATCGGCGCAACTTTCGGATGTCTCATGGGGCATCTGATAGGACTTTCCCCGTCTATCTGCGCAGCCGCCGGAATGGCAGCACTTTTCTGCGGTGTTACCAACTGCCCGATCACCTCGATCCTGATCGCATTTGAGCTCTTCGGATTCCGTGGTGTTTCCTATTATCTGATCGCAGTTTCCATCAGCTATGCCGTTTCCGGTTATTATGGACTGTATAAAGATCAGACGATCGTATATTCTAAATATAAGGCCAAATACATCAACCGTCATACCAGATTTTAAACCGGTATGGCGGCTTCTTTCGTTTTAGATATCTACAGATTGTTTTGCAGTAAACTGCTCCCACAATCTTTGATATTATGTTATAAATTTAACATATATTTTATCCAAAACTTAACTTGTACAATGAAAATTATATGTTAGAATAAAGGTGTATTTTTTAGGAAAAGTAGGAGGAATTTGAATGCGCAAAACAAAAATTATCTGTACCCTTGGTCCGTCTACTGACAAAGACGGTGTTCTGGAAGAATTAATTAAAGAAGGAATGAATGTAGCACGTTTTAACTTCTCTCATGGTTTACACGATGAACAGAAAGGCCGTATTGATAAATTAAAAGAAATCCGCACACGTCTTAACAAACCAGTTGCAGCGCTTCTCGATACAAAAGGTCCTGAAATTCGTATCTGCGAATTTGCAGATGGAAAGATCACTCTGAAGGAAGGTCAGGAATTTACTCTGACTGCAGATGAGATCGAAGGAAATGGAAAAAATCGTTTCTGTTACCTACAAGGATTTATATAAAGATGTCAAACCTGCAAC
>ENA-OQDT01001873-OQDT01001873.1-human-gut-metagenome-genome-assembly--contig:-NODE-1873-length-11592-cov-6.406193_pt1 | contig 11592 bp, 10 predicted proteins | sample MGYA00242786_ERZ504617 | MGnify/ENA primary metagenome ERZ504617 (study PRJEB26092, sample SAMD00036337) | human gut metagenome | host: Homo sapiens | study: EMG produced TPA metagenomics assembly of... | reverse complement strand
TTCCGTATAGATGACAAAGAGGCGGCTAATGAGCTTTCGGATTATCTGAATTCTTTGGAACTGATTGAAGAACCGGAATCTTATTTTACTGCCTTGCGGGAAAAGTATGTAAGAATATATACGCATTCTTATGACATTACAATTTCAGGAAATTATTTATCGGTACATAAAAGCAAAGACTGCGACTGTGTTTACACTGATTATTACATAATAAATTCACGTTATAATTATATAACAGGCAGCAGTACAGCATATAATTTTATCAGTAAGACGATAAGGAAATACGGAGTGGAAATATGAAAAATCTTACAAATATTAATGTTATAAAAGGACTTCTTGAAAAATACGGATTTACATTTTCAAAAGGACTGGGACAGAATTTTTTAATTAATCCGTCTGTATGTCCCAAAATTGCGGAATACGGTTTTGCGCAAAAGGGATATGGTATAATTGAGATAGGGACAGGCTTCGGTACATTGTCAGCCGAGCTTGCAAAGGGTGCAGACAAGGTTGTGGCAATTGAAATTGATTCAAGACTTATTCCTGTTCTTGATGAAACAATGGGGGAGTTTGACAATTTTAAAGTAATAAATGCTGATATTATGAAAACTGACTTAAGCGCTCTGATTAAAAGTGAATTTCAGGGGTATGAAGACTGCGGTCTGTGCAAATCTTCCTTATTATATAACATCACCGGTAATTATGATGCTTCTTGAAAGCGAGATTCCTGTTGAAGCAATAACTGTTATGGTTCAAAAGGAGGCAGCTCAGAGACTGTGCGCAAAAATGGGTACAAGGGAATCCGGAGCAATACTGCGGCAGTAAATTATTACGGTTCTGCTAAGCATTTTGTTTCATGTTTCAAGAGGAAGTTTTATGCCTGCGCCTAATGTTGATTCTGCTGTAATACAAATAAGACCGGACAGTAAATACAGAGATAAAATACAGGATAAAGCTCTTTATTTTAAAGTGATCAAAGGAGCGTTTTATATCAACAGTATCATTTGTAACAGTATTTCCTGTGTTATCTGTTTCGTCAGAAGCAGATTCGTCTGCTGAAAGCTCAATATCACTGACTGCGTTCGCGGAAAACCGGTATGTTAGTGAAAAGAACAGAACCTGCCAGAAGTAATGCCAGAGTTCGCTTTTTGCCGTGTTGTTTATGATGGATCATGAAAACCTCCTGATTGATAACTATACTGTGTATGGAAAAATTATTTCTTTTATCATAGCACATACATAAAAAAAAGCAAAGCTACATAAAGCAGGTCTTGAGAAGATAAAAATGCCCCGAAGATCCGAAGACCTTCAGGGCAGCTTAGGAAAAAAGACGGCCGATATTAGTTGTTGATGACAACACCTTTCTGCAGCATAACGTTTGCATACAGAGCTTTTTCACTTGTGGAGATGATGCAGTAAGCTGTTTTGGCTTCGTCATAGAATGCAAAACGCTCGATGTTTCCTACAACTGCGTCTCCTCTGTCATCGTATTTGCGGATGATTTCTTTGTAGGTATCCCAGATCGGGGTTTCTACATCGTCACCAGGCATAACTTCCATAAGGTTTACAGGATGCTCTACATAAGTATCCAGCGGGAAAACTTTGAGAATAGCTTCCAGAATTTCCGGTACACCGTGTCCGTCGCAGCGGATGGTGATCGCATTCTTGCCCATGGATTCAACCGGGAAGTTGCCGTCTGCGATTACAAGACGGTCGCTGTGTCCCATTTCGCATAATACCTTTAATAATTCTGGTGATAAGATTTCAGGAATTCCTTTTAACATATCTGTGCCCTCCGTTCATTTCTATAAAAAAAATAGGGTGTCCGGATCTGCATGAGCAGACAGGGACGCTTCTTTTTATCACTATCTTAAAATTTACCTGCATTTGAATGGTTTGACAAGGGAATATTCTCCTGTAAAAGATGAATATTTTACGGTTGACAGAAAGCCGTTACAGAGGTATGATGAAGTCAAACGGAAACGTTTCGGTTTTGCAGTAACAGGCATTTATATAGCTGTGAGGATACTGAACGGTTATGAAGTTACTATAAAAATATCATACATATAATGATGAGGAGGAAAACATCATGTCACTTGTAACATCAAAAGAAATGCTGTTAAAGGCACAGGAAGGCGGATACGCAGTAGGAGCTTTTAATGCAGAGAATATGGAGATGGTCAAAGCAATCATCCAGGCTGCAGAAGAACTGAAAGCACCGGTAATGATCCAGACAACTCCATCCACAGTCAAATATGGCACGGTAGAGACTTATGCAGCAATCGTTGCAGCTGAGGCTGCCAAAGCATCTGTTCCGGTATGCCTTCATCTGGATCACGGCAGCAGCTTTGAACTGGCTATGCAGGCAATGCATGCTGGATATACTTCTGTTATGATCGACGGCTCCAAGCTGGATTTTGAAGCAAACATTGCAGAGACAAAGCGTGTGGCAGATGTGGCAAAAGCGCTGAACATCCCATGTGAGGCAGAGCTTGGCAAAGTCGGCGGCAAGGAAGATGATCTTGAAGCAGAGGCAGACACCAACACAGATCCGCAGGAAGCAAAAGAATTCGTAGAGCGTACAGGTGTTACTTCTCTTGCAGTTGCAATCGGAACTGCACACGGATTCTATGTAGGTACACCGGTTCTGGACAAAGAACGTCTCAGCGAGATCCGTGAAGTTGTTGACATCCCGCTGGTTCTCCACGGAGCATCCGGTCTCAGTGATGAGGATGTTATGGACTGTGTAAAACGTGGTATCTGCAAGGTAAACTTTGCAACAGAGCTTCGTGCAGCATACTCCAAAGCAGTCAAAGAACTTCTTGCAGAAAAACCGGATACCATTGATCCGAAAGCATATGGCAAAACAGCAATCCAGGCAGTCAAAGAACTTGTTATGGCAAGAATGAAAGTCTGCGGATGTGACGGAAAAGCTGAATAACTGATACAGAAGGGCAGTGAGGCGGGATGGCAGCAACGATGAAAGATATTGCCAGACGGACAGGTCTTGGTCTGGCTACGATTTCTTCTTATTTTAATGGCGGGAATGTCAGGGAAAAAAACAGAATAAAGATTGAAGAAGCCATTGAGGAGCTTCACTATGAAGTCAATGAGGTTGCCAGAGGACTGAAGACCAATGCGACCAAGACTATCGGTGTTGTGATCCCGGAGCTGAACAATACGTTTTGTGCTGAGATCATCACCGGAATGGAGGATGTTCTACGGAGCCACGGTTATGCAACGATCGTATGTGACTGCCGGACTGATAAGAAACTGGAATGTGAAGCGGTGGAATTCCTGATCCGCAGGCGTGTGGATGGAATCATCAATATGCCAGTAGATGAAGAGGGAAATCATCTCAGGAAGTTCCAGAAGACAGGGAAGCCTATTGTTCTGATCGACCGTAAGATACAGGGGATTTCCTGCGACAGTGTTCTGGTTGATAATCGGAAAGCGGCAGAGGATGCAGTGCAGTGCTTCATAAAAAAAGGTCACAGAAACATTGGAATTATTGGTGGACCGGAGGGGATTTTTACAGCACAGGAGCGTCTGGCAGGATATTCCAAAGCGTTGAATGAGGCAGGAATATCGATTCGGGATTCCCTGATCTTTCATGGAGATTACACGATCCAGGGAGGGGTCCGCGGACTGGAGAAGCTGGTTCGGGACAATCCGGATATGACTGCTGTTTTTGTTACGAACTACGAGATGACAATGGGGGCGATGATTGGAGTAAATGAACTGGGTATCCAGATTCCACAGCAGCTGTCCCTGATTGGATTTGACAATCTTCAGTTTGCACGTGCATGTAACCCGAAACTTACGATTGTGTCTCAGCCAACGGACGGAATTGCCAGAGAGGTAGCCAGGATCATGCTGGAACATCTTGAGAACGGAAAGCAGGAAGGCGAAGAAAGCTTTTCTGAAAAACTCCGGACAGAGATCATTGAGGGAAAATCCGTAAGCTTTCTGAACGGAAAGCTGCCGTGAATGGAGTGAACAGCAACAACTGGAACAGACTGCCGGAATGTGGCAGCAATTTATAGAAGGAATCGCTACTGTTTACAGGTAGTGGAGAAATGGGAGCAGCAGAAATGACAAAATCATATTTACTTGGAATTGATATCGGGACAAGTGCCTGCAAGGTTGCTGTATTTGACAGAAATGGACAAGTCCTGGCAGCGGCAAACGGCGACTATCCAGTATACTATCCACAGGAAGGCTGGGCAGAGCAGAATCCGGAAGAATGGTGGAGCGCAGTCTGCAAGGCAACAAAAGAAACTATTCAGAAAGCAGGGATTGCGTCGGAGGAGATTGCCGGAGTCGGAATCGATGGTCAGAGCTGGTCAGCAATCGCCATTGACAAAGAGGGTAAAGTCCTTACCAACACACCAATCTGGATGGACACCAGAGCACAGTCCATCTGCGACTGCCTGAACGAAGAAATCGGCGCAGACAAGATCTTTGAAGTGGCAGGAAATTCACTCCAGCCATCCTATACAACAGCAAAAATCATCTGGTACAAAGAAAATCTGCCGGAAGTTTATGCAAATATCTACAAGATCCTTCAGTCCAACAGCTACATCGCATTCAAGCTGACAGACGCCATCACCCAGGATGTATCACAGGGTTACGGTCTCCACTGTTTCGACATGCGCAAAGGCTGCTGGGACGAAGAAATGTGTGAGCGTCTTGGAATCCCGATGAATTTCCTTCCGGAGATCTGCAACTGTGACCACGTAGTCGGCACGGTTACTGCCAAAGCTGCACAGGAGTGCGGACTTGCAGAAGGCACACCGGTTGTAGCCGGAGGTCTCGATGCAGCGTGCGGAACCCTCGGTGCAGGAGTCATCCACCCGGGCGAAACCCAGGAACAGGGCGGACAGGCAGGCGGAATGAGCATCTGCATGGACGAATACAAAGCCGATCCAAGACTGATCCTCGGCTACCACGTCATCCCGGACAAATGGCTTCTCCAGGGAGGAACCACCGGAGGCGGCGGAGTCATGCGCTGGTTCGAACACGAATTCGCAGACTACGAACGAATGATGAAAGAACAGACAGGAGAATCTTCCCTGAATCAGCTAAACGAGATCGCCGAAAAAGTATCTCCAGGCTGTGACGGAATGGTCTTCCTCCCATACATGTCCGGCGAACGTTCTCCGATCTGGAATCCATACGCCAAAGGTGTCTTCTACGGCCTTGACTTCGCCAAAACCAAAGGTCACATGGTCCGTGCCTGCATGGAAGGCGTAGCCCTTTCCCTCAGACACAACCTAGAAATTGCCGAAGAAGCCGGAGCCAAAGTTGAAGTCCTCAGAGCCATGGGCGGCTCCGCCAACTCCCACCTCTGGACCCAGATCAAGGCAGACATCACAGGCAAACCAATCGTAGTCCCAGCCTCCGACACAGCCACAACCCTGGGAGCAGCCCTCCTCGCCGGAGTAGGAACAGGCTTCTACAAAGACTACGACGAAGCCGTAACCCTGACCGTAAAAGAAACACGTCACCACGAGCCAGATTCGGACAACAAAACAGTTTACGACCAGACCTACCAAACCTACCTGGATCTCTACAAATCCCTGGCCCACCTGATGATCAAACACTAAGAGTTTGTATCCACTTGAGGATACAGATTTATATAATAACCAGCAATATTGTTCCCTTAAGGACAACGTTCCTCACAGGAACATCATAATATACAACATTCGACAGTATGTCCCCACACAGGACACTCTACCAACATAAATAACCAGGAGAGAACACCCCCACCAAAACATAGAACTATCAATAACGTAGCTCATGTTTCAGGAAAAAGCGCAGGGGGTGCCCGAGGGGGCGACGCGCTCGCCCCCTCGGATACAGCCCACCGCGGCCACAGCGGTACGTTTCTCCCCTTTGACGAAAGGAGCAAAACCACATTATGAAAGCAGCAGTAGTAGTAGCAAACGAAGACGTACAGTATCAGGAAGTTGAAGAACCACAGGTATCCAAAGGCACAGTGAAGATCCGCGTCAGATACTCCGGCATCTGCGGCTCCGACATCCCGCGAGTATTGAACAACGGTGTTCATTTTTATCCTATAGTCCTCGGCCACGAATTCTCCGGCGACGTAGTAGAAGTCGGCGAAGGCGTAACCAAGGTTAAAGTAGGCGACCGCGTATCCGGCGCACCACTCCTCCCATGCATGAAATGCGACGACTGCCAGCAGGGAAACTTCTCTCTCTGCAAACACTACAGCTTCATCGGTTCCAGACAGCAGGGAAGCAACGCAGACTACGTAGTAGTTCCAGAGCAGAATGCAGTTCCATTTGACAAGAGCGTTTCCTACGAACAGGGCGCAATGTTCGAGCCTGCAACCGTAGCGATCCACGGTGTATTCCAGAACGACTATCACGGCGGCGAATACGTAGCAATCCTCGGCGGCGGTACTGTAGGAATGTTCACCATGCAGTGGACCAAGATCTTCGGTTCCAAGAAAGTAGTCGTATTCGACATCAGTGATGAACGTCTTGACCTTGCAAAACGTCTCGGTGCAGACGAAGTCATCAATACAAAAGAAGAAGGCTACATGGAAAAAGCAATGGCGATCACAGGCGGCAAAGGATACGGATTCGTATTTGAGACAGCAGGACAGGTTCCGACCATGCATATGGCATTCGAACTGGCTGCAAACAAAGCACACGTATGCTTCATCGGAACACCACATGAGAACCTGACCTTCACACCAAAACAGTGGGAAAACATGAACCGTAAAGAATTCAAACTGACAGGTTCCTGGATGTCCTACAGTGCACCATATCCGGGACGCGAATGGGATCTGACAGCACATTACTTCGCAACAGGTCAGCTCAAATTTGACCCGGGCTTCATCTACAAAAAGATCCCGATGAGCCAGACACAGGAAGCATTCCAGTTATTCAAGACACCGGGACTTGTACAAGGAAAGATTCTCTTATCAAACGAGGAAGAATAAAGATGATACTGACAGTTACATTAAATGCTGCAATCGATAAAAGATATGTAGTAGATGATTATAAAGTAGGCGAAGTAAACCGCGTCCGGGAATGTTCTTACGTTCCCGGAGGTAAAGGCCTCAACGTATCAAAACCGGCATCCATCTACGGTGCCGAGGTTGTGGCTACCGGATTTGTCGGCGGTCACGCAGGAAATTATATCGAAGATGCTCTCAAACCATTCGGCATCAAAGGCGAGTTTTATCATGTAGCCGCAGAGAGCAGATCCTGCATCAATATCTGGGATGAAGTCAATCATGTACAGACAGAATTCCTGGAGCCAGGATTTACCCTGACAGAAGAAGACTTCGCCGGTTTTGAAAAAAAATTCAAAGAACTGGTAAAGGATGCAGATGTCGTTTCCATGTCAGGAAGCGTACCGAAAGGACTGGATGGAATCGCATACCAGCGGCTTGTCAAGATTGCCAAAGAAGCAGGCAAACCAGTCATTCTCGACACCAGCGGCAAACTTCTGGAAATGGGAATCGAAGCCTGCCCGACACTGATCAAGCCAAACATCGACGAGATCCGCATGCTGACAGGCAAACACTGTGATGACATTCAGGACATTATTGATGCAGCAAAAGCGATCCACGCCAAAGGAGTGGAGATCGTAGCAGTCTCCCTCGGAGCAGATGGTTCCCTGGCAGTCAGTGATGAAGGAACTTACCGTGCGATCGTTCCGAAGATCGATGCAGTAAATACTGTAGGATGCGGGGATTCCATGATCGCAGGTTTTGCACTTGGATTAAGCGAGGGGCTTTCTCTGGAAGAAACATTAAGAAGAGCCAGCGCGATCTCAGCAGCGGCAGCAATGCGTGAGGAGACAGGATTCTTCGTGATGGAAGATATGGAGAAACTGTTACCACAGATTAAGATTGAAAAATTGTAACTAACGGCTACGAAAAACTTAAAAAAATATAAGAAAACGAAAACTATATAATTATCAATCAGGAGGAAACAAAAATGGCAGAATTTATCGATCCGGCAATCGTGCCGAAAGTAACACTTCCGTCAGGAGAAGAAGTTCCGTGCATGGGAATGGGAACCTTTGGTTCTGACAGAGTAAGTGCAGAAGATGTATCCGCAGCAGTTGCAGGTGCGATCCGCAGCGGATACCGCATGTTTGACTGCGCAGCATGCTATGGAAATGAACATCAGATCGGAGAAGTTTTCAAAGCAGCAATGGATGAAGGCGTAGTAGAGAGAAAAGACCTCTTCATCATGACAAAAGTATGGAATGACATGCACAGAAAAGTAGAAGAGGCCTGCACAAAGAGCATTCAGGATCTGCAGTGCGACTATGTGGATCTGTACTTCATTCACTGGCCGTTCCCGAACTATCATGCACCATTCTGTGATGTAGATTCCAGAAATCCGGATTCCAGACCGTTCAGTGTGGAAGAATTTATGGATACTTACCGCCAGTGTGAAGAACTTGTAGAAAAAGGCAAGATCCGCTACATCGGTATTTCCAACATGACAATTCCGAAACTGGAAGCAGTTCTTCCGTTAATGAAGATCAAACCGGCAGCATGTGAACTGGAACTGCATCCATGCTTCCAGCAGCAGGAACAGTACGATTACCTGGTAGCACATAACATCCAGCCGGTAGGCTATATGCCACTTGGATCCCCAAGAAGACCGGAAAGAGATATCTGCCCGGAAGACGTAGCTGACATGCAGACACCGGAAATGCAGGAAATCGCCAAAGCACACGGCGTACATCCGGCACTGATCGCACTGAAATGGGCACACCAGAGAGGTGAGATCTCTATTCCATTCTCTGTACATAACTATGCAAGCAACCTGAAATGCGTCACAGAAGATCCACTGACCGAAGAAGAAATGGCAAAGATCGCAACCCTCGAAAAAGGAAACCGACTTGTCAAAGGACAGGTATTTTTGTGGGAAGGCGCGAAGGACTGGCATGATTTGTGGGATGAAGAGGGATTCATAGTTAAATAATCCCCTTGGATCCCCTTTGATTTTGCAAAATATGAAAACCCTGAGGGGGAGCATCTCGAAGTCTGCGAAGGCCGAAGCTCCCCCTCAGACTCCCCCTGCTTGGCCACGCGGCTTTGGTGTGGGGACGGGCGTGCTTTGCACCCCTCCTTCCTTCCGTCACCTCCACCACACACATCCCCACAATTCCAGAAACTCCCTACTTCAAAAACTTTTTATTTTATGGTACAATAAAATACTGGGTAAACAGGAACGTAAACAGACAAAATACAAATGGGGGACAAAAATGTATCGGATACTACTGGTAGATGACGAGATTCTCGTCAGGGATGCAATAAAAGAAAACATCGACTGGCAAAGTATGGACTGCGAACTGGTAGGTGACTGTGAGAATGGAAAACAGGCGGCAGAATTTGTACAGGAACACCCTGTAGATATTGTCCTGACAGATATCCTCATGCCTTATATGGACGGAATGGAATTAAGCCATTTCCTGCATGACAACTACCCGGATATTGTGATCGTAGTATTCAGCGGTTTTGGAGAGTTTGAGTATGCCAAGAAGGCAATTCAGTACGGAGTCAGCGAATATCTGCTCAAACCGGTGACGGCGATGGAACTTACTGGCGTAATTCAGAAAATGAAAGAAAAAGTAGAACAGACCCGCAAAGAAAAAGCCAAAATGGAATCACTGACCAAAACCTCCGAGAACTATCGCGAAAATGCACAGGTGATACGATCCAAGACACTGGAGGCTCTTGTAAACTGCACCATAGATATCCAGAAAAGCCTGGACAAACTGGAAGAAATGGGAATCACACTTTCCGGGTGTGGATACCGCGTGGCAGTTTTTGATATAGATCTTTATTCAGGTATGTATCAGCTGGATATGGAGAAACGCCAGGAAAGTGCGCTGATGGCATTTGTCCTTTTTAACATCAGCGATGAGATTGTGAACCGTGAGAATGAAGGAATTGTTTATCAGGAAGGAAACAACCGTGTATGCGTGCTTTTTCAGGAAAAATGGAGCCGCAATTTTAACGGAAGAATCAAGGAAATCTGCCATGAGATTCAGACAGAGATCAGAAAGGTCATGGGAACAGAAGTATCCATGGCAATCGGCAAATGGGTAAAGACTCTGGAAGAACTCAGCGGTTCTCATGATGTGGCGGTACAGGCCCTGCAGTATCGGTATCTTCTGGGGGGAAGCCTTCTGATCGATATGGAGGAAATACATCCGGTACAGGATATCGATCTTCGAAAATCTCTGGACAGACTGAAAGAATTTCTCAAATCCGGCAAAAAAGAAGAAATGGAAGCAGAATTTCAGTCCATCGAAGAACAGGTGAAACAGTCATTTGCAGAGAAGAGCCGCGCCTGCATGTATCTTCAGCAGGTGATCCGTGTCGTGGATGTGGCAGGAGAGGAAGTTTCTTCCGATATCTCCAGAATCCGCGACGAAAGAAAAGATCTGCTCTGTCAGGTAACGGCGCAGAAATCTTTTGAACAGGCATGCAAAATCGTAAAAGAATATATTTTACAGGTTTATGATGCCCTGACAGAACTGAATACATCCAGCGGTGAGCGCCAGGCAAGAATGGCACTGGATTATATTCAGAAAAATTATATGGATCCGAACCTGAGTCTGAATGATATCTGTTCTTATCTTAATATCAGCACCAGTTATTTCAGCACCATATTCAAAGAAGTGACGGGAGAAACTTTTACAGAGGTTCTGATCCGCACCAGAATGGAGAAGGCAAAGGAACTTCTGGAAAATACGACCATGAAAAACTATGAGATCGCAGAGAGAGTCGGATTTGCCGATGCACATTATTTCGGAATCTCATTCAAAAAGATGACAGGATGCACGCCGACAGAATATGCAAGGGAGAAGCGTAAATGAACAAAAAAGGACTTGCAACTGTAGTCGTAGGAAAGTTCAAAAGCATTCAGAGCGTTATTTTTGCAACGGTTGCTTTTCTGGTTCTCTGTGCGGTTGTGATTGTGACCGGTGTTTCCATGCGATTTACCAATACGTCTATTTTTGAGAATTCTTCGGAATATACGCACACGATCATCAAACAGATGAACCAGAACATTGATTCCTACATAGACTACATGGAAAATATCGCATATCTGATCTCCAGCAGTCAGGATGTACAGGATTATCTTTTTGATGATGAGATCGACAATGAGGCGAGATACCGTATTCTGAATCAGTTTGAGACGATCCTGGACAGCCGGAGTGACATCCGAAACGTCGGGATCATCAGCAAAAACGGCAGGATGCTGATCAATAATGGAAGAAAATCAGTGAACAGAGATCTGGATCTGAACACGCAGGAATGGTATACACAGGCACTTGACAGTCCGGAAGGACCGATGCTCACCTCTTCTCATGTGCAGCATATCATCAGCGGAGAGCGGCCGTGGGTGATCACTCTGAGCCGTGGAATCCGTGACCGTGGAGGCAGTGGTGAGAAAGAAGGCGTCTTTTTTATTGATCTGAACTACAGCGCGATCAGCGGACTGTGTGATCAGAGTACAGTGGGAACCAAGGGATATGCATTTATTCTGGATGCCAGAGGAAATATTGTCTATCATCCAC
>ENA-OQDT01001872-OQDT01001872.1-human-gut-metagenome-genome-assembly--contig:-NODE-1872-length-11598-cov-5.292390_pt1 | contig 11598 bp, 6 predicted proteins | sample MGYA00242786_ERZ504617 | MGnify/ENA primary metagenome ERZ504617 (study PRJEB26092, sample SAMD00036337) | human gut metagenome | host: Homo sapiens | study: EMG produced TPA metagenomics assembly of... | reverse complement strand
CAAAAGTAAATAATGGACAGGAGGATATTACAATCCAGAATTTTATATCCAGACGTTCTACCCATGACGAATGGACTTCCGGAGGAAGCCGAACCATTATGTTCCCATGCAGAACAGTGATCTCACCGGAGACAGATTTTCTCTCGGCAGCTTATGAAATCCAGAATATGCAGAATCGAATTTATATGCACAGCAATTATGACCCGGCATTTATTGTGGATGAGATGAGAAAAAGATATCATATACCGGAGCATACCAGCTATGAAAGCTGCTATCTGACCTATCAGCCAATGCCGGTGAGGGTGGAGAATGAAATGCTTGGAACTATCCGCCAGCATGCCAAATGGTTTGCAAACGGTGCTGCAACCAAGAAAATGTATCTGACCGTATCTCACACCGAGGATGGGGGAATGAACTTCTCCTATCATTATCAGACTGCTCATCTTGAGGAGCATGACATGGAACTGTTGTATTATTATATGATGCGTATTCTTTTTAAAGGAATTACAGAGCCGGATATGAGCATTGGAGAGATTATGGAACAGGTATAAAGCGTAACAGGTTCCAAAAAGCTTGAAGGAGTAAGAACGGTTAAAGAGAACTTGTCGGCATTGTTTTTATAGAAATCAAGTAACTATTCAGAAGGTAGTATCCCGCGAGGCGTTTTGGCATGTTTTTTGCCAAAATCCCGAGCCATACAAGGCAAAATGCCATCACCGAAGGTGATTTGGAATGCATTTTGACTCGTAACTGTGAGGGTACTGAACAGTTACGGAATTAAGAGGATGTAGAATGGGTGACTTTTGTTTCAGCATAGATGAAGAACGTTACGATGACAGACATGGTCATGTGCTGAGTCTGGACGGATGGTATTCACATCCTGACAGAAAAATATATGGATTTGAACTTCTGGGAGATGGCTATGATACGGTAGAACTGCCAGAGATCCAGAGACGGGAGCGGCCGGATGTCGCACAGGCTCTTGGATGTGAATTCGGGGATTTTCTGCCGGGATTTACCGTTCAGATCCCGGAGATACTGAAACTGGCAGAGAAATATCAGAGTCTGGAACTTTTTCTCCGCGACGGTGAAGAACGTGTCAGTATCTGGGAGATCAGTGCAGACGAACTGGATGAATTGATCAAAGAAAATCTTGTGCAATATCATCTGGACTGTGTTGAGATCCTGTATGATACGATGCTGGAGATCCAGGGATGGGTCGTTGATCAGAGAGGAAGCGTGGAAGTGACGGTACATCAGGAGGATGCATCACTTCTGGACTGCCGGATCAGCAGAGGACGCAGACCGGATGTGGTCGAGAGAAGGAATCTTGATGAGGAATATAAGACGCAGGAGATCGGATTCCGGATCTCTGCGGCGCTTCCGGAGATCAAAGGCGGAGAGATCATTCTTCATTTCTGTGGTGATTCTGTCACCAAAACATATACGATTGACATCGAGGAACTTCGGAAACAAAATAAACCAAAAGGATTCTTAAGCAGGCTTTTTGGCAAAGAGAGTGTGGCAGAAGGTGGATATGAAGCATGGCTTGCGCGCCATAAGGTGGATAAGAGAACCCTTCGCAGGCAGAAACATGCTGCTTTTGCACAGAAGCCGCTCATCAGCATTGTGATTCCGCTGTACTGCACACCGCTTCCTTATCTTAAGGAACTGCTGGAGTCTGTCCGCAGACAGTCCTATGAGAACTGGCAGCTCTGCCTGGCAGACGGAAGCCCGGATGACAAGGCAAAAGAATTCATTGAGAAGCATTACGGCAGAGAGAAACGTATTGTTTACCGCAAGCTGGAAGAGAATGGCGGGATCTCCGTCAACACAAATGAGGCGGTCGCGCTGGCAGCAGGCGAGTATCTTATGCTCTGCGATCACGATGACACCCTGGAACCGGATGCTCTCTATGAGATCGTCAAAGCGATCAACGATACAGGTGCCGATGTGCTTTATACCGATGAGGATAAGGTCAGCATGGACGGCCGGCATTACTTTGACCCGAATTTCAAACCTGACTTTAACCTGTTCCGTCTGAGGGAAAACAACTATATATGTCATATTTTTGTTGTGAAAAAAAGCCTGACAGACGAAACGGGACTTCTCCGGTCTGAATTTGACGGCGCGCAGGATTTTGATTTTATCTTACGCTGCTGCGAAAAGGCGCAGAAGATCACGCATATCCCGAAAGTGCTGTATCACTGGAGATGCCACATGGACTCCACAGCGGCAGATCCTTCCAGCAAGGCATACGCATATGAAGCAGGAAGAAAAGCCGTCCGTGAGCATTACCAGAGACTGGGCATCGATGCGAAGGTGGAGATGACAGAACGTCCTGGCTGGTATCGAAGCCATGTGAAGGTTCAGGGAAATCCACTTATTTCTGTCATTATTCCGAACAAAGATCATACAGATGATCTGGAGCTGTGCCTGTTTTCCATGACACGGAAATCAACATATCGCAATTATGAGATCCTGATCGTAGAGAACAACAGCGAGAAGGAAGAAACCTTTGAATATTACAGAAAACTCCCGGACCGTTATCCGAAGGCGAGGGTACTGACCTGGGAAAAAGAATTCAACTATTCCGCGATCAACAATTTCGCTGCGAAGGAAGCGAAGGGAGAGTATCTTCTTTTCCTGAACAACGATGTGGAGATCCTGACACCGGACTGGATGGAAGAAATGCTCCAGAACTGCCAGCAGGAAAACGTGGCGGCTGTGGGAGCGAAGCTTTATTACCCGGATGATACGATCCAGCATGCGGGTGTTGTCCTGGGACTTGGAGGCATCGCAGGCCATATCATGTGCCGTGCATCGAAAGAAGACCCGGGCTATTTTGGACGTATGATCAGCGTGCAGGAGATCAGTGCGGTGACAGCGGCGTGCATGATGGTAAAGAAATCCGATTTTGATGCCGTGGGCGGTCTTGATGAGACTTTCCAGGTGGCATTTAATGATATCGATCTGTGCATGAAATTCCGTGCGGCAGGAAAGAAGATCATTTTTACACCGTATGCAGAACTGTATCACTATGAATCAAAATCAAGAGGACTGGAAGATACACCGGAAAAACAGTTCCGCTTTGACAAAGAAGTAAAGAGATTCCAGGAGAAATGGGCGCAGCAGCTTGAGATGGAGGACCCGTATTACAGCCCGAATCTTTCTGTGACAGAAGGGGACTGTTCCCTGAGAGAAGACTGAGAAATGAGGTTGGATATAGATTATGGCAAGAGAAATTTTTGAAGTGACCAAGGACAGGTTCCATCTTCAGAATCCATGTTGTTACATCCTTCAGGGAACCTGGCCAAAAGAAGCAAGAATGCGTGCCTGCCTGGACGGATCAGAAGTAAAGGCAGAGATCAAGAAACTGGAGATGGTCAGTGCACTGGAGCGTTTCAAGGATCCTGATCTGATGCGCGGCGAGAGGATCACGGCTGAGATCCGTCTCCCGGAATCGCTGGAAGGCTTTCAGAAACTTTCCGTTTATGCAGATATGCCGGACAAAAACTTCTGCTGGTTTTCTGTTCCGGTCAAAGAACTGGAACGACGCAGAGGCAAACCGCAGTTTTTTATCGAAGAAGAAAAGGTGCAGCAGGGCTTCCTGAGAGTACGTGGATGGGCTGTGGCATCTGAACCGGTCAAAATTCAGATCTTTGATGAAAATAAAGAGAAGATTTCAGCAGAAATCCTCCGTACAGAACGTGTCGACGTGGAACAGCTTTATGAGGAGACAGAGATCCATGATAAGACAGGATTCTTTGTAGAACTGACAAACCTTACAGGCAAATTTGTCTATATTGTTTTTTATGCAGGAAATACGAAGTCTGTCCATATCGCACACCTTCAGCCGACTGTCGTCCTTCGCAAAAAGGTCGAGAAATATGCAAAAAAGGGCTTACGTTACTGGAGAAGCCAGGGAAGCGTGGCGCTGGTGGGCAAAATCGCAGCCAAGGTTAAGACAGCTTCTACAAGAGAAATTCCATATCAGAAGTGGATCCTCAGGCATCTTCCGAGCCAGAAAGAACTGGAGAAACAGAGAAGAGAGAAATTCGACTTTCAGCCAAAAATCTCTATCGTGATCCCGTTATACAAGACCCCTGAGAAATACTTAAGACAGCTGGTTGATACCGTCAAGGCACAGACTTATCCGAACTGGGAACTCTGTCTTTCTGACGGAAGCGGTGCAGATTCACCGATCGCAGGACTCCTTAAGGAGCTTGCAGCATCGGATGAACGTATCAAAGTAGTTTCTCATGACCAGCAGCTTCAGATCTCTGAGAATACCAATGCAGGAATCGAGATCGCAACGGGGGATTACATCGCTTTTGCAGATCATGACGATGAACTGACACCGCATGCACTGTTTGAGTGCGTCAAGGCTTTGAATAAAGACCGCAGGATCCGTGTTCTGTATTCCGATGAAGATAAGATGTCGATGGATGGACATAAGTTCTTCCAGCCGCATTTCAAACCAGATTACAACCCGGATCTTCTCTGTACCGTAAACTATATCTGCCATCTGTTTGTGGTTGACAGAGAGATCATTAATAAAGTCGGTACTCTCCGCAGTGAATTTGACGGCGCGCAGGATTATGATTTTATTTTCCGCTGTATTGAGGCGGTAGATCATTCAGAAATCTATCATATCCCGAAGATCCTGTACCACTGGAGATGTCATGAGGACTCCACGGCCGAGAATCCGGAGAGCAAGGCGTATGCATTTGAGGCAGGAAAACGTGCGATCGAGGCACATTATGAGAGAACAGGCATCCATGCGGAAGTATACCAGGGAGAGTTCCTGGGACTTTACAGAACAAGATTTATCCGTGACCATGATCCGCTGATCTCCATCATCATTCCGAATAAGGATCATATTGATGATCTGAAACGCTGCATGGATTCAATCGATAAGAAATCAACGTATCAGAACTACGAATACATCATTGTGGAAAATAACAGTACAGATGATAAGACCTTTGCATATTACAAGGAACTGGAAGCATCCAACCCGAAAGCACATGTTGTTTACTGGGACAGAGAGTTCAACTATTCCGCGATCAACAACTACGGCGCATCCTTTGCGAAGGGCGAGTATATCCTGCTTCTGAACAATGACACAGAGATCATCAATGATGACTGTCTGGAAGAACTTCTTGGCTACTGTATGAGAAGTGATGTAGGTGCAGTCGGTGCGAGAATGTATTATGAGGATGATACGATCCAGCATGCCGGTGTAGTTATTGGCTTTGGTGGAATCGCAGGACACTGTTTCGTGCTCCAGCCTCGTGGAACGACAGGCTATTGCCACAGGATCATCTGCGCGCAGGATTACAGTGCGGTGACAGCAGCCTGCATGATGGTGAAGAAAGAAGCATTTGATAAGGTAGGTGGTCTGACAGAAGAACTTGCCGTTGCCTTTAATGATATTGATTTCTGTATGAAGCTCCGTGCAGCCGGATACCTGATCGTGTATAATCCATATGCAGAACTGTATCACTACGAATCCAAATCCAGAGGACTTGAGGACACACCGGAAAAAGTGGCACGTTTCAACAAAGAGATCCAGATATTTGAGAAACGCTGGCCGGATATCCTGAGAAACGGCGATCCGTATTACAATCCAAATCTGACCTTAAAGAGTCAGGATTTTTCACTGAGACGTATATAGGAGGATTTTCTGATGAAAGTATTAGTAACAGGCGTAAAAGGACAGCTTGGCTATGATGTAATGAACGAGCTGGCAAAAAGAGGCTACGAAGGAGTCGGCGTTGATGTTGCCGAGATGGACATCACAGACAGCGCGGCCGTAGAAAAAGTGATCTCAGAAGTTCATCCTGGGTTCATTCTACAGCTTACGAAATTATTAAACAATGAGTTCGTAGGGAAACGGTCCATACTGAGATATGCACTTAAGGCACCGGCTGTTTAACTTCTTAATATTGCCGGCAATGAGCAATATTAAGAAGTATTCTTTTTACGAATGAAATATTTAGTGTAATTTTGTGGCTCAAAATAAATTAAATAGAATCATTATGGCAGCAAAACCAGGTATACCTAAAGGAACGAGAGATTTTTCGCCGGTGGAAATGGCGAAACGTAACTATATATTCAATACGATCCGTGATGTGTTTCATCTTTTCGGCTATCAGCAGATTGAAACTCCTTCTATGGAGAATTTGTCTACCTTGATGGGAAAATACGGTGACGAAGGGGATAAGTTATTGTTTAAGATACAGAACTCAGGTGATTATTTCAACGGCATTACCGATGAGGAATTGCTGAGCCGCAATGCGGTAAAGCTGGCGAGCAAGTTCTGTGAAAAAGGATTGCGCTACGATCTCACCGTACCTTTTGCCCGCTATGTGGTGATGCATCGTGATGAAATAAGTTTTCCTTTCAAACGTTATCAAATCCAACCGGTTTGGCGTGCGGATCGTCCCCAAAAAGGGCGTTACCGTGAGTTTTACCAATGTGACGCCGATGTGGTAGGCAGCAATTCTTTATTGAATGAAGTGGAGCTGGTACAGATGATAGACCGTGTATTTGGTAAATTCGGAGTACGTGTTTCAATTAAAATCAATAACCGTAAGATATTGACCGGTATTGCCGAGATTATCGGGGAGGCTGATAAAATTGTAGATATCACCGTAGCCATTGACAAACTGGATAAAATCGGATTGGAAAATGTAAATGCGGAATTGGCTTCTAAAGGGATTCCTCAAGAGGCTATTGATAAATTGCAGCCGATTATTTTATTGAGTGGAAGCAATGAAGAGAAATTGGAAACTTTGAAGACTGTCCTTGCTACCAGTGAAGCGGGATTGAAGGGAGTGGAAGAAAGTGAATTCATATTAAAAACCGTGTCTGCACTGGGTGTGAAGAGTGAAGTGGAATTGGATTTGACTTTGGCTCGCGGCTTGAATTATTATACGGGAGCAATTTTTGAAGTGAAGGCCTTGGATGTGCAGATTGGCAGCATCAGTGGTGGTGGCCGTTATGATAATCTGACCGGTGTCTTTGGTATGGATGGTATGTCTGGTGTAGGTATCTCTTTCGGAGCCGACCGTATTTTTGATGTGTTGAATCAGTTGGATTTGTATCCGAAAGAAGCGGTGAACGGAACCGAGCTGTTGTTTGTAAACTTCGGCGATAAAGAGGCTGCTTATTGTCTGCCTATCCTGACAAAAGTCCGTGAAGCAGGGGTGCGCGCTGAAATTTATCCGGATGCTTCTAAAATGAAGAAGCAGATGGGATATGCCAATGACAAGCAGATTCCTTTTGTCGCTATTGTTGGTGAAAATGAAATGAACGAAGGGAAACTGACTTTGAAGAATATGACTACAGGCGAGCAGTCACTGGTTACACCGGATGAGTTGCTGGCGGTGGTGAAAGCTTGATTTCATCAAGCGGATGTTGTCGGAATAGTCCGGTATATTCATCCGTAATTATCTATGCGGATTAACAGATTATTTTTTTTCTTCCGTCACTATATCTCATTTAGAATCAGTGAAATATGGTGACGGAAGTCCTTTTTCCCCTCCGAAATGGTTTGTTCTCCTTTCCCTGTGTGGAGTCGGCCTGATAGCTACCGGTCATTATGGCAGATGTGTTTAGTACTCCTTTTTATATTCTCGTCCGTTTTTTTTGTAGCTTTGTCTGTCTTCTTTTGTTGTTTCACTTAGGTGACAATGCATTGGCACCTAAGTGGAGAGGCGTAGTCACCCAAGTGATACGATTGCTTCACCTTGGTGAAACTATAATGCAACAAAGTGTTTGCACGATAAGTATTTGTAAATGAAGTAAATGGATGAACCATCATACAGGACACATCAAGAAGGAAAATCTATGAGCCTTCAGAAACAATGGTAAAAAGACACATACATACCGGTTAAGGGGAATTACGGAACCTTTTACACCACAAACCTTTGAAGATAAATGGTTTGTGGTGATGGAAACAAAAAAGAACAGATGTCTTTTTAATACGCTATCTTATCCAATATCCCGTTCAAGTGTGCAATAGCCACTCCATAATTAGTCATGGGAATCTGTTGCTTACGGGCATTATCAATCCGGTTTAGTACATATTTGCGATTGAACATGCAGGCTCCGCAATGAATGATTAAGTGATAGGGTGTCAAATCCTCCGGAAAGTCTGTACCTGCAACGATATCTATTTGCAACTCTTCACCTATCTTTTTACGCAACATACGTGGAAGCTTTACTCTGCCTATGTCCTCGGTGGCAGGGGCATGAGTGCAGGCTTCTGCTATCAGTACCCGTGATTGTGAGGTGAGGCGGTCTATGGCTGAGGCTCCTTCCATATAATAGAGTATATCCCCTTTATATCCTGCCATCAGAACGGAAAAAGAGGTGAGAAGGCTTTCTGCCGGTTTTTGCTCATAAACGGCATGAAAAACTTGGGAGTCGGTTATGATTAGTTTCGGAGGATAGGACAGAGCCTGCAAAGTGGCGGCTATTTTATCGGTTGTACAGCTCATTACCAGACATTTTTTGTCCAATAATTCGCGCATCGTCTGTACTTGTGGAAGAATAAGTCGGCCTTTGGGAGCCTGTATGTCTTGTGGCATGACTAAGAGCACTAAATCTCCTTCTTTAACCAGATCTCCGGTAATGGTCTGTTGTCCGAAATCTGCCGGTAACTTTTCCAGAATAGCTTGAAGTATTTTCTCTATGCCCGTCTGTTCTTTTGCGCTGATAATGAGAGGATTTTGACCGCATTCTTTTTCTATACGATCCCTTGTGGATGCTATGTCTTTTCGGATATCAGCTTTGTTCAGTATCAGGATAACCGGAATATTCCTTTTATTTAACTGCTCCATCCATTGTTTTTCATCCTCGCAATTGCCGTCTTCACAAAGAAGTAAGGCAATATCTGTCCGTTCGATGGCTTTCAACGTACGGGTTATGCGCATTTCTCCCAATTCCCCTTCATCATCAAATCCGGGAGTATCGATAAAGAGACAAGGACCGATATGTTGAATTTCCATCGCTTTGCTGACAGCATCTGTTGTTGTACCGGGAATATCCGATACAAGGGCGGTGTCTTGTCCGGTCAAGGCATTGATTAGAGAGGACTTGCCGCTATTGCGTTTTCCGAACAGGACGATATGTAGCCGGTTGGCAGCGGGAGTGTTGTTTAGACTCATATTTTATTGGGCTTGAATTAGGTTCATTATCTGTATTGAAAAGGTTGCTTGACGCATGAGCGGTTAGAATCTGAAATCTCGTTTCCCTTCTTCTATCTCTTTCAGATTACGAATTGCTATTTCTTTTATTTTCGGATTGGGAATATGTTCCAACTCTTTTTTTATCAGTTGGATTCCTTTGGCTCGTGTATCCGGTGCCGCATAATCTTCCAGATACTCTTTTAGTGTCATCAATGCATTGGGGGCGCAGCAGTTGGCGATTTGTCCCGATTTGACTAATGACATAAAACGGTCGCCTGTACGCCCTGCCCGATAACATGCTGTACAGAAACTGGGGATATGCCCCAAGTCGAGCAGCCAGTTCACTACCTCGTCCAAGGTACGGGTGTCACTGATGTCGAATTGTGCTGAGTTTTCTTCCGGTGTTTCCGGAATGGCATAACCGCCTACGCTGGTCCGGAGCCTCCGCTGATTTGTGAGATTCCCAGGTTTAAGACTTTGCGTCGGGTTGCAGCCGATTCCCTTGTAGAGATAATCATACCTGTATAAGGAACAGCGATACGGATTACCGCCACAATTTTACAAAATATATCATCTGAAATGGCATCCGGGAAATCTTGCGTGGAGATATCATCTGCCGGACAGATGCGAGGAACACTGATGGTATGTGGTCCCACTCCGAAGGTAGCTTCCAGATGTTCGGCATGCATCAATAATCCTGTAAAGTCATAGCGGTAGGTATTCAGCCCGAATAAAACACCTAGTCCTACATCGTCAATTCCCGCTTCCATGGCACGGTCCATCGCTTCGGTATGATAAGCATATTTGCTTTTCGGACCGGTGGGATGCAGGGATTCGTAATTTTCTTTATGATAAGTTTCCTGGAACAGGATATAAGTGCCGATACCTGCGTCTTTCAGCTTGCGGTAGTTTTCCACGGTAGTGGCGGCAATGTTGACATTGACCCGGCGGATAGCCCCATTTTTATGTTTGATGCTATAAATGGTTTGGATAGATTCCAGTATGTACTCAATAGGATTCCGCAAAGGATCTTCTCCTGCTTCCAGTGCCAGGCGTTTGTGTCCCATGTCTTGCAAGGCAATTACCTCCTTACGGATCTCTTCTTGTGTCAGCTTTTTGCGTGCTATGGTCTTGTTCTTCAAATGATAAGGGCAGTAGACGCATCCGTTCACACAATAATTGGAAAGATATAGAGGGGCGAACATTACAATACGGTTGCCGTAAAACTTATGTTTGATTTCCTGTGCCAGCCGGAAAATGCGTTCTGTTAGATCCGGTTGGTCGCATTCCAGCAGTAATGCTGCCTCACGATGGGACAGTCCTTTGAATTGAGCAGCTTTGTCAATCAGTTGCTCTATCAGGGCACGATTGCTTTTGTTGTTGTGAGCATACTCCAAGGTATCCAGTATCTCTTGATGGTCTATGAATTCTTCTGCTATTTTAGAATCTGCTTTATACATGTTTGTTAGGGGTTAGTGATAGTCACCTCTATCTGTCGATATCCGGTAACCGATTGTTTCCAGTTGTTGTGCCAAAGCTCGTAAACCTTCGGCTGCTTCGGCACCGAAGGCGGCTTTGTTATCATACAAGGTGTATTTTTCTCTTTGCTCCCTGGGGGAGAGATTGGGCATCACTACATTAGCTCCTGCCAATATTCCTTTTTCCCGTCCGTCCGGTGACAAGGTGGCAAGGGCGGTGGTCGATGGAATCAGGGCGGACGGGTGCATTAACCGGAAAAGGGATAACAGCTTGAGGGTCATTCCTACACTTCCGGCCGGCTCTGTTCCGAATGGTGTGTCATGATGGGGGATAAATGGACCGATACCGATCATTTGGGGCTGGAATTGCTCTATGAATAACAGATCTTCCACCAGATGTGTCAGGGTTTGTCCCGGAGTGCCTACCATGATTCCTGTTCCGGTTTGATATCCAATTTCTTTTAGCCATTGCAGGCATTGGAGCCGATGCTTTAGTGACATCTCCTCAGGATGTAATTTCCTATAGTGTTCTTCGTTGTGTGTTTCGTGTCGGAGCAGATAACGGTTGGCTCCGGCACGGAAGAAACGTTCGTATGCTTCCCGTGATTTCTCTCCTAATGAAAGGGTGATGGCACAATCGGGGAATTCACAGTGGATGGCGGCAACGGTTTTTTCTATCCATCATCTGTTAAGGCAGGGTCTTCACCGCCTTGCATCACGAAGGTGCGGAATCCGAGTGCATATCCTTCACGGCAACATTCCAAAATGGTTTCACGCTTTAATGCGTAACGGGTAAACGTTCGTAATTATTTACAAATTTTAATTATTGCATTCTCAGTTCGGGTAAAACGAATCCGTTTTCCGAGCTGAGAATGCAGATGACGGCTTTTAATAAGTCTGTTTGTTTTTATTTCTTTAGTAAT
>ENA-OQDT01001871-OQDT01001871.1-human-gut-metagenome-genome-assembly--contig:-NODE-1871-length-11600-cov-1.742090_pt1 | contig 11600 bp, 12 predicted proteins | sample MGYA00242786_ERZ504617 | MGnify/ENA primary metagenome ERZ504617 (study PRJEB26092, sample SAMD00036337) | human gut metagenome | host: Homo sapiens | study: EMG produced TPA metagenomics assembly of... | reverse complement strand
CAAAGATTGTACTATAATATGAAATTGTATTTAGGAGGGATAAAACAAATGGAAAATAAAAAACTGACGTGGAAACATTACCTTGGAATCGCAGTTGTTGCGGTACTGGTAATTTATTTAGTGATTGGTTTTAGTTTCAGTAATAAATTCTTCTGGGGAACTAAGATCAATGGAATGAATGTTGCTGGCAAGACAGCGGATCAAGTGATTGAGATGTTTGATAAGAAAGCAAATGACTATTCATTAACGATCAAGGAAAGAAAAGACAAGACAGAGACATTAACAAGTGATCAGCTCAGAACAAAGTTTGAAGGTGCTGATGAGATTAAACAGATTAAGGAAGATCAGGGATCTTTTGGATGGATCAAGGGCTTATTTGGTTCAGAACATTATGATAATGTGACAATGTATTCATATGATACAAAGTCTTTCACAAAAGCCTATAAGAAACTGGATGCATTTAACAACAAGAAGATGATCAAGATCGCAAATGCAAAACCAGTATACAAAGATGGCAAATTCGAGATTCAGAAAGAAGAAGAAGGAACAGAACTTAAAAAAGATGTAGCAGCTAAGAAGATTGGAGAAGCAGTGAAAGATGGTCTTTCTACTATCTCACTGGATAAAGAAAACTGCTATGATAATCCAGAGTATACTTCTGACAATGATAAATTGATCAATCTGACAAAGATATGAACAAAAAATTAAAGGAAGTATTACATATAAATTTGGAAAACAAGTGGTAAGTTCTTGATAAGAATACATATAGCAGCTGGTTGAAGATCAAGAAAGACTATTCAGGATATACAGTAGATAAAAATGCCATGGAAAACTGGGTATTGAAATTCATGTACAAATATAATACACAGTATGGATGGCACAAGTTTAAGACACATGATGGACGTACAAAGAAGATTTACGGTGGACCTTATGGATGGCGTATCAGCAAGGACAAAGAAATGACTTCTGTGAAGAAGATGTTAGCAAATGGAACAACAGAGACACGAGAGCCATACTGGAGAGAAAAAGGAAAAGTCTACGATGGTGTCAATGGTGATATCGGAGATACTTATGTAGAAGTAGATATGGGAGCACAGACGGTTTACTATTTCAAAAAGGAAAACTTAAATTCGCAACATCCTGTGTTACAGGTAAGATGACAGCAGACCGCAAGACACCGGAGTGTGTTGCATATATCCTTTATAAACAGCCAAGTGCAACATTAAGTGGACAGGGATACAGTTCTGATGTTAAATATTGGATGCCATTCATTGGAAATGTAGGTTTTCATTCTGCACCATGGAGAGGTTCTTTTGGAGGAAGTGAATATATATCCAATGGATCTCATGGATGTGTCAATCTTCCAACATATGCTGCGGCTACATTATACAAACTTGTAAGTCAGGGAGACCCGGTTGTAGCATATTATTAAAAAGGAACCAAAGAAATGAGAATTACTATGACAGACTGGATTCATCGAGTGCTAGATGAATATATCAAAGAAGGAGACTGCTGTATTGATGCAACGATGGGAAAAGGTGGAGACACCTATTATCTGTGCAGCAAAACAGGAGAAAGCGGAAAAGTCTACGCCTTTGATGTGCAGGCAGATGCATTAAGTCAGACCAGAGAAAAACTGGATAAACATAAAATGAATGTAGAACTGATTTTAGATGGCCATGAGCATATGAAAGAATATGTCAAAGAAACAGAAGTATCTTGTATTATGTTCAATCTCGGGTATCTTCCAGGCGGGGATCATCATCTTGCGACAAAGACCAATACGACGATTCAGGCAGTTGAAGCAGGGCTTGGGATGCTAAAGACAGGTGGGATTATGAGCATTTGCATTTACAGTGGCGGTGACAGTGGGTTTGAAGAACGTGATGGGGTGCTAGAATACCTAAGCCAGCTAGATGACCGTAAGTATTTTATTGCAAGACAGGACTTCCCCAATAAGAAAAATAATCCGCCAATGCCGGTATTTATCATAAAAATTATAATAAAGAAACAATGGATTCCATATACTTGTATTAAATTGAACCTTCTTAGAGGCTGAATACTATTTAAAATAAGCTGGGTCATCTTGGAACCAATAGGATAGGTCTGATTGATAACTCGAAGGACCGACTGAATAATTGTGGACAGCATTAGTGCAAAGGTGAGCAGGAATAAGATTACCAGACTCATGAAACCACCGATAATGTGACTAATAAAGACATCACGGTGTTCTGAAGCACCATATACCTTGTTAATCGCCTTTTGAAGTGAAGACAAGGACTTAATCATAGTCCAGAATCCCGTCAAAGAGGCAACTCCTAGCAACTGTCCAGAAGGTGTCGAGAAGATATCCTGAACAACGTTGGCTGCAGGTGCATAAAACTGCTTAGGAAGGTGCTCATTCATAAACTTCAAGAGATCAGTCGTATCAATATTCAGATAGGGAAAGACATGGCCGCAATGACAATGAGCGGAAAAATCGTCAAAATGAGATAGTAAGCCACTGCGAATAGTTGAAATGTCTATCTCTGCACTACGATAATGCCTAAGATAAACCTGCAAAGGGCGCCACTGGAGTTTATCCAGGAGACGGGCCATTAAGCCTTGTCGTTTCATATTAGTAAGTTCTTTCTTCGCCTTGAGAAGTCAAAATTACTGGACCATCCTTAGTAATAACAAATTGGTGCTCATATTGACATGAAAGTCCACCGTCAAGAGTTTTGTGAGCCCAACCCGTTTCAAGGTCCGTATCAATTTCCCAAGTACCAGTGTTAATCATTGGCTCGATAGTCAAAACCATTCCTTCTTTGAGACGGAGACCTCGTCCGGCTACCCCATAGTTTTGGTACCATTGGCTCTTCGTGCATTGTTGGCCCAACTCCGTGTCCAACCAAATCACGAACAACACCGTAACCACGACTTTCAGCGTATTCTTGGATAGCTGCACCGATATCACCGATACGGTTACCGACTACCGCTTGTTCAATACCAAGATACATAGCCTCACGTGTTACTTCCATAAGTTTTTTAACTTCGTCAGATGGCGTTCCAATCGCATAAGCCCAACATGAGTCAGCCAAACCGCCAGAATATGATTCCGTGTATTTTTTAACCTGAGCAACATTATCAAAATCCAATTTTGACACATCGAGAACAGACTTATCAATAGGTTCTGACAAGACCATATCAACTTTCAAGAGGTCACCGTCTTTCAAAATATAGTGACGTGGAAAGGCATGTGCCACTTCGTCATTAAGGCCACAGCATGTCGCATAAGGGTAATCCATAATACTTCCCTCAACACCAATCTGAAGGGGAAGAACATTTTCTTCTTTACAACGACGACGCACATACTCTTCTACTTCCCACATGTCTACGCCTGGTTTCAAGAGATCACGTAGACCAATGTGAATACTAGCAAGAAAATCCCCTGCCCTATCCATTGCTTCAATTTTCACGTGCTGATTTTAATGTAATCATTGTTTTCTCCGTTTTCTTTATATCTTTATTTTTTTAGTTACTAAGTTTTCTTAACCACAACGACTGATTTGCAGACGGTATGATTTCCGTGTGTAACCATAAGGTCCAGATGAGCTCTACGTCTGGTCTCAGCGATAATACTTGGTGTAATCGTCACCTTGTCATCAATCTGAGCCGCCTGAAGAAAGTAAAACATCATCTCTTCAATCACAAGACCATTTTGCTCCTGCTTTTCCATGATACGATAGACAACCTCTTTAACCATCTCTGCAAGAACACCCTGAGTGAGGTTCCCAGAATTGTCAATCATAGTGGGCTCTACCTCAAAGCTGAAAGCATGCTTGTCCTGGTTTAGGTTAGCTATCATTTGATCGCTAAAGGTATGCAAGTTGCCACGATTATTGTCCTGAAGTTCTTCCAAAACCTGACGACGGGTTATGACACCTAGATAGTGTTTTTCTTCGTCCACAACAGGAATGATATCAAAGTCTTCAAAAATCATCTTTTGGGCAACAGTTGCCAGACTAGTCTCAAGTCGTGTCACCGTCGGCTTGGTCATGATTGCCTTAAGCATGGTCGTCGGTTGCTGATTAGACACATCCCGCATGGTCACAATCCCAATCACTTTTTCAGACTCAGATAAGATTGGAAAACGTACCAAGTTGGTCCGTTTAACCAAATTCTGAAAATCCCTGACCGTCATTTCTGGAGTCATGTAGTTGTAGTCTTCTCGTCTGGTATAGACTTGAGCTACAGTCTTGATGTCTGTTTTGATGCGGACATTCGAAAGCGCCTGGTTAATCATAGTTGCCACGGTAAAAGTATCGTATGTTGTTACCATGACCGGAAATTGCTTCAAACGAGAAAGCTCTTTTACCCTATCGGAAACCTGAAAGTCCCCCCCGTCACTAGAATAGCATTATTGTGTTCCAGGGCAAGCAATTGAATATCCTCACGGTCCCCAACAATAAGAAGGTCTCCCTTGGTTAGATAACGGGTGATATTCTCAATAGTCATGGCTCCAATATAGAACTTACTGAAGACACGTTCCAGACCTTCATGACCAGAGATAACCTCAGACTCTGTAATCTCTGCAATCTCCGCAAAGGTCAGCCTGTCAAGGCGAACTTGGACTTTCTTTTCAATTCGAACCGTCCCACTCCGAGGACGTGTCTCAACCAACCCTCGATTTTCAGCTTCTTTAATTGCTCGATAGGCAGTTCCATCAGAAACCTGTAAGTGATTCGAAATACTACGCACACTAACACGCTTACCGATAGGCAAGGCCTCAAGATAATCTAGAATTTCTTGATGTTTACTCACAGTTCTCCTCCTTCTCAAAGCGGAGATAATCACGCATGGTACGAGTGTATCGGTCTGCTCCCTTAAAGCGAGACACAAGTTTAAAGCCAGATTTTTCCGCTACACGAATCGATGCCTTATTTTCCAAATGTGCAATAAGGATAATACGATCCATTCCCATAGCTGTCAAAGCCAAATCTGACAGACAGGTAACCGCCTCAGTCATTAGACCTCTACCCCAGTAAGAGGCATTCAGAAAATAGCCAAGCTCTGCAGTCCGTTTCTGGACATCAATCTTCTCAAAACGAACGACGCCAATCATCTTATCTAACTCTTTATCTACAATGGCCCATACACCTAGAGGCTCCTTCATGAAATAATGGACCAAAAGGCAATCCGTTTCATGCTGTGTTTGAGTGGCAGGAAAGAAAAATTGTAGATTCTGAGGATTTGATACAATTTCGTGTAAATCAAAACGATCCAAAAAGATGAGTGGTCTAAAAGAAAGGCGCTCCGACTCAAAAAAGGCAAAAGCACCCAGACTAGTCCAAATATCCATGATAGTATTATAACACAGTTTTAGAAATGGAAAAAGGCTCAACCACTAGGGGTTGAACCTTAGACTTAATCTTCAATCAAACGAATATCTGCACCAAGGTCAGAAAGTTTCTCAATGATATTTGAATACCCGCGAAGGATAAACTCAATATTGGTAATTTCAGTTTGACCTTCTGCCATAAGACCTGCCGTAACAAGCGCCGCACCCGCACGTAAATCACTAGCTTTTACTGGTACACCTGAGAGTTGCGTTGGACCGTTATAAACAATCTGTCCACCGAGTACTTGAATATCAGCTCCCATACGAGCCAATTCAGGAACGTGGTTCACACGTTTTTCATAAATTGTATCTATGATTTTTCCTCGACCACTTGCTTTCAATAACAACGGTGTCATCGGTTGTTGTAAATCTGTTGCAAAACCTGGATAAGGCGACGTCTTAATGTCAACAGGTTTTAGATCACCTTGCTCTTCCACAAAGATGGCATCTTCTTCAACTGTCATACGAACACCCATTGCTTCAAGTTTAGCAATAAAACTTTCAAGGTGTTCATAAAGAACATTTTTAACCTTAACTCCCTTACCGATAGCCGCGGCCATAGCAATGTAAGAACCCGCTTCAATACGGTCTGGAATAACTTGGTGACGAGTGCCATGTAAGCTCTCTACACCGTCAATCGTGATAACCTCTGTACCAGCGCCACGTACACGTGCGCCCATATTGTTAAGAAGAGTTGCTACATCAATAATCTCAGGTTCACGCGCCGCATTTTCAATAACCGTACGACCGTCAGCCTTAGCCGCTGCCAACATGGTATTGATAGTCGCTCCAACACTGACCGTATCCATGTAGATATGAGCACCCTTAATGCGTTGACCAGCATCAGTCGCAATACGCATAGACTCTGCTTCATAGGAAATGCTTGCACCCATCGCTTCAAACGCCTTAAGGTGAAGGTCAATAGGACGTGGTCCCAAATCACAACCACCTGGCAAACCTACTGTTGCTTGACCGTAACGTCCAAGCAAGCTACCGTAAAAATAGTAAGAAGCACGAAGACTGTTAATCTTACCAAATGGCATTGGCATATCCTTAACACCTCGTGGATCAATTTCGAGTGTTTCGCCATCACGCTTAACAGAACCACCCATTACCTCTATAATTTCAATGAGGTTATCGACGTCGCTGATTGCTGGTACCCCGTCAAGAGTAACCACTCCATCAGATAAAATAATAGCTGGAATCAATGCAACAACTGAATTTTTAGCCCCTGATACTGTAACTTCTCCCTGAAGTTTCTTACCACCATTGATGATAATTTTACGCATACTGTTCAATCTTTCTTATACTGGAATATTAGCCTTTACATTCTACCATAGATTGAGGTGCATGACAAATTAAGAACTCTAACAATTATCGGACAGTTTCACTTGACCATTTAAACCAACCCTTAAAACGTATGGCTCCGTCTTTATCTGTTCGTAAAACCTTAATGTGACGTTGCTTAAAACGTTCTAATGTTTCATCATTTGGATGTTTATAACGATTGTTCTCACCAGCTGAAACAAGTGCAAGGGAGGGTGCAACTGATCCAAAAAAAGCTTCAGACGATGAGCCTTTTGAACCGTGGTGTCCAGCTTTGAGGACGCTTGCCCTTAAAGTTGGATAGCTGGCCATCAGCTCCTCCTCTCCTTCTTTTTCCAAATCACCAGTAAACAAAAAACTGCTTCCTAATAGTTTTTCCGTAAAGAACTATCAGAATCGTTGTTACCACCATCACCAATTTTATTGGGATAAAGAACCTGTAGCTTACTTCCCATCATGGGTAATTTGTCGCCAGCCTTTAGAGTGTGAACTGGTCGTTTTTAAGGTCCGAAGTCTTTTAACAAAAACTAGGTTTAGTCAAAGCCCCCTGACTGACACAGATTTCCTTAATCTTAAACCTCTTGGCCACTTCTTCCAAATCACCAATATGGTCTGTGTCCGTATGCGTCAGGACCAGGTGATCAATTTGAGACACTCCTCTAGCCTGTAGATAGGGAATCAAGGTTTTCTCCGCATTGCTCGTCTGGCTAGCCTCTTGCCATTTTTCCTTTGACCCGAAAGTCACCTTGCCACCCACATCAATTAGGATGGTATCGCCTTTCATACTCCTCAGAAAAATACTATCTCCCTGACCAACGTCAACCATAGTCACCTCATTGGTTAAAGGATGTTTGACCCAGACCATCAAAAGACCAAAAATCATCAAAAGGCAAATCCTAAACTGAGGCTTTTTCCAAAAATCAAAGAGCATAACCAATACAGCTATCATCAAGCTAAACTGTAACAAACTAGGTTTCCCTAAAATTAATGGCTGGCCTATCCAAGATTGTATCCAAGTCAAAAAGGTCTCCATCCATTCAAAAAGTGGGTTGATTTGAGAAAAGATTACCAGTCCTGAAAGGGCAAAGAAGACCGTCAAGACAGGCAAGAGAAAGTTATCAAAGACTATGGAAAATATCGCCGTCAGAATTAAACTCACCGGTTGAAAGGTCCCATAATAGTAAGTTAGAAAAGGCAAAATCCCAAGACTCAATACCAAGCTCATACAGATTGACTTTTTAAGAGATGACATCTCCTCAAAATCAAACAAACACAACAAAAAAGCATAGGAACAACTTAAAACACCTCCCACTGTTAAAAGAAAATGAGGTAAAAAGAGAAACAATAGAAGTAAGGTTATTCCCATATTATCCAGTTTTTTAATACCAAACTCCGCCAACAAACTTTGAATCAGGGAACGTAGGACTGAAGCTGTCCAACCTGTCATTAAGCCATAGCATAAGGAAAAAGGTAGCAAGATAATAAATAGATAATCTTTAGGAAGGCCCAAGCGTAGGAGTCCATAGCGAAACCATCCCAGAAAAAAGCCCACTTGCATCCCCGAAAGTGCGAATAGATGAATAATACCTAGGCTTGTGTAAAGCTGACTCTGCTCATCGAACTCCTTATCCAAATACCCAAAGAGTAGGCCTGTCATATAGTGTCTCATAGGACTAGGAAAATGTGTCTGGATATGAACCAAAGCCCTTCTCCTCAATTGATGGAAAAAAGCTAAGGGAGATAGAGATTTTTGAGACACCACATAATCCAAGCGCTCAATCTGAGCCATTCGATAAATACCTTGGCTGGCTAGATAAGACTGATAATTGAACCCTTGAAAATTACGTTGACCAGTTGCTGGGGATAACTTTATTTTCCCCTTTAATACCAGCGTTTGGCTAGTAGTCTTAAAAAAATGCTGCTCCTTCTCAGATTTGAGTCGGTAAAAGACCTGATAAGTTTGTCCCTTTGCCTTTCCGATAGCTGATAATTGCTCACCATTAACCGATAACGTATCAGCAACCAGAGTCACCTGATTGATTTCAGCAGGAGCTTGTTTATCTTGTATGGTAGCTCTGTGGTGCAAGAATAAAAAATAAATCAAAAAGAACCCACTAACAAGTCCCACCAACTTTAGGGCTGCCATATTCTTCCAATGATGCTTCAAAAAACAGACCATAAGAAAGACAAAAGCACCAATAGCATAAAAATTAGTGACAAAAATCATAAAATAAAGAGCAGCTATTAACAGAGCCAAGGAAAAAAGATTGATGGAGCTTTTTTAAGCCACAATAGAGGGACTCTCTTGATTTATCTAAAGTTTTTATCACCAATTCCTGAGACATTTTTCAAGTCATCTACGGATTGAAAGCCTCCATGACTTTCACGATAGGCAATGATATCCTCTGTCCGCTTAGCTCCAATTCCTGAAATGGTTTGCAACTGCTCTGAGGTTGCTGTATTTAAGTTAATTTTACCATCCTTAGATACAGCCTGCCCTCCTTTGTCAGAGACCTGACCAGTACCTGTTTGATCAAGGACAGAAACATTTTCATCTTTATTGGCTACATAAATAACCTCTTCATCTGACAAGCTTGCGGCTAAGTTAACACTCTTAGCGTCTGCATCTTCTGTCATTCCTCCAGCTTCCTGAATGACATCTGTCACCCTAGCGCCTTCCTTTAGCGTATAGACACCTGGATTGACCACAGCCCCCTTAACATCTACCGTTACTTTTGACTTAACTTTTTCACTTCCTTCGGTCTTTGACTGGGAAGACGCCTCAGAAAGAGACTGTGAACTTTGTTTGGATGAAGACGTTGACAAAGCTGTCACATCTGTATAAGACGTCTCCGCCTCCATGCTGTTGCCGGCACCACAAGTCATCCATAAAAAGAAGCAAAAAATCACCATCAGTACAGCGATGACACTCACAAACAGACGATTATCTTTGACATAGGCTAGAATCTTTTCCTTCACGCTATTCTCCTTAATTGATATATTTTCTTTCTTATTCGTAAAAAAACTTGAAAAATATATCAAAAAGAAAAAAACTCCATCAGATCTATGTCTGACAGAGTTATTAGCCTATTTCTGAGTTTCTTTGGCACGGTGTTTTTTCAGGATCCAAACAAAGCTAGCTACATATGAGAAAGCCATGGTCAAAAAGTACCGCAATGATAGCCACAATACCGAGAGGTACTCGATAAATATAAGTCAAAGGATTTGGGTTTTCTTGCCTGTTTGATAGCTCAAAGCTTCCTCATCAAGGCGATCAAATTCAGACTGGATACGACGAGCAACCTCTTGGATATTTTCGTCATTCAAACGCTTTAAATCTGAAATATCAATAGGATTACCATAGTTCATATCCACACGTTCACCCGTTAAGAGACCCTTGAGCTCACGAGGGCCTTGATAGACAACTGGCATAATCTTAACCTTGGCCATTTTAGCGATAACCGCAACCCCACCCTTAACATCAGAAGAATGACGGCTACCACTTGGAAACATAATCAAACTACGATTACTCTTCTTAAGCATGTTAACAGGGTACTTGATAGCTTCTTGACCAGGATTTTCACGGTCAATTGGAAAGGCGCCACACATGCGGATCCACCAACCAAAGATACGGCTCTTAAAGAGTTCTTTCTTAGCCATGAAAATAAACTGCTTAGGACGGGCTGAAAAGGCCATATAAACAGGGTCCCACCAAGTTCGGTGCGGAGCAACCAAGATATAGTTTTCATCCTTGTCCAATAATTTATTGCGATTGTGGTAATGGGCATTGCCATTGATAATCCAAAGAAGGAAGACAACAAGCCCACGTAAATAAGCGTAAAACACGTTTTACCTCTTTTTCTACAAGTTTTTTACTATTATACCAAAAAAGGAGCTCTTTTTTCATCTGAATTTCTTTGCAAAAGTCTTGAAAATGGTGTGGCACTTTCTAATAGTTTGAGCTATAATGTAGCTATGATAAAAAGTATTAAGATTACAGGGGAAAATCGAAAGGCACTTAATATTTGCCTCATTATTGCAAACTTGGCTGTTTTGGCTATCCTAGGCTTTGTCCTATTCCAACGCCATAACACGAAATCTGAACAAGTAGCCAAGGTTGAAAAGACTGAACAAGTCGCTAATAGCACAAGTTCAGCTTCGAAAAAAGCTAAGGAAGAAGATAAAACACAACTCAAGAAAGGTAGTAACCACAGCATTGAGGAGTCTGACTACGCCTATGATGTCACTGCCGTTAATAACACTATCCGAGGGAAATCAGATGATGTTAAGGGTAAGGTAGTCTTTTTAACCTTTGATGATGGGATTGATCCCACTTTGACACCACAAGTCATGAATATTCTGAAAGAGTATGGCGTTCACGCAACCTTCTTCCACATTGGCTATACCATCACACCTGAAAATTGGGGACATCCTCAAACGCCAAATTACTGAGGACATGTCATTGCCAACCACAGTCTTAGCCATAATTTCAATCTGCTCTATCCAGGACGTATTCCAAATCAAAGTCAAATTATTTCTGAGGTTGACCAAACCAATGCCAATTTTCCAAGCCATCTTAGGTAAGGATTTCAAAACAAGAATTTTCCGTTATCCTGGTAGTCATATGTCATGGCAAGGCCTAAAGGGAACCGACCAAGCTCTTGCTAAACAAGATGTCCAGTGGATTGACTGGAACATGCTCTGTGGAGATGCAGAACCACTCTCTGTTCGTCCAACCACATCTGAAAGCATGATGGCTTATATGGACGATTCACAGAAATATTTCCCTGAAACTACTGTTAAAGTTGTACTAATGCACGATACAGCTGGTAAGGAGCTGACTGTTCAGACCCTTCCACAAATTATCGACTATTTCAAAAATCAAGGATATACC
>ENA-OQDT01001870-OQDT01001870.1-human-gut-metagenome-genome-assembly--contig:-NODE-1870-length-11603-cov-2.697891_pt1 | contig 11603 bp, 14 predicted proteins | sample MGYA00242786_ERZ504617 | MGnify/ENA primary metagenome ERZ504617 (study PRJEB26092, sample SAMD00036337) | human gut metagenome | host: Homo sapiens | study: EMG produced TPA metagenomics assembly of... | reverse complement strand
TGAACCTGTTCGCAAATCTGCGTCCGGCGGTTTTGTATAATGAACTGAAGGGTGCATGTCCTCTGAAAGAAGAGATTACAGAAGGCGGATTTGATCTGATGATCATGCGTGAACTGACAGGCGGTCTTTATTTTGGAGAGAGGAAGACAGAAGAAGTGGATGGTGTGATGACTGCATTCGATTCACTTACCTATAATGAGGATGAGATCCGCAGGATTGCGATCCGCGCGTTTGACATTGCAATGAAGAGAAGAAAGAAAGTGACAAGCGTCGATAAGGCGAATGTACTGGATTCTTCAAGACTCTGGAGAAAAGTAGTAGAAGAAGTTGCGAAAGATTATCCGGAAGTTACACTGGAGCATATGCTGGTTGACAACTGTGCAATGCAGCTGGTAAGAGATCCGAAGCAGTTTGATGTCATTCTTACAGAGAATATGTTCGGAGACATCCTTTCTGATGAAGCAAGCATGGTAACCGGTTCGATCGGAATGCTGGCAAGTGCAAGTCTGAATGAAACCAGGTTCGGACTGTATGAACCAAGTGGCGGTTCGGCACCGGATATAGCAGGACAAGGAATTGCAAACCCGATAGCAACAATTCTTTCAGCAGCAATGATGCTTCGTTTCAGCCTGGATCAGGATAAAGCAGCAGATGCGATTGAAGCAGCAGTTTCCCAGGTGTTAAAAGATGGATACAGAACCGGGGATATTATGTCAGACGGGTGTACAAAGGTTGGAACAGCCCGGATGGGAGATCTGATCTGCGAAAGAATTCGATAGTCAAGGATTGGGAAAGATACAGTTCCGTACTGCTATGGGGAAAGAGAAGCAGGACGGAACTGTAATAGAATAGAGCCAAAAGTTACAGGAGGATTATAAAATCATGAGAAGTGATAATGTAAAAACAGGTATGCAGCAGGCGCCGCACAGATCATTGTTCAATGCGCTTGGTCTTACAAAAGAAGAACTGGAGAGACCGCTTGTCGGAATCGTATGTTCTTATAACGAAATCGTTCCGGGACATATGAACCTGGATAAAATTGCAAATGCAGTAAAGATTGGGGGTTGCCATGGCAGGTGGAACACCGATCATGTTTCCGGCGATCGCAGTCTGTGACGGTATTGCAATGGGACACATCGGTATGAAGTATTCTCTGGTAACGAGAGATCTGATCGCAGATTCGACAGAAGCAATGGCAATGGCGCATCAGTTTGACGCCCTTGTTATGATCCCGAACTGCGACAAGAATGTACCTGGACTTTTGATGGCAGCAGCCCGTATTAATGTACCTACAGTGTTCGTCAGTGGCGGACCAATGCTTGCGGGACATGTAAAAGGACAGAAGAGAAGCCTTTCCAGCATGTTCGAGGCAGTTGGATCTTATGCAGCAGGAACAATGGACGAATGTGATGTATGTGAATTTGAAAATAAAGTATGTCCTACCTGCGGATCATGCTCCGGAATGTATACAGCCAACAGTATGAACTGTCTGACAGAAGTACTTGGTATGGGTCTTCAGGGAAATGGAACAATTCCGGCTGTATATTCAGAAAGAATCCGTCTTGCAAAACATGCAGGTATGCAGGTTATGGAAATGTACAGAAGAAATATCCGTCCGAGAGACATTATGACAAAAGAAGCCATCTTAAATGCCCTTACTGTTGATATGGCACTTGGATGCTCAACCAACAGTATGCTTCACCTTCCGGCGATCGCACATGAGATTGGTATGGATTTTGAGATTGATTTTGCAAATGGAATCAGCGAAAAGACTCCGAACCTCTGTCACCTTGCACCGGCAGGTCCGACATATATGGAAGACTTGAATGAAGCGGGTGGTGTATATGCTGTTATGAACGAGCTGAATAAGAAAGGTCTTCTTTACACAGACTGCATGACAGTAACCGGAAAGACAGTTGGAGAAAATATCGCAGGATGCGAAAACAAAAATCCGGAAGTAATCCGTCCGATCGACAATCCATACAGCCAGACGGGTGGACTTGCAGTCCTCAAAGGTAATATCGCACCGGACGGCAGTGTTGTAAAACGTTCTGCAGTTGTACCGGAAATGCTGGTACATGAAGGACCTGCAAGAGTATTTGAATGTGAAGATGATGCGATCAAGGCAATTAAAGGCGGAGATATCCATCCGGGAGATGTTGTAGTTATCCGTTACGTCGGACCAAAGGGTGGTCCTGGTATGCCGGAAATGCTGAATCCAACTTCTGCAATCGCAGGTATGGGACTTGGTTCATCGGTAGCACTTATTACAGACGGCCGTTTCAGCGGTGCATCCCGTGGAGCTTCTATCGGACACGTATCACCGGAAGCGGCAGTCGGCGGTCCGGTAGCACTGATCGAGGAAGGCGATATTATCGAGATCGATATCCCGAACCTGAAATTAAATGCAAGAATTTCAGATGAAGAACTTGCAAGAAGAAAAGAAAAATGGCAGCCAAGAGAACCGGAAGTTACAACAGGATATCTTGCAAGATATGCAGCAATGGTAACTTCAGGAAACCGTGGAGCAGTTCTGGAAGTTCCGCACAAATAAAATAAAATCTGGACAAGGGGAATGTACAATGCAGTTAAATGGTGCAGAAATACTGATAGAGTGTTTAAAAGAGCAAGGCGTGGATACCGTATTCGGATATCCGGGCGGCGCAATTTTAAATGTATATGATGAATTATATAAGCATAGTAATGAAATCAGACATATCCTTACATCGCATGAGCAGGGAGCTTCTCATGCGGCAGACGGATATGCGCGTGCCACTGGTAAGGTTGGGGTGTGTTTTGCAACCAGTGGACCTGGAGCAACAAATCTCGTAACAGGAATCGCGACCGCATTTATGGATTCTATTCCGATGTTGCGATCACCTGTAATGTAGGGGTACCGCTTCTTGGAAAAGACAGCTTCCAGGAAATTGACATTACCGGTATTACGATGCCGATCACAAAGTATAATTTTATTGTGAAGAATGTCAATGATCTTGCAAAGACGATCCGCAAGGCGTTTGAGATCGCACAGTCCGGAAGACCGGGACCGGTGCTGATCGATATCCCGAAAGATGTGACAGGCAATAAAGCAGAGTATGAGCCTGTCAAAATCCAGCCAATCGTAAAATACAAAAAAGAAATCTGCATGGAAGATATTGACAAGGCAGTAGAGATGATCGAAGAAGCAAAGCGTCCGTTTGTATTCGTCGGAGGCGGAGCTATATTATCTGATGCAAGTGAAGAACTCCGTGCATTCGTAGACAAGGTACAGTGTCCGGTATGTGATTCCCTGATGGGAAAAGGTGCATTTCCGGGAACTGATGAACTTTATACAGGAATGCTTGGTATGCATGGTACCAAGACATCGAACTTTGGAGTCAGTGAAAGCGATCTTCTGATCGTAGTCGGTGCAAGATTCTCCGACCGTGTCACAGGTAATCCAAATAAATTTGCAAGTAATGCAAAAATTCTCCAGTTTGATATTGATGTGGCAGAGATGAACAAAAATGTCATTATCGATGAAGGTGTGGTTGGAGATATCAAAGAAGTGCTTGCGGCAGTTAATGAAAAACTGCCACAGCAGGAACACACCGAATGGATCAAAAAGATCCAGGAATATAAAGCAAAATACCCGCTTGCCTATCATCCGGAAAGTCTGACCGGTCCGTATGTGATCGAAGAGATTTACAAACAGACAGAAGGTGATGCGATCATCGTCACAGAAGTTGGACAACATCAGATGTGGGCAGCGCAGTATTATAAATTCACAAAACCGAGAACACTGCTTACGTCAGGTGGTCTTGGAACCATGGGATACGGTCTTGGAGCTGCAATCGGAGCCAAGATGGGAAGACCGGAGAAGACGGTAGTCAATATCGCCGGAGACGGATGCTTCCGTATGAATATGAATGAAGTTGCAACAGCGGCGCGTTATAACATTCCAATTATCCAGGTTGTAGTGAACAACCATGTGCTTGGTATGGTAAGACAGTGGCAGAATCTGTTTTACGGACAGCGCTATTCGCAACTGTTCTGAATGATGCAGTAGATTTTGTGAAACTCGCAGAAGCGATGGGGGCGAAAGCGGTAAGAGCTACGACCAGAGAAGAATTCGCAGATGCATTTAAGTTTGCTTTAAATGCAGGCGGTCCGGTGGTGATTGACTGCCAGATCGACAGCGATGACAAGGTATGGCCGATGGTTGCTCCGGGTGCTCCGATCAGTGAAGCTTTTGACGAGAAGGATCTGCAGGAAAAACAGCAGACAAACTAAAAAACATATGCAGCGACAGATACGCAGAGCAGGAATGGAGGAGTAATATGAAACGAGTTTACAATTTTTCAGCAGGACCGGCAGTACTGCCGGAAGAAGTTTTACGAGAAGCAGCAGATGAGATGCTGGATTACAAAGGATGTGGAATGTCCGTTATGGAGATGAGTCATCGCTCGAAAGCTTTTGCTGAAATCATTGAAACCGCTGAACAGGATCTTCGTGATTTGATGGGAATCCCGGATAATTACAAAGTACTGTTCCTTCAGGGTGGCGCAAGCCAGCAGTTTGCAATGATTCCAATGAATCTGATGAAGAACAAAGTAGCGGATTATATTGTTACCGGGCAGTGGGCTAAAAAGGCAGCTGCCGAGGCATCCAAATATGGAAAGGTGAATAAGATCGCATCGTCCGAGGATAAAACCTTTTCGTACATTCCTGACTGTTCGGATCTGCCGGTTGATGAAGATGCAGATTATGTATATATCTGCGAAAATAATACAATTTACGGAACCAAATTCAAGGAACTTCCGAACACGAAAGGCAAGACACTGGTAGCGGATGTATCATCCTGCTTCCTGTCTGAGCCTGTAGATGTGACAAAATATGGTCTCATCTATGGCGGAGTCCAGAAGAATATCGGACCAGCGGGTGTTGTTATCGCGATCATCCGTGAAGATCTGATTACAGAGGATGTACTTCCTGGAACACCGACTATGCTTACATACAAGACACATGCAGACGCAGGTTCTCTTTACAATACACCGCCGGCATACGGAATCTATATCTGCGGTAAGGTTTTAAATGGCTCAAAAAGATGGGCGGACTGGAAGTTATGAAAGAACGCAACGAAAAGAAAGCCAAACTGCTCTATGATTACCTGGATCAGAGCAAACTGTTCAAAGGTACGGTAGAAAAGAAAGACCGTTCTCTTATGAATGTACCATTTGTGACAGGCAGTGATGAGCTGGATGCCAAATTTGTAAAAGAGGCAAAAGAAGCAGGTCTTGAGAATCTGAAAGGACACCGTACTGTTGGGGGTATGCGTGCAAGTATTTATAACGCAATGCCATACGAAGGTGTGGAAGCTCTGGTTGCATTTATGAAGAAGTTTGAGGAGGAGAATCTGTAATATGTATAAATATTTTTGCCTAAACCCGATTTCTCCTGTTGGACTGGAGAAATTCAGTGATGACTATGTGCCTGCCGGTGAGATGGCAGGAGCAGATGCGGTACTTGTAAGAAGTGCCGGAATGCATGAACTGGAATTTGATAAAGATTTAAAAGCGATTGCCCGTGCCGGAGCCGGTGTAAATAATATTCCACTGGACAAATGTGCGGAGCAGGGAATCGTTGTATTTAATACACCAGGGGCAAATGCCAATGGTGTAAAAGAGTTGGTGATCGCCGGTATGCTGCTTGCATCCAGAGATATCCTTGGCGGTATCAACTGGGTACAGGAGAACGAAGAGGATGGCAATATTGCAAAAGATGCAGAAAAAGCGAAAAAAGCATTTGCAGGCTGTGAGATCCAGGGAAAGAAGCTTGGTGTGATCGGTCTTGGTGCAATCGGTGTCCTGGTTGCCAATGTGGCTACGCATCTTGGGATGGAAGTGTATGGCTATGATCCATATGTTTCTGTAGATTCTGCATGGAGACTTTCAAGAAGTATCCATCACACTAAGAATGTAGATGAGATCTACAAGGAGTGTGATTATATCACAATCCATGTACCGGCACTGGAAGATACAAAGGGTATGATCAATAAGAATGCCATCAGTCTGATGAAAGAGGGCGTTGTGATCCTGAACTTTGCAAGAGATGTACTGGTGAACAGTGAAGACATTGTGGATGCACTTGTTGGTGGAAAAGTCGGACGCTATGTAACTGACTTTCCGACACCGGAGATCGCAGGAGTGAAGCATGCGATTGTCATTCCGCATCTGGGAGCGTCAACTGCTGAATCAGAAGACAATTGTGCAAAGATGGCAGTAGAAGAGCTGAAGGATTTCCTGGAAAATGGAAATATCCGTAATTCTGTCAACTTCCCGGCATGCGATATGGGTGTAAGAGATAAGACAAGAATTACAATCCTGCACAGGAATATTCCGAACATGATCGGTCAGTTTACTGCGCTTCTGGCAAAGGATAATGTCAATATCGATGATATGACGAATAAGAGCCGTGGCAGCTATGCATATACGATGATCGATGTGGATAATGATGTGGCAGAAGACGTGGTAAAAGGTCTGGAAATGATCGAGGGTGTTCTGAAAGTCAGAGTAATTGCATAAAAAGTGACAGAGGGTGCGTTTGAAAAAGGCGCATCCTTTTTGTTAAAAAATAGGAATCCTGTTAAAAAAATAAGAATCCTGTTAAAATGATTAATTACTGCCATTTCGGTAGCATTTCAAAAAAAGTGTGTTAACACTCGCAATAGATTGTGGCGGACTGTTATTGCAAGGGAAGAAGATACAAAGAGTATCAATATGTCATATACAGGGAGGTATTTAATATGGCAATAACAATCGGCATAAACGGATTTGGACGTATTGGAAGAGTTGCATTCCGCATTGCCATCAATCAGCCGGAAAAATTTAAAATTTGTGGGATCAATGTGAGAACGCAGATCTGGATTATATGATTTATATGATCCGTTACGATTCGATCTTTGGACGTTTCCAGGGAAGTCTGGAAAAATATGAGGATGGAATTGTTGTAAATGGCGAGAAGATCCGAGTGTATTCAGAAAATGATGCTGCTGACATTCCGTGGGGAGAGTGTGGAGCAGAATATCCATTATAGATGCGACAGGTGCTTACTGTACGACAGAAAAAGCAATGGCACATATCCGGGGTGGAGCAAAGAAAGTGATCATCTCTGCACCGGCTAAAGATCAGGACACACCGACATTTTGTAATGGGAGTGAATCATGAACTTTATCAGTCATCTATGCAGGTCGTTTCAAATGCATCTTGCACAACAAACTGTCTTGCACCGATCTGTAAGGTATTGGAGGATAATTATGGAATAGAGTATGGTCTGATGTCTACCATCCATTCAGCTACAGCAAAACAGAAGGTAGTTGACTGCCGTTCGCTGAAAGACTGGCGTACAGGTCGTGCTGTATTCGGAAATCTGATCCCATCTTCAACAGGAGCTGCAAAAGCAATCGCTCTTGTTATTCCGGCGTTAAAGGACCGCATGAATGGAATTTCTTATCGTGTACCGACTTCAGATGTATCCATTGTGGATCTGAATGTCGCGTTGAAGACAGAAACTACTTATGAAGATATCTGCAAGAAAATGAAGGAAGCTTCCGAAACAACTCTTAAGGAGATTCTGGATTATGTGGATGATGAAGTTGTTTCTTCCGATTTTATCGGAGATAATCACGCATCCTCCTTTGATGCAAGGGAAGGAATCCAGGTAAACGGTCATTTTTTCAAACTGATCAGTTTTTATGATAATGAATGGGGATATACCAGTCAGATCTTCCGCCTGATTTCGCATATGTACCAGGTGGACCATGGTGTAAAATAAAACAGATTGTAAATGAAAAAGTAAAACGTATATCAGCAGTAACAGTCAGAAGCCATGAAAGAAAGAGTATCACGTGAACGAGAAAAAACGTGATACTCTTTTTGTTACATAGGAACATTCATTCTTATTTGGTATTCAAAATTTTTCAAAATGTTTTTTCAAAGGCAGAAAATATCGTCTTTTTTATAACGATGCTTGCGTATTTTGAAAAATATGGTATGATAAAGGACAAAAGTAGCACTTTACAGTGTGAAAATGTAACGTAGGAGGAAGAGATAATGGCATACGAGATTACAGGACATACAGTCCTTACCGGATTACTGGGGAGTCCAGTAGCACACAGCATTTCCCCAATGATGCATAACGAGGCATTTCGCCAGCTGGAGCTGGATTACGCATATTTGGCATTTGATGTTGGAACAGATAACTTAAAGACAGCAGTAGATGGTCTGAAAGTCATGGGAGTCAGAGGATTCAACCTGACTATGCCTGACAAGAATCTGATGTGCTCACTGGTTGATAAACTTTCACCGGCATCTGAGATCGGTGGGGCGGTCAACACTGTTGTAAATGATAACGGTGTCCTGACAGGTTATACGACAGACGGAATTGGATTCATGCGTGCAGTTAGTGAGACAGGCGTTGATATCATTGGCAAGAAGATGACACTTCTTGGAGCGGGTGGAGCCGCAGCAGCGATTCTGATCCAGGCAGCACTTGACAAAGTAGCAGAGATTTCGGTATTCAACATCCGTGATGAATTCTTCACACGTGCGGAGAAGACAATCGAGAAACTTCATGAGAAGACAGACTGCAAGATCAACCTCTATGACTTCTCTGACCCGGAAGTCCTCAAAAAGGAGATCGCAGAAAGTGCAATTCTGGTAAACGGAACTTCTATCGGTATGGCACCGAAGACAGACAGATGTATCATCACAGATGACAGTGTGTTCAGAAAAGATCTGTTTGTATTTGATGTAATCTACAATCCGGAAGAGACGTTATTCCTGAAGAAAGCAAAAGCAGCAGGATGCCAGACACTGAACGGTCTGAACATGCTGTTATATCAGGGTGCTGCATCATTTGAACTTTGGACAGGAAAAGAAATGCCGGTTGATATTATCAAAGAAAAATATTTCTCGCGTTAATTTGCTGTAAATGATTGACAAAGCCTATTGATTCGTGTAACATAAGCTATAGATTTTAAAAATTACATATTCTACTATCAAAATACAATGAAAAGAAGTAGTAAATATAATAAGACGTCACAGAGAGTCCTTTATCGGTGGAAGAAGGATACCGAAGATTATATTGAATTCCTCTTGGAGTAGGATACTGAATGCATTCTTTTGAAGAATTGTTAATAGGTATTTCCGGTAGCAGCCGTTATCTGCAAGGGTATAACCGTTATGAACGACGTACCTGACGAGGCAGTTGTCGTGAGACAATTGTAAAATGAGGTGGAACCACGAAGTATATAATACTCTCGTCCTCTGTTTTTACAGAAGACGGGGGTTTTTTGTTTCATAGGAAATTCCGAAGGAACTTCTAAAAGACATATTCGATGATTAGTAGAGAGAAGAGAAAGGGAAAAGATTATGATTATCGTATTAAAACCAAGAACAAGTGTGAAAATGTAAAACGAGTTGAGAATATGGATCCGTGCAAAGGGACTGGAAGTACATACTGTAAAAGGTGAGGATCTTACAATTATCGGCTGTATCGGCGATACGGTCCGTGTGGATCCAAAGCTTTTCGAAGTAGACTCTTCTGTTGAGAAAGTTATGCATGTACAGGAACCTTATAAACTTGTAAACCGTGCATTCCATCCGGACGATACCATCGTAGATGTATCTGGTGTCAAAGTTGGTGGCGGACATCTGGCACTGATCGCCGGACCTTGTTCTGTGGAGTCAGAAGAGCAGGTGATCGAGATCGCAAAGGCTGTTAAGGCATCCGGTGCAAATATGCTCCGTGGTGGTGCATTCAAGCCGAGAACAAGCCCATATTCATTCCAGGGACTGGGTCTTGAAGGTCTGGAAATCTTATGTGCAGCAAGAGAAGAGACAGGGCTTCCGATCGTAACAGAGCTGATGTCACCGGAATATCTGGAAATCTTCGATGAAAAGGTAGACCTGATCCAGATCGGTGCACGTAACATGCAGAACTATGACCTGTTAAAACAGCTCGGACAGACAAAGAGACCGATCCTTTTGAAGAGAGGACTTAATGCAACTTACGAAGAATGGATGATGTCAGCAGAATACATTATGGCATCCGGAAATCCAAATGTTATCCTCTGCGAAAGAGGAATCCGTACCTTCGAGACTTATACCAGAAATACACTGGATCTTCAGTCTATTCCGGTAGTAAGAAAACTCAGCCATCTTCCGGTAGTTGTAGACCCGAGCCACGCAGGAGGAAAATGGTGGCTGGTTGATCCGATGGCAAAAGCATCAGTTGCGGCAGGAGCGGACGGGCTGATCATCGAAGTACATAACAGTCCGGAAACGGCACTTTGTGACGGAGCACAGTCGCTGAAACCGGAAAAATATGATACACTGTTAAAAGAGATTACCGGAATCGCAAAAGCAGTCGGTAAAGAAATGTAAAAAACAGCAGCCTGGGAGGAACAAAACGATGAAAATGACGGTAGATTTAAAGGAACACAGCTATCCGATCTATATTGAAAGAGGAATTCTGAAAGAAGCAGCAGAAAGAATAGCGGAAGTGTATCAGGGATCAAAGATCATGATCATTTCCGATGACAGAGTTTATTCTTATTACGGAGAAGCGCTTAAGAAAAATCTTTCTGAAAAATATGAGTGTGCGGAAACCGTGATTCCACATGGAGAACCGTCAAAAGCATTCGAAACCCTTCCGGGGGTATACAGTTCTCTTCTGGAAGCAAAGATTTCCAGAACAGACCTGATCGTTGCACTTGGCGGTGGAGTGGTAGGAGACCTTGCCGGATTTGTGGCAGCGACCTTTCTTAGAGGAATCAAGTTCGTACAGATTCCAACTTCCATTCTTGCACAGGTAGATTCTTCTGTTGGTGGAAAAGTTGCAGTCGATCTTCCGCAGGGTAAGAACCTGGTAGGTGCTTTTTATCAGCCGAAGATGGTACTGATCGATCCGGATGTGCTGGAAACCTTGCCGGATCGTTACGTGACGGATGGCATGGGGGAGATTATCAAATACGGATGCATCAAAGACCGCAAGCTTTTTGATCTTCTGGAAAAATGCGGATGCTATGAGAATCTGAAAGAGCATTTAACTGATGTGATCGCAACCTGTGTCGATATCAAACGCCGTGTTGTGGAAGAAGACGAGTTTGATACCGGAGAGAGGATTCTCCTGAACTTCGGACATACCCTTGCCCACACCATTGAGCAGCACTTCCACTATGAAAGAGAAAGCCACGGTGAAGCCGTAGCCATCGGAATGTACCAGATCACAAAGATTGCTGAAGAGAAAGGACTCACCAAAAAAGGCGAAGCCGAGCACATCCGGAAAGTCCTGGAAGCTTATAAACTTCCGGTAAAAGCCGATGTCCCACTCCCACAGCTTACCGAAGCAATCAAGCTGGATAAAAAAACACTGAATAATAAATTAAAAGTCGTCCTTCTCCATGAAATCGGAGATTCCTATACATACCCGACCGGACAGGAATTCTTTGATGGGGACAGGACAGTATAAGTAAATACGATAAATAAGAATGCCGTAAAACCATGAAAGATATTGGTTTTACGGCATTTTAGTTAATTTCTGCGCATATGCCATAATAGCTT
>ENA-OQDT01001869-OQDT01001869.1-human-gut-metagenome-genome-assembly--contig:-NODE-1869-length-11605-cov-2.453215_pt1 | contig 11605 bp, 14 predicted proteins | sample MGYA00242786_ERZ504617 | MGnify/ENA primary metagenome ERZ504617 (study PRJEB26092, sample SAMD00036337) | human gut metagenome | host: Homo sapiens | study: EMG produced TPA metagenomics assembly of... | reverse complement strand
GTAAGCACTCCGTCGCGAACCAAGCCCCGTTCGCGTAAAAGGGGCATAACACGATTAACCGTACCCACCGAAAGACCGGAAGCCGCAGATATTTCACGCTGCGTTAGAGACTTGCACCTTTGCTCCTCAAGCGCGACTAAAACCTTGAATTCTTTCAAATCGAGCATGCCGTCTACATTCCTTCCCCATCGCCCTGCAACCTTGAAAACCGTTCTATGTTGCGCTACATGATAACCTTTTATATGTCTTGCGATCCGCTCCCTCAAACTCGGACCTCGCCTCTGCGGCTCACGAGCCGCTTCACTCCGACCGCCGAAACCTTCATGATGATATTAGCAATCAAAATTGTCAGCGAGACGAACGCCGCGCACTCAGTCAGGCGTTGCGCGTCCAAATCGGTGATGAGCAGAGCCAACGGCATGTCTAGCGTCGTAGCCAAAAAAGCAACCGCGGAAATAGTCACCATACAGTTCACGAAGAAGTACGAGAACATCTCGACGATCGTATCGGCGGTTTGGGGAACCAAGACATCCTTGAGAATGCTGATGCGCCCTATTCCCATGGAAGACCCCACAGCCTCCAGGTTCTCGTTCGCCTTGCCAAGGGCGTTGTAAGCCATCAGATAAGGTGATGCGAAAAAGTGCACCAGGTTGACTAGCACCAGGATGCCCAGCGTTCCGTACAAAAACGACCCGTTGAAGAACATCACGTACGAAACACCCAACACTATACCCGGAATGGCAAGGGTCGTGATGCATGCCAGATGCAGGATCCGTGCAAACCGTCCGCCCATGCGAGCCGTGACGTAAGCGGATGCATATGCGAGAACGGTTCCGACCGACGCTACGGCAAGAGCTATCTCAAGCGAGTTGATCAAGTACGCGCCCATGCCCATGTTCAGCGAGCGACCGATGTTATCGAAGGTGAAGGACATATCCACCGGGTATTTGCGCACAAACGAAACCAGCACGAACGACGCCAAAGGCAGCAACACGAACAATGACGTTGCCGCGCTAACCACATAACCCGCTGCATCACGAAGATGGCTGCTCGACAGCGAGAACCCTGTCGAAACGAACGACATCTTGCCTTTGTCGGCATTCAACATATCGACCACGAAAGCGATGACCGCAGGAATCAGCAGCACGAAACCCACGGCTATACCCGTGTCGAAGTTTAACAGACCGATGACCTCCTGATACATGAGCACAGGCAAAGTGATGGTCTTCCCTCCGACCATCAGGGGAACACCATAGTCGGTCACCACGAGCGTGAACGTGGCGAAAGCCGCCGATATCAGAGGCTTGCGCAGGTAAGGCAAGGTGATGCTGGTAAATTGATTGATCTTCGGAATGCCCAGAACCCGTGCGGCCTCGTATGCGGAAGCATCCTCGTACTTCATCACATCGTATATCAGCAAGAAAGCCGAGGGGAAGGAATAGAGCACCGATCCCAGCACGATGCCCCAGAACCCATAGATGGAAAAGCCTAACCCGAACAGATTGGTGAACACCCCGTTCGACCCAAGCAAGAACACAAGCCCCATACCGTGCGCGAGAGAGGGTATGAGCATGGGAAGCGTCATGACCACGGCCACTACCCCCTTGCCACGGATGTTCGTACGGCAAAGCACCCACGACATAACAAGCGCAAGCGGGACGGAAATGGCAGTCGCAGCCAGTGCAACGCCCAACGAGTTCATACACGCCGCTGCAAAGCGCTCGCTCCCAAACACCGACTGGGCTTCGGGGCTGAACAGGCCGGCGAACATCCCGAGCAGGGGAAGGACGGCCGCAAACAAGAAGAACAGGAACAGCGCCGCACGAACGACGGTTATCTTACCGAAAGCACGCATCTCGACCTACCTGCCCATGAAACGCGCCAGGGAATCCATCTTGATGCGCAGGTTGCGCACGACGAATTCCGACACGTAATCGTCGGCCGGATTCGCAATGATCTCCTCGGGATCGGCAAGCTGATGGATACGACCCCCTCCCATCACCATGATTCGATCCGACAACGCGAACGCTTCTTCCTGATCATGGGTGATGTAGATCATCGTGGTGCCGAATTCGCCCTGAATACGCTTGAGCTCGGCCCTCAACGACAGACGAGCTTCGACGTCGAGCGCGCTCATCGGCTCGTCGAATAGGATGATCTTCGGATTGAGCGCCAGCGTGCGGGCAATGCACACCCGCTGCTGCTGACCACCCGAAAGATCCCGAACCCCACGATCCATTAGGTCGATCAAGCCAATCTGTTCCAAAACGGAAGTCGCAATCGCACGACGATCACCACGCAGCTCCGGCTTGAATTTCAGCGCGTACTCAACGTTGCCCAAAACCGTCATGTTCTCAAACAACGCATAGTTCTGGAACACGATGCCCATGCCGCGGTCGTCCGGAGCCGCGCGCGTGATATCCCTGCCATCCAGAAGAATCATTCCTTCGTCAGGCTCCAACAATCCGATGAGGATGCGCAACGTCGTCGTCTTTCCGCATCCGGAAGGCCCCAGGATGGACAAGAACTCACCTTCACGCACATCGAAAGTGAGGTTGTGCAGCGTCTCTTTCCCATCAAAGCGCTTGACCAGGCCCCGCACGGAAAGCTTGGACGAATCTTCGCAAATCGAATCGGTCATCAGTACTTCCATTTCTCCAGCAATCTCTTCTTCTCATCGGGATCGGTTATGCCCGTCATATCCGCATAGCGTATATCGCGTGGATAATGGTCTATCTCAGCCTTATAGTCCACAAGCACCTGATCGGGAACGTAGAGCGCGTTGTCGATGCGCACGCCCTCGGTGGACAACCACTCGAACACGTCTCTGACCGCAGGACGATCCCCGCGACCGGCCACCATACCCATTCCGTACACGGCCCATGGAGCGCCCTCCTCGAAGAACATGACCTCCAAATCGACTCCCTGGTTAATCTCGGAAACCGCCTGAAAGGTCATGCCCAGCCCTATAGCTGCCTCACCCTGAACCAGCGCGTTCACCGGACCGGAACCCGAAGAGGTGAACTGGTAGACGTTTTCCGCAAGTCGATCGAAATATGCGAAGGCCTCATCCTCGCCCCAGGCGTTCACAAGGCTTTTCAAAAAGTTGTAACCAGTGCCAGAGGAACGAGGGTTCGGCATGCACACTAAACCTCGGTACTTCGAATCCGTCAGCGATTCGTACGAATCGGGCGCGTCCAGCCCTCGGCGAGCAAGGCCCTCCCTGCTCACTGCGATGCAGGCACTCTCTCGGGCAAAAGGAAAGTACCTGCCGTCGGGATCCAGAAGATCAGAGCAATATCGGGAAGAGTCAAATCCAGATAGATCCTCCAGCTGATCGGAGATTTGCTCGATGTACCCGCCCTCAAGGTCGAGCACGATATCGGCCTCGGATCGGGATCCCTCCATTTTGAGTTTGGCAGCGCAGTTCCCGGTCGGAACGTAACGCAGCCGAATGTCGTACGAAGGAAACCTGCTCCGCAATGCGGTCAGCAGCGACTCGTTCCTCACACCTTCGGCACACGAGTAGATCACCACGGCGTTTCCCGCGAACGATTCGCACCCAGGGAGGGCAAGCAAGGCAAAACCGCCAACTGTCGCTAGCAGAAACGATCGGCGCGACATCAAGTGAAGCATCCGGCCCTCCCTTTCTCCCCATGCACGTGCGAAGGATTCAAGCCATCATTTTGTTCAAAACAAGAATAAAAGCGTATCGTGTGAACAATTTTGCAAATAACGCTACATAAGAACATCGTAGACTTTATCATTTTACCTGGATAGAAGCCACCAAAAAAGATATCTTCAAAAATATTGACGTACTATTATTGGAAGACAAGCCGGAAATTGAACAAAAAGAATTTTTGAACCGCTCTTAGCGAGATTCCTCTCTCAAACCCCGCCTCACCAAAGCGAGCAAGTAGAGTGCCATAACCAGAGCCCCTACCCCATAAGCCACGATCACGGTAAAGCTCACTCCGTTCATGCCGAATACGTGCACGAAGAATAATGTGATCGGCAGCGCAATAATAACGGAAACGACGTTCCCCACGAAACTGCCCTAAACACCGAAGCGCAACGAGCAGATCGTTGAAGAACCACACATAGGCCGAAACGATGGTGCTCGCTATGACGGGAATCAGCAAGTACGTGTAGGGCTCTATGCTCTGGCCGAAAATAAGCGTCAAGAGCCAAGAGCCCAGAAGCTCGAAACCGATGGCGCACACCGCGCCAACCACAGCGATGCCTCCGACCACCTTGCAAAACGTGACCGCCAGATCCTTAGCACGCTTTTCAGCGTACTGCTCCGAGAAAACGCTGAGCAAAGGATTGTATATATAGCTCGCCCCCATCTGAATGATGGCGACCGGAGCGGCTACTGAAGCATAAATGCCAAGCGCCGCCTCTCCTTGCGAAAACGACAAGAACTGGCGAGGAATCGAAGGCGCGGCCGCGCAAGCCACCGCCGCAACCACGATCGGGAGACAATACTTAAGGAGATGAAGAGTCTTCTTGCGAGAGATCTTGATCTTCAATGCTTCAAAACGACTTGAACGGGGAAAATCGTACAGAACGCCCACCAAAACGGTAACGATCGCCATCGAAGCAAGGGCGAACTCAAGACTCGCCGTGACGGCGAACACGGAGCAAAACGCCGCAAGCGTCAAGACGCCCTGGATGACAAGAGATTTGCCAATATAGTCCATGCGCTTGTTCACCTGATCGAGCCCATGAAGCACGTCGATCAGAAGCCCCACAATCTTGAATATCGCGTACAGGGCGATAGCGAGAAGCGCCGACCCCGGACAGGTCAGCGCAGCGTAGACGAGACAGCAAACCAAGGCAGCCGACGAAGTGATGATGCGAAACGCAAAGTACTCCCCCACTGTATTCTCGCGCTTCACATCGGAGACCTGATAGGTGTACATGCGATAGATGGCAAAAGGGCGCGAAGATATTGTACACGGACATTGCGAGCGAAAGAGTGCCTGCAGCTTCGTATCCGCTTGAGAGGCGAACAACCAAAATGGTAATAAGCCATTGGCAAGCTAGGTAAGTAATAGACCCGAACGAGTTCCACAGCATGTTCTGCTTGATAGATAGAGGCTTCACCTCACGCTCGGATATCGATTCGCTGCTTTTGCGCCGGCCATCACCCATTCGGCTCTTCATCTTTCCAGTAGGCGCGGCAGAGATGAGGCAAACGCTCGGATTCGGGAGGAAGCGTCATGTAGTCTCCGAAGATAGCGGTCGATTGGCATCGTAGTCGCGAGGCGCGAAGAACCGCTTGCCCTCGAACTCCAGCTCGACAGACTCGAGGATGGAGTACGGCATGCGCTCCCGCTCATTATACCCCCAGATGACCACCCCGACATCGCAGCCCTCCTCCATCGGCACCGAACGCCGCCACCTGCATCGAGCTCCCTACGCAACAGCATAGATGTCTCTGCGACCTACCAAAGGCTTAAGCACCTTTTCGCAAGCTGCGCAAAGGCGTCGTCGCAATGTCGGTGTTCGCCACCACGACATCGTAGATGCGTTCGTCCGGCGATTCGCCTCGAACAGGCTGTTGTCCTCAGGTAAGGCATCAAGGCGGGAAAATTGTCGACCCATACACCGGAGCTGTAACGCGAGTCAACGTATTTCTCGAATACGACGGTTCTCGTATCGACCACCTTGAAGAAGGGGTAGATCGAAGACTTATCCCGATACGACACCACCTGCAAGAAAGAATCGCGATGCTCCTCTTTAAATAGGTCGTAAAACTGCTCGTAGTCAGCGCGTGGGATGACGATATCGATATCGTCATCCCACGGAATAAAGCCCTTATGCCTCACAGCTCCGAGAAGCGTCCCTACGGCCAAATAGTACCTCAGACCGTGCTTTCGACAGAAAGCGTCAATGTCAACCATGATTTCTAGCTCGAGCTGCTTCATTTCCTCGAGAGCAATCTCTCGCATGGGATTCTCCTCGTTCAACGATATACGGTCTTGCACAGAAAGAAGGCCGGCAAATACGCGAGCGCAGCGATAAGCGGATAAGGGGCGCTTTTCACGCCGCCTTTCATGCCGCTCAATCGGCAACCGACCAGATATAGTATGGAATTGTAAAATTTCAAATACAGGGTATCCGAGTATTCAATGTACATCCGCTTGAGAATTCGATATCCAACGGGATTCTGCTTGGTGATCCTGCGAATATTGTACGTGTACCCATCCTTTAAGTACTCCCGCACGATAAGCACAGCGTCGACAATACCCAAGACGTACTCTTGGTCAATCTGATGATACACATAGGGCTCCGCCATAAACTTCTCGCCCTCTGCGACGAAAAAAGGGTAACGCCGCAGCACGTCGGTGCGATGGACGACAGCCGAATCCCCTTTATGCCCTTTCTTGTAGTACAGATCCCAAAAGGTAATGGTTCCGCTACTTTGCGGCATACCCGTTCCCAGCGGCGTGTTCTCATCGCGTCCGCACAACCCGACCAATCCGGCCACCGACGCGTCTGCCCGATAGGCTTCCCATGCATTCAAAATCGTTTCGACCGCGCTCGGAACCAGCACGTCATCGGAATCCACGCAAAAGAACAGCTCGCTTTCACAGTGTTCGACCCCCGTGTTGTAGGCCCGCTGCTTGCCCCCGTTCTCCTGCTTGACGTACACCACCCTGAACGGGGACGCAAGAGAGAACCGCTTGATCAGAGCTTCGGTCTCGTCGGTGGAGCCATCGTCCACAACGAGCCAATAGAACCGCTGCGAATTCTGCCCTACCAAACTTTCGAACAACAGGCTCAACGTATGAGCGCGATTGTACGTGGGTGTGAATATACAAATATCTTCCATTTAATGAATGATAGCCAACACCAACGCTTTGCACAAGGGGACGAAACGCAATGGGGGGAATACGCCTACAACGCCGCCAAAGAAAAAGATTCTCGTAATTCCCAGCCTAGCATCGGTGATGAGGAGTAATATTTCGGCAGCTTCTCCGCTTTGCTGCCACAGGTCGTGCCGACACGGTATACTTTGGCATATGGACACCTCGAATACACATCTCAACAAACATCATCTAAACGTTCTCGTCATCATTCCCGCTTACAATGAGCAGGAAAGCATCGTCTCAGTCGTGAGAAGCGTGATCACTGCAGGATACGATTACGTTGTCGTAAACGATGGCTCGACGGACGAAACGCTGTCGATATGCGACAGAAACGGATTCAACGTTTTGTCCCTCCCCCAAAACCTCGGCATCGGCGGCTGCGTCCAAGCAGGCCACAAATACGCGCTTCTCAACGGCTATGACGTGGATATCCAGTTCGACGGCGACGGCCAGCACGATGTCGCCTACATACCCAGCCTCGTCGAGCAGATCAGATCGGGGTCGGATCTCGCCATAGGCTCTCGTTTCGTGAGAGACTCCGACGGTTTCAGGTCAACCGCCCTCAGAAGAATGGGCATCGTCTGGCTCTCCCTTTGGATCAGAGCGTTCTCTCGAAAACGCATCACCGATCCGACATCGGGCTTTCGCGCTTCAGGCAAGAAGGCCATGGCGTTGTTCTGCAAGAATTACCCCACCGATTACCCGGAACCCGAGTCGATCATGCTCGCAATCAAATCAGGATTGTCCGTAGACGAAGTCCCCGTGACCATGCGCGAGCGCCAAGGAGGGAAATCGTCTATCGGAGGGCTTTCCAGCTTGTACTATATGGTCAAGGTGTCTCTGGCCATCTCCATCGTCAGCTTTTCTCACAGGCACAAGAGGATTTAGGAAGCGGAGGGTTACGTGTTCGTTCTTCAAATTGTCGCAATCGTCTTATGCGTCGCTTTTTTCGCGTACGTCGTCCACCTCGTTGCCCGAGAGCGCCTGCTTCTCAAATATTCGCTGCTCTGGATGGCGCTTACCATCGCAATCTTGTTGTGCGCTCTTTTCCCGCAACCTCTGTACTCGATTTCCTCCCTCTTGGGATTCGAAACCCCTTCGAATTTCATCTTTTTTATAGGATTGTTCTTCTTGCTGGCCATCTCCCTCTCGCTCAGCTCAATAGCAAGCAAGCAAGCCATCATGATCAAGAACCTCGTACAAGAGCAAGCTCTACTCGCAAAAAAGCTGGGCGCAGCGAACGCAAATCCGCAGCACTCCGATGCGCACGACTTCCCCGACGACCACTCCCAAGAGCACGCTTGAACGACCCCAACAGCATATGAACGAGACTTTCTGCATATTCTCCGCCCACTACCTCCCTCACGTCGGGGGCGTCGAGAAGTACACTCAGAATCTCGCCCGCGAACTGGCTCGTCGAGGCGATCGCGTTATCATCGTCACATCGAACGTGTACGATCTTCCCGAAAGAGAGACGCTAGGGGAAAGAATCGAGATAGCCCGTCTCCCTTGCTACAAGCTCTTGGGAGACAGGTACCCCGTCACACGCCACAACAAGGCGTACAACCGGATCATGAGATACCTCCACGAGCAAGATATCGACTACGTAACCATCAACACCCGATTTTATCGGCATACGCTGGAGGGAATCGCTCTAGCGGAGGCCAAGGGCATCCGGCCGGTCATCGTCGACCACGGATCGGCCCACCTAACCATGGGAAGCAAGGTCGTTGATCCCTTTGTCGCGGCCGTCGAACATGCAGTAACCGAACTGGTAAAACGTCATCCTGCAGACTACTACGCGGTCTCCCTCGCGGGAAAAGAATGGCTCCGACATTTCAGCATTGAAGCGTGCGGGGTGCTCAACAATTCCATCGACGCTCAGGCCTTTGCCGACAGCGCTTCCCATCGTTCTTTCAGGCGCGAGCTCGGTCTGTCCGACGAGAAGCTCGTCATAGCCTTCACCGGTAGATTAATCCCCGAAAAAGGAATACCGGCTCTCATCGAAGCGGCGAGCATCTTGACCGACGAAGAATCAGTCCATTTCCTCATTGCAGGAGAAGGCCCTTTGAAGGACAGATTCACGCGGACGCCACTTCCCAACGCAACGTTTTTAGGCCGCTTAGATTCCCCAGACGTTTCAGCCCTGCTCAAAGATTCCGACGTCTTCTGCCTCCCCTCGCGTTCGGAAGGCTTCTCGACCTCCTTGCTGGAAGCGGCCGCATGCGGAGCAACGCCTCTCGTCACGAATGTAGGAGGTGTGCAGGAGCTAGTGCCAAGTAGCGAATTCGGCATGATACTCCCTTCGGCGGACGGCGAAACGATAGCTAAAGCAGTAGGCGAACTCAACCGCAATCGCATTCGATGCCGCGCCATGGGACAAAACATCAACCGACTGGTCATCGAGAAGTTCTCTTGGAGCGAGACAGCTCGCTTAACAGCTCTCGCTTGCGCTGCAGCGCAAGGGCGTTGTGCCAGCACACCACGATGAAACGTCGTTTTCAAACATTTCGGAGACCCATATGAACAACACTGAAGCACTGAAAAAACTGCAAGACATCGAACTCGATATCCTTATCATGTTGAAAGACTTCTGCCTTCAGCACGATATCTCATGGTTCCTCGACGGAGGGACAGTTCTCGGCGCAGCGCGGCATAAGGGATTCATCCCCTGGGACGATGACATAGATATCGGAATGCTTCGCGAAGACTACGACCGATTCGTATCTCTCGCAAAAACCGAACTGCCTTCAGGCTACTCGCTACACGACTGGTCGAACACTCCCGGCTACTCGGCCATGTTCGCAAAAGTATACAAAGATAATACCAATTCTACACGGAGGAAACTATTGAAGCAGGATGCGATCAGGGAATATTCGTCGATATCTTTCCCTACGATCAGCTGGCAGAAGACTCCGCCCAGAAGAAGAAGCAAATCAGAAACGCACGCATATGGCAGTCGATCCTCTATCTATATTACACACGCACGATCGTCGTACCGCACAAAGGGCTTTTGGGTACAGCAGAGCGCAATGCCTGCAAAATAGCTCATTCACTGGTATCGAGGCTGTTCGATCCTGATTTCATCCGGAAAAAGTTCAATCGATCCACTCTTCCCGTTCGTGAAAGCCCTTCGTCTCTGTACCTTTCGCTTCCGTGGCCAAACGTGCCCGGATTCAAGAGAAGCGACCTGCTGCCAGCCGTCACGCTCTTGTTCGAGGGATACGAATTTCCCGTACCCGCCCGACCAGAAGCGTTCCTGGAAGCAACCTACGGAAACTGGCGACAGCTGCCACCCGTAGACGATCGACACACCCATCTGCCAAAGCATCTCGACTTCGGAGACGGAACCACTTGGTCGGCTGATTAGTCCATCGATTTCGATGTATGCGCAACCCACAGGGCTTCCAGCACGCTTTCATACGTGCGGAAGCCCTGTCTCGTTATGCAGGCGGCTCTTCGTTATGACAGAATCCTTTGCGCCGTCGTCGTAGATGCTCCCTTCGAGGCGAGCGACACGTACTGGCAGCGACCGCCGAATGTCGGCTCTTCGTAAATCATTCCGCCGCCGGCATACAGCACCACGTGCTCAGGCAGCATAGGATTGAGTTCGGCCACGCACCGTAATACATCAAGATGATATCGCCAGGTTGGGGATCGCCGAACACTCTCACGCCGCTGTACATCTGATCATACGTCCTCGAAAACCGATATCGATCCCTAGCTGCTTATACAGATACCACGTAAACGAAGCGCAATCCATGCCTCCGTCCTGCGGGTACACGCCAAGCCATACATAGGGCACGCCAAGAAGCGAGCGCGCCGTGCGCATGATGATATCGATGCCCGCCTGCTTGTCATGGCGTCCCGACCCGTTCATGTACCAGTAGGTGCCGTCCGACACCTTCACGCTTGCGTTGGAAACCATCGCGCCGCTGCTCTTCAGGTAATACCAATCACCGCTCTCCTGCAGCCAACCGGTCTGCATAGCCCCCGTCGAAGGATCGAGATAGTACCAAGAACCGCCCACGGAAACCCAACCGGTGCGCATGACCCCGCTCGAGGGATCCAGGTAATACCACGTTCCGGAGACTTTGACCCATCCCGTTTGCCTGATGCCCGAAGCGTCAGCGTAGTAACGAACTCCATCGACGTCGAACATGCCCGTACGCAAGGCGCCTTCGTCCTTCGGATCGAAATAGAAGGTCTTTCCAGCGGCTGTGCGCCAGCCCGTCTTCCCATCAGCACATACGATTCTGCCCTGAGCATCGTACGAGGCGACGAGCACGGCATCCCCGAGCCATCGATGAAGCCACAGGAGCCGTTCCCAAGCGACACCCATACGTTGTTGACCATAGCACCGCTGCCAGAGAACACGTACTCGCGTCCATCGATCGTGCACCTACCGACAGCCATGGCTCCGGTTTCCGGATCAAGCCAATAACGCGCCGATCCCTCTTGGTACCAACCGGTGCGCATGGCGCCTGATGCGCTGAGCGTATACCATGTGCCGCCCAGGTTAAGCCATCGATCGGCAAGCATCGCGCCGGATCCGTTGAAGTAGTACCACTTTCCATCAGTCGCCTTCGCCCATCCAGTAGCCATGGCGCCGCTTTCGGGATTAAGCCAGTACCAAACTCCGTGTTGCTTGAACCAGCCCGTGCGCATAGAGCCCGATGGGTTCAAATAGTACCATGTCCCAGCCTGTTTCAACCAGCGATTGGCGA
>ENA-OQDT01001868-OQDT01001868.1-human-gut-metagenome-genome-assembly--contig:-NODE-1868-length-11611-cov-1.867729_pt1 | contig 11611 bp, 9 predicted proteins | sample MGYA00242786_ERZ504617 | MGnify/ENA primary metagenome ERZ504617 (study PRJEB26092, sample SAMD00036337) | human gut metagenome | host: Homo sapiens | study: EMG produced TPA metagenomics assembly of... | reverse complement strand
ACTGTTCTTCTTCTGTCAGCGTTATTGCCGATTTCGCAGGATGCAAAACCACACTGGGGGGCTCAGACACAATCTGTTCAAGCGGAATGTATTTCGCCGCTTCATGGATTTCCTTGCAATAATTCTTTCCATTTTCCTCCAGTTCAGGGGATTTTGGTTGTAATCAGACCAAGCACAACCTTCTTGTCTGCGGAAACCTTTGCAAGCGGTGCAAAAACCGCCGGATCTCTCATCATCATATTCCAGAAAAAGCGCATTTACGTTTTCCTTTGCGAATACATAATCTGCCACGGAATCATACGGGCCGCTTGTAAAATATGTAGAATGATAATTCCCTCTGCAGTATGTGAGAGTTGATTATCATATCTGCAGGCTTTCCTTCCAGTGCAAGATTATTCACTGCAAGCAGCTGCGCCTTCACATCATTCAAATCAATGCCAAGCGCCTGATACCTCTGTTCTGCCGCGTCCCCTACGATAGCACCCCATGTGCAGTCATCAAACTGCAGATTGCGGCAGCCTGCATCGTAGAACTGCTGAATCACATCCTGATATGCCTTGCCAATATCCTGAATCAGCTCCTCGTTTGTTGCATAAATCTTTCTTGTTCTTTCGTAGTTTGCAGGCACAATCATCTGTTGGAAGGTCTGCGCAGGTGCGGGAATGGTATATTTGGCAACTGTGTTTCATCCTCAAACTGTTTCAAAAATTTGAAATATTCCACAAAAGGATGTGCCTTCGCCTTAATCTTTCCTACCAGATAGGTATCCTCCAGCAATGCCAGCTCAGCGTCAAACTGCACGCCGTTGCCTGTGTCCTCATGTGCAACGCCTTCAAAGCCCCACATGAAATCCAGATGCCAGAAAGCTCTTCTGAACTCCCCGTCTGTAATCACATGGTAGCCCAGCTCCTTCTGCTTGCCACAACCTTTGCAACCTCTTCCTCCGCAACCCGATCAAATGTCTCCTTGCTGATTTCTCCTGCCTGATATGCCGCCTTTGCGTCCTTCAACGCCTGCGGTCTTAAAAGCTTCCGAATGCAATACGCCGCCTTCATCAGTCGTTCCAAGCTCTGTATTGCTGTCATCCACATAGATCACAGCGTTTGCCACACCATTTCCACTTAGATCTGTTACCTTCAGTTCCGCAGTCTGTCCCGTCAGCACCGGACCGCAGGTCACGGAAATTGCCGCGCCAACCGGCAGCGTCTTTACCGGAGCTGCAAATGTACTCATCTGTCTGTTCTGGTCATAGCAAACACCGGACTTAACTTCATAAAGGAAGCTCTCACTGGATGCCAATGTTGCAGGAACCTTTACCTTTAACTGAGCAATCAACGTTCCCGTAGTATTTCTTGTTTTTTCAGCTGTCAGCGTTACAGTATTTTCATTTGTCTGATAGGAGGATGTTCCTGTAAAGCCATCCGCATAGATGACTTCATAGTCCTTGAACTGCCGTCCCAGCCGAATTACCGCGCTACAACTGCTGACGTCACAGTTCTCTGCCAGCAAGTTCAATGTAACTTCACCGCCGACTGCTGCTACGGTGTCAGATGTCGTGACACTTACCATGCTTGCAGTTTCACTGTCTACGACCGTGAAATAGCGCGTCTCTGAAGCATCGTTACCAAAACCGTCACGCAGGGACACTGTTACGGAATGGCTACCATTAGACAGCTTTAAACGGTACAAGTCGATATGTCCATCACTTGCCGCCAGTCCCGCCCGCTCTGTCATATTTACTCCGTCCACGTACAGCCGGACCGTATTCGCATCCACACCTGTTGCGTATTTTCCAGGCGCATCACTGAATTCCGCACGCAGATCCATTGTGCCACCGGAAATTACAGCGTCTTCCGCAAGCTCTTCATTATTTACCTGAATGGAGTCTACTGTCGGATTATCCACATCGTCAACATTTGTTCCGTAAACAAACTGCAAATTATCAAAGTAAATTGACCCGGCTGTCCTTGTTCCCATCTTGGTTCCGTTAACAAACATCAATCGTAAGGTGTCCCCCTTACTGATTTTAAAGGGAGCCTGCCGGCCAGTCAAATCAGCCTCCAGATATTTCCATCCGCTCCACGAAATTCCAGGCTGTGTGCCATTCCAATTACCGCTGGCATCCACTACTGCCTTTGGTTCTAACGTAAAATCATAGGGAATTGGGTTATCTGAAGCAGCTGTCTTTACATAACCACGCAGCCAAAAGCCTGCCTGCGTTCCAGGTCCATTATATGTAATACCAGTTCCATCTGGTGCATACACCCAAACGCCGATCCCCGTCGGTACGCCATTTACTGCCGTATCTTCCAATGTGCCAATGCAGGCGCCTTCCGTCACTTCTCCGCACTGTGTAAAGTTATAATTCAGTTTCAGCGAATTGGAACCAAAGCGCACCGGCTCTCCGTCATCAATCCCAACAATCTCAATGCTTTCCTGACCGCCCCGACCATAATTATGATGTGTCAGAACACCGTTCTCACCGCAATAATACTCTTGAGCGAGTGTTACGCTGCCATCCCCATTCACATGGTCTTCAAAATCCCATACGACTGTGGGCAGCATACCAATCACTGTTTTCACAGTGGCGTATACGTCTCCATCGAAGGCAGATGTCGCTGTAATCGTAGCTGTTACACTGTATCCATCTGCAGACTTGAAGATGTTCCCCGTAAAAGTACCCATCTGCGAGTCGGACATTGCCCATACAATGTCACCCTCTTTGATATTAACATCCCGGTTCTGGTAGCGTACAACCAGTCCCAAGTCAGATTCCTGCTCAAAATCCATGACTGATTTCGTCCGAATTGAAATAAATTGAATCCGGCTTCACAATCTCAACCGATGCTGTACCCACAACATTTTCGTCTTGCAGCAATTCTACATTGACTGTTCCGGTGCAGTCTTCATACGCTGTAAAACAGCCTGTTTCGTCAATTGTACCCATACCGGACGATTCTTCTGTCAGCTTCCATTCCAGACCATCCGGCAGTTCCGCCGCGCCGCCGCTGTGGTCTACACCAACGGCTGTAAACTGCACCGAAGATCCGGGAGTATATAACTCATCCCGCGGGGTAATTGCGGCATGAGCAAATACGCCATCCTGAGAATCTGTGGAAATGCACAGCACGCCGGAGCTGATGGTCCGCTCCTGCCCGTCAGAGGGTTTACTGAGCATCTTCAATTCTCCACCCTCTTCACGGGCTGCAAAAGTCGCAGAGCCGCCGCCATCCAGATACAGGGCTGTTACGCAGCCGGCATCCTTCAAAACAGATGCCACCTCATAATAATCCATACCAATGGACCGCGGCGCCAAGCGTCCTTCCGCCATGAAAAACACGACGCTGCCGTCCGCCCGGATGCCTACGCTATTGCGGGGATTCATTGCCCCATCGCTGGGCTGCTGGATCACGCCATTTTTCAGAAGGTAAAATGGTCCGGAAACTGCTTCCATGACATCATCTGTAGCGGTACCTGCATCCCGGATCACCGCAGTGCCATCCGTCAAAATTGCAAAATACGGTTCATAGGAGGTTTTGATCACATTTCCTTCCATAACCAGATAGCCTGTAGGTTCACCGGTACCCATATTGAAATAGTCGCCATTGGTTGCCATGACTACGGTGCCTTCCGGATCTGCGATGGTTCCATAATCCGCTGCCAGCTTCGTAGTCTCTTTCATGCTCCACTGACCATTTCGGATCGTTTGGGCGTTGCCTACACGGTCTGCCTTTGTGCTGCCCGTTGTATAGTATCCGTCATAAGCAACCTTCAGCTTCACATTTTTTTGTGAGATCAATCTCCGTCATATAACCAATCGCCTGATGGTTGTCCTTATTTCGCATGACAATTTTGTCATATGTCACTCCATTGGCAATGGCATGGTGCGTTTGGGACACCGCAGTCAATCCCGCCGTTGCAGATGCACTGCCCAGCGTATTCGCACTCTGTACCGCAGGCAGCGTTTCCAGCAACTCTTCCGAATCCGCCTGTTCATCTTTCGCATCCACTTCCGGACCCTCTGCGCCCTCCGATCCTTCATCCAGGATGGTATCTTCTTCCGCATCCTGCTCAGGAATGGAAACGGTCTCACTTTCCTCCAGCTGTTCCGTGCTCTCGCTCTCCTCTTTGTCCGCAGCCAGCACCGTTGGAGCCGCACTCAGTATCAGCGAGAATGCCAATACTAATGAAAGTAATCTCTTTTTCATAAGTCTTCTCCATTCTTTCCTTATTTTCTCTGTGATTCTGATATTTTTGTCAATTCTCTCTGTTTCGCCTTCTTTTTATGTTTTCATGAAGCAATCCGATCAACATTTACTGCGGTATGTGCAAGCATTTGCAGTTCTCCATCTTTTCTGCCGTAAACATGAATCTGATATGCTCCGGCAGAGTGGTGCTTTGTTAAATCTACCGCATATGTCCAGTCACCATCCGTCTGCTGCACCGCAGCATACCATTCGATGTCATCCTGACCATTCTCCTCGCTCCATGTCGGCAGATATACCTGATCACAGTCACTGATATTTTTCGCAACCAGCTGCATCGTCCGGCAATCCGTCGAAACTTCCGCCGTAACATAAGGGGTATCCGGCAGAGCAATCTGCTCCACATCTGCCGTAGTTTGTGTTCAACATTTGAAGCGCCCCATCTTTTTCACCATAAACATGGATCTGGTAAGTCCCCGCAGAATGATGTGCTGTCAGGTCCACCGTACAGGTCCAGCTTCCATCTTTCTGCCGCATTGCGGCGCACCGATTCAATATCATCCTGACCCGTTCTCTTCGCTCCACACCGGAAAGTATACCTGATCGTAATCTCCAGCGTTTCTCACAGTCCAACTGCATTGTTCGGCAGTCCGCTGAGACCTCCGCTACGGCATATAGCTCGTCCGCACGCGGCACACGCTCAACCTGTGCAGTGGTATGCGTCAACATTTGCAGAATCCCATCTTTTTCGCCATAAACATGGATCTGGTATTCTCCAGCAGACTGGTGTGATGTCAAATTCACTGTATATGTCCAAGTTCCGTCTGCCTGCCGCACTGCGTCATACCATACAAGATCGTCCTGACCGTCAACCTCGCTCCATACCGGCAGATACACATGGTCGTAGTCGCCTGCATTATTTACAATGATCCGCATGGTTCTGCAATCCTGCGAAACCCTCGCTGTTGCAAAAGTCGTCAATTTCGCCACATCGGCAGTTGTATGCGCAATCAGCTGAAGTTCCCCATTCTTTTTCCCATAGACATGAACCTGATAGGTTCCAACTGAATTGTGATTTGCAAGATCCACAGTATACGCCCAAGTTCCATCCGCCTGCTTTTCCGCGTCATACCACACAAGATCATCTTGACCATCGTCCTCACTCCACACCGGCAGAAGGATCTGATCGTAATCGCCTGCGTTTTTCACGAAAATCTTCATGGTTCTATAGTCTGGTGAAACTTCCACATTGGCAGAAGGCGATTCGACAAATTCTTTCCTTACATAAATGTTTAGACTCTGCTGAAAAGCCGTTGCTTTCCCAGCATTTCCACCCCAAATGTGAATGTCGTAAATTCCCGTGGAATGATGTTGACTCAAATCTACTTCACAATCCCAAACACCTTCTGCTTGTCTTATGGCTTTGTGCCAGATAATATCATCTCTTCCATTCACTTCGCTCCAAATCACAAACCATAAATCTTCACAGTCATCTGCACCCTTAAATGTGAGATTAAGCTTTCCTTCCTCCTCATCAATATAAGCCGTGGTCTGTCTTAAGAACTGTAAGGTTTCTTCTAATGGAAAACTTTTTTCCTCGTTTATCAAGCCAGTTTTTCAGATTTCTCGTTGCCTCCTGATAAGAAGCCGCAAAAAAGGGTCCCTTTCCCACTGAATCCATTTATCAGAGCCTGCCACCGTGTGTAATTCATATTTGCGGAACTCTGTAACAATTCATGCAGAGTATCCGTTTTGACGCCCATATCCTTAAATACCGATTCGTTATACTCATACAGTTTTTTTCAGCGCATCTTGCACCACTGGTATAGATAGCAATCGCTGATAAACAATGTGGCTACAGATGTGCATTTTTGTATAGCTCTCTGTATCACTTAGGTCATTTCCCATACAAGTATCAAATCCCAAACCGGACCTAAATGCAGTACATCACTGTCTCCATCTTTATACCAGTAAAAACTAGTGGCAACAGATTCACGGTTCAAAATGTATTCATTCACAAGGTAGTATTGTAGAAAAGAATCCACGTTGATGTATTGAGACAGTGCATCCAATGTGATATCTCCATCCGGAGTCACCGACAGATAATTCATAAATTCATTCAGAGCATCGTCAAACTCCTGCACAGCTTCCTGAATGACGCTCTGATCATCCTCTGTTACCGATTCTTTCAATACAAAATGTCGTCCTGTTCCATCATTCTGAATCCAGATATCCTCATCCGCATAAAACGCTTCATCCTGTTCCATAAGAACGCCTTTGGGATCTTTTAAATCCACACGACTGCTTCCAATCTCTACCTTTTCACATACCAGATACGTTCCGCGATAATCACCGTTGATCCACAGGTCTACATAAGCACTATCCGGCACATAAGGCATTCCCAACTGATCTGCCAAATGAAACGCCAACTGGTTTCGCATCATACTGTCATCGGAAGCATTCGCCAGAAGAACCCACTTTTTTGCCTTTGCCATGCCAAGGACGCTGGTTTTCTTATCAAATTTTAACTGATACCCCTTTTTCTCATAGCAAGCCCAAGAGGAATTTCCACGTCCCTTGAAAGTTGCATCCTCCACATATAAATTATTTTTGCTATTTGCAATATCCGTTACAGTAACCCGTGTTCCATCATACTTCACATCCTTATCCTGATGGACCTCATCCAAAGTCACACCGTTCAGTTCAATTTGCATACTCGGAAGCATCGACTGCATCACTGTGATTTTCTCTGTTTCTCCTCCGGCAAGCTGCAATGTAACGCTGTCTCCACTTTCGGCAAAGGCATTGCGCAATGTATTTGTCTGCTGATCCACTGTACCCTTATCCGTAGAAGAAACCTCGCCCCTAAGTTCCACGTCCAGGTCTGGAATACTTACATTATTTTGTAAGAAACAGATACCATTGTGTATCTTCCTCATCATAATAGCCATGAATCACATTCCCCTGTTCATCCGTTGCAGCACAGGAAAATGTATCGTCCGCATAAGCCGTCATTACACACAATACTTACGGCTATCCACATCAAAAGTCCTTTATCAGCTTCGCTTCATCACTTTTCCCCCTCGCTTCTCTCTTTTGATCGAAAAGTCTTCCCGATCCAATGTCAAATTTGGATTATAATACGGATCACCTGCCTCAAGTTCCTTCTTCCAACGCTCCTGGAACCTATGGACCTCACCTTCAAACCGTTTCTGTTTCTCCGGGGTATCCTCAAGCCCACGACTCTTGGACTCATAGTGATACAGTTCTGCATACGGTGTCCACACAATCAAATAACCGGCTTTTCGTATCCGCATACACAAATCCACATCGTTAAAGGCAACTGCAAATGATGCATCTAAACCGTTGACTTCCTCCCAGACATGGCGGGGTATCATCACGCAGGCAGCTGTGACAGCAGATAAATTCTGGGCAATCGTTGCCCTGGACATATATCCATAACTGCCGCGCGGCAGATACTTATGTGCATGACCTGCCACACCGCCAATTCCCAGAATGACACCGGCATGTTGAATTGTGTCATCTGGGTAGTAGAGTATCGCCCCCACAGCACCCACATCGGACCGTTGTGCAAACATCAGCATTTCCTCAATCCAGTCTGGTGTAATCACTTCAATATCGTTGTTCAGAAGAATCAGATAATCCCCTGTAGCTGCCTGTTGAACTCCAAAATTGTTAATCTCCGAGTAGTTAAAGATTCCTTTCCATGTTGCAATATGAATCCGGGGATCATTCTTCAACTCTTCATAGTAAGCAAAGGTGTTCCGCTCTACGCTGTTATTCTCGACAATGATAATCTCATAATTTTTATAAGTAGTCTTTGTCAAAATAGAGTCTATGCAGGTACGTAACGTAACCACATGGTCCATATTGGGAATAACAATCGAAATCTTCGGCACTCCCGAAATTTCATAACGAATGCGGTAAGTGGATGGAATTTTCGCATCTTCTACTTTTCCATTCAAGCCCATCCTTTTCAGATGTTCCTGCAAAGCGCTGCGTGCTGCTGCAAGCGTATATGGCTTTGCTCCAATGGATTCCGCAACCGAATTTTTGTGTGCCCGCCAATAATAAAGAATCTCCGGGATATGAACAATCTTATGTGCATACTCTGTCAACCGCAGAACCATGTCATAATCTTGGCTCCCATCAAACTCAGACCGAAACGCTCCCGCTTCTTTCAATAATTTTTTCTGAAACACGGTAAAATGACAGATGTAGTTATAACTACGCAGTGTATCCGGTGCATAGTCCGGCTTGAAATGCGGGCAAAAGGCATCTTTCGGTGTTTCATGGAATGTATTTTCATCCGTATAAATAAAGTCTGCGTCCTGCTCGCAGATCGCACACATCATCTCGTGCAGTGCCGCCGGATGCAGCAGGTCATCATGGTCAAACAGTCCAATATAATCTCCCTCTGCCATTTCCAGACAGGCATTGGTATTTCCAGAAATTCCAAGGTTTTTTTCTAATTTTTGATATTTGATGCGATGGTCGTGCTTTATATACTGACGACAAATCTTTTCTACATCCCGATGTTCACTGTCACTGCCATCTGCCATACACAGTTCCCAATCCGCATACGTCTGGTCCAGCACAGATTGAATCATTTCCCGCAAAAACTTCTCCGGTGTATTAAACAAAGGTACCACGATGCTGAATTTGACCTGCTTCGGAAAATGTTCCTGCCGCTGCTTCTCCAACTCCTCTTCTGTAAATAATGGCTTGTATCCAACGGATACATAATCCTGCCGGTTTTTCCGCCAGTCCATCACCTTTTTCCAGGTATACCCCCATCCGTGTTCATGCAGACATCCGAATCCCTTCCGAACCAGTTGAACAAAAACCATTCCTCTAAATGGACGTTCTATTGCGTTTACAATCACCCGCAGCGGCTTTGTCACCCTCCAAAAGAACGCGGTAGAAATTTCCTGATAGTCCCTCTGCACCACCGCCAACTGCCGGTTCAGTTCTTCTCTCTGCCCAATCGCAGCAAGATAGTGTTCTTTGTAATTGAGATAACTCTTCCTGCAGACTTTGGTTCGCTTTCTCCTGCTCCTGCGCTTTCGCATCCTTTTTTTCCGGATACACTCTGCCTGCTGCCGCAATTCTGATTGCAGCTGCTCTTCCCGCTTTAGGAAATCTTCCTTATCGTTCTGAAGCTGCTCATGCAGACTTTTTTTCCCGTTCTGACCATATTCGGTTCTCTTCTGCACGCATGGCTTCCAGATTACGGATGTGAACCTCTTTGTCCTGCACAGCCTGATTCCACTTCTGATTTTCCACTTCCACTGATCTCTCTGTGAGCCGAATATTTCTTTCATAATCTTCGATCTGGCGCGTCAAATCCGCCCCCCGTCGAAACAGGGAAGCATATGCGGTCAAATATTTGGGTCTGTAATTTATGTCATCCATAAAGCCATTTTTGAAAAACAGCTTTGCCCAATATTCCCTCTGCTGCACGTTTACATGTGTTCTCTCCGAAAAATCATCCGGAGTAGATGAAAATAGGATGGTATCTGACAACTGGCAAAGGTGCTGTATCGCCCGCTCGCCATCTTCAGCATATAAATGCTCCAACACTTCAATGGTCACAACCAAATCATACTTTTCCGGCAGTTCCGCCGGCAGTTTCTCTGTCAGAGAACCAACAAAACAGTATGGTCGAATATCCTCGCGCGCCATAGACACCGCGTACTGAGAAATATCTATCCCGTATGCTTTTACACCGCGGTCCCGCAGGGCTGCAACCAAGTACCCCATTGCACACCCGGCATCCAATACTGTTTCCGGATGTAAATCAGATACGATTCTGTCCGCAATCCCGCCAAAAAATTTCACCCAGTGTTCCGGCTCTTCATAGGGAACAGGACCGCAGCCGCTATGGTAATATGCTTCATTATATATCTCGCTCACATCGCACCTCTTTATGACCCCTGATAGGCATCGCAGACTTCTTTTGTTTCTCCAAGCATTCGAACCTGTCCATGTTCTAGCCAAAAGGACACGGTCACACATTTCCCGGATCTGTTCCAGACTATGAGACACAAACAGCACCGTTGTACCGCCGCTCATCAGTTCTAACATACGCTTCTTGCTCTTTTCCTGGAAAATCCGCATCGCCCACCGCCAAAGATCTCATCCACAATTAGGATTTCCGGATTCACTACGGTTGCAATGGAAAAACGCCAACCGCATAACCATACCAGAGGAATAAATTTCGGAGCGGCACTTCAATAAATTGCCCCAAGCCGGAAAACTCAACAATTTCATCATACTTTTCATGTAAAAATTTCTCGGAATACCCCAGAATAGCACCATTTAGAAAGATGTTTTTCCCTGCCAGTCAAATCAAAATCAAAACCGCTTCCAAGCTCTAACATGGGAACAACCGGAGCTTCCAGCTTCACCATTCCCTCTGTGGGACGCAAAATGCCGGATATGACTTTCAGCAAAGTGGATTTTCCCGCGCCATTGTGACCAATAATTCCTAAAACTTCGCCTCTCTTCACATCGAAACTCACATTTTTTAGAGCCCAAAACTCCTGATACCTGATCTTCCCCTTTAGAAGCTGGACAAAATACTCCTTTAAACTGTTGATTCGGTCATATGCCATTTGATAGCATATCGATACATTTTTCGCTTTGATCATGATTTCCTCACAGATGCAAAATGAATTTGTCCTGATTTTTCTTAAATACCAAGATGCCAATCGCCAGCGGGAGCAGCGTTACAAGCAAGCAGTATAAATAGGCTTTCGGTTCCGGCGAGACACCGCTGATCAAAATGGTCCGGATAAACCGCACAATGTGATACATTGGATTGCATTTATACAGCGGCATCAGACCACTCGGGATAATACTCTCCGGGTAAAAAATTGGCGTCAAATAATTCCACATCATGCTGACTACTCCCCATAAAAACTGCGTATCCCGGAAAAAATACCATAGCTGTACGACAAAAAGAAATCCCATCGCCAGACTGAAAATCAGCAGACAGCCCAAGCCCAAAGGGAAGCAACAAAATAGCTGGTCGAAAACGCTGTTCCTGTGAATATCATCACAACCGCCAATGGAATGAGCGACAGTACCAGATTGATAGAGAGGGACAGCACTCTGGAAAACCGGATAAAATGTATTTGGGAACATATACCTTGGTAATCAGCGATGCATTTCCAAACGATGGACTGTAATGCCATTGTGGTAGATTCTGTTCTTATGTAGCAGGCGAGAAACAGCTTGCAGCAGGCGCTGAGAAGCTTCAGCCTCTGGCAGACCGCCTGACCGAGGTAAACAGTGCAATCGCAAACACTGAAACGCAGCACTCGACGGAAAAGATGAGAATGATATTTAGCAGGAGCAAAAACAGCTCATCCGAAAGGACT
>ENA-OQDT01001867-OQDT01001867.1-human-gut-metagenome-genome-assembly--contig:-NODE-1867-length-11613-cov-2.454466_pt1 | contig 11613 bp, 10 predicted proteins | sample MGYA00242786_ERZ504617 | MGnify/ENA primary metagenome ERZ504617 (study PRJEB26092, sample SAMD00036337) | human gut metagenome | host: Homo sapiens | study: EMG produced TPA metagenomics assembly of... | reverse complement strand
CATTTATTGCAAGATGAAAAAGAATCATTTATTAACCGGTATTGCCGCAGTTATGCTGACGGGTGGACTGTTTACTTCCTGTAGTGACAACGAGATCCCGGCACCGGACGAAGGAGGAAAAGGTGAAACAAAAAACACATTCGTAATCCCTGCTTCTACAACGGCATCCGGAAATACGACCAACGTACTGCTTACAGCCGAGAGTGTGGACGAAGGGACCATCACGACATTGAACAACGGCCTCGTGAATGACGGAGCCACACAATGGGTTTTCTATAAAGACCAGTATTTGTACGGCCTGACTTACAATCAGGGAAATGCGGGGGGACACACGCTCGTATATCCTGAATGCGGACGGAGAACTTGAAAACCCGCTCACAAAGCTATAAGGTCAAACGATTTACGACTTACGGCATTTATGACAAGTATATCATGACTCTTTCTTCGGGTGACGGTCCGACGGAATGGGCGGATGAGAACGGCTACGTCCCCCAGTCATTCCTGGTCTCTCTTTTAGATGTCGCAGCCGAGACAAAAACGGACAACGACACAAAGAACAAAGCCTACCTGTCCGAAAACTTCCTGGGCAATGGCGAATATGTAACGCTGGCAGGTATCTTGGAACATAACAGCAAGATCTATAGCGTAGCCGTACCGATGGGATTAAGCCAGTATGGGACAAAAGACGGAAACGGGAAATGGATTCTGCCGGGTAACGAAGACTTGGTGAAAACCGAATCCGGTGGTTCGAACAGTAGCGCTTACGAAAAAGACGAGCTATTGTGGACACAGTATCCGAATTCCTGTTGGGTCAGCCATCTTCGACGATGAAACATTTACAAATAAGAAAATGCATCAAGACTGATAAAATCAGTTACGACTTGCGGCCGTTTCAAAGTCGCAATATACCAAATGATTTGGGCCAGCCGATAATGGCGACATCTATGTATTCTCACCATCATATGCCAAAACGATGACCGACCCGCGCCAACAGACCAACTTGCCGGCCGGTGTGGTGCGCATCCCGAACGGAAGCGAAGATTTCGACGATTACTACTGCAACCTGGAGGCACAGAGCAACGGCAACTCCTTCCTTCGCAGCTGGCATATAACAGAAGATTATTTCTTGTTGCTGATGTATGACCGTCCTTTCAGTGAAACAGGCTATACCGCAAATCAGTTGGCCGTATTCAAAGCCGGAGCCGAAAAAATTGACTTACGTAAGCGGACTTCCTTCAACCGATATAATTTCAGGTTTCGGAAACACGATACATGTTGAAAACGGCAAGGCTTACATCGCTGTAACGACAACCGACGGGAACCCAGCAATCTACAAGATCGACCCGGTTAACGCCAGTGCTACAAAAGGTGTAACAGTCGAAGCAACCCAAATAACCGGTATCGGCAAGTTGGCGGCTGCAACTTCACAGAACTAACAACCAACAATGATTAGAATTCAATTCTTTCTGATATTCCTCCTGCTCCCGCTGACCATGCGGAGCCAGGAGGATATTTGTATCGGGAAACGATACTCACTCTACTCTGCCTTTTTACAGGAGGAACGGGACTATTGGATATATCTGCCTCAAAACTACGATCGGGATACGACACAGAATTATCCCGTCATCTATCTACTCGACGGAGGCTCTTTTTTCCATTCATTGGTCGGTATCAGCCAAACGCTCTCTACGGTCAAAGGAAAATATCTTCCGTCCTGCATCATCGCCGGGGTAATAAGCACGGACCGGACACGCGACTTTACTCCTACGGCCTCTGCTGCCGGACGAAGCGGGAAAACCTCTCCGGGTGCTATTCCACAAGGTGGTGGAAGTGAAACATTCAGCCGTTTCCTAACGGAAGAACTTCGTTCCGTAATCGACAATACATACCGGACAAACGGACTAAACATGTTAATCGGGCACTCCTATTCCGGGCTTTTTACCGTAAACACGTTTTTGCGCCATACGGAATTATTCGATATCTATTTAGCCCTCGACCCCAGCCTGTGGTGGGACCAGGGAAAGCTGGCAGAAGAAGCCGCCTCGCTTATCCAAGGTAAGATTTTACAGGGAAGAGCCTGTATATCGGTGTTGCTTCCCAAAAAACGGACTGACCGGGTGGATATTCACCTCAACAAGGTCAACTATCTCTATCGGAGATATTACCGCAAGCTCAAAAACTGCAATTTTTTAGTAAATCATTTCCCGAAGAAAATCACGGAACGGTCGCAATTCCGGGAATATACGACGGGTAAAACAATTATTCGGAAAATGAAAAGTTCTTTGCGAAAATACATTTATGGTTATCGATACCTTTTGGTATCATCATCGCGATCGTCTGCCTGACAGGAGCAATCCTGGTATTCGAAGCGGAGATACTGGAGTTTTGCTATCCTTCCCGCTATTTTGTCAAAGAGATAAAAAGCGAACCACTTTCACCGGCCACGCTCATGGATACTGCCCGCGGGCAACTTCCCGATTCCATCAAAATAAACGGGATACGGGTTTCCTCCGACCCCAAACGGACCTACCAACTGATTTTACCCGGAAAAAAGGCTGCTTGCTTTATCAATCCCTACACCGGAGAAATTACCGGCATAGACGATGGAAAAGGGTTCTTCATGAAGATAATGCGCCTTCACCGTTGGCTGTTGGACGAATATAAACGGGATGGAAGTTTCGCTTGGGGTAAAACTATTGTCGGATATTCAACCCTGGTACTGGCCATTATTATCATAAGTGGTCTTGTCATCTGGTATCCGAGAAACAAGAAAGCACTGAAAAACCGGCTCAAAATCAAAACAAAAGCCGGCTGGTTCCGCTTCCTGTACGATCTACATGTCTCCGGAGGTTTCTATGCAGCTTTACTTTTGCTTATCCTGGCATTGACTGGTCTAACTTGGTCGTTCGGTTGGTATCGTGACGCGTTCTATACCGCGTTCGGCATCAGCACAACATCTAAACAGACGCACGCTCCGACATCTGCCGTCCCCCCAAAAACAGCAGGTGAAAGAGGTTCGAAGAAACATCCCAAAACCGATTACACACAATGGGCCGAAGTCTTGGCCGATTTACAAAGCCGTTATCCGGAATATAAATCGATCTCCATCCAAGACGGATCAGCAACCGTTTCTACCGCTGCCTATGGAAATACAAGAGGAAGCGACCGTTATTCCTTTGACCCGGCTACCGGCAAGATCACTGAAATTCAATTATACAAGGACCTCCCTAAATCCGCCAAAATAAGAGGATGGATCTATTCCGTTCATGCCGGAACATGGGGAGGATTGACAACCCGGATATTAAGCTGTCTGGTTTCACTCTTAGGGGCTGTCTTTGCCATAACCGGTTACTATTTCTGGATCAAGAAGAAACTCCGGAAGTCCAAACAAAGGTAAACAAAAACAAGCATGCTTCGCTTGCCGTAAAGCATAGCTTTGCAATAGCTAAAGCATAGGGTTACAAGGTCTAATGCATAGCATTATGCCCCCCCAAGGAATCCTTAGGGCCACAATCAAAAAGGGCTGCCCCGTGCGGGACAGCCCTTTCGTATATATCTATATGTTTTATTCCTTATTTACCGGAAGAGTAGTTCTTATTCAGCACTTCGAGAAATTCGGCAGTGATGTCGTATGCCGGATTAGATAACAAAATGTTGTCACCCATTGTATTGCTGAAAATGATCTGATAGCCTTTTGTCTGGTTAAAAGTCGTCAACTGGGCAACGATCGTATCGCGAAGCTGTCCGTTCAGCTCCATCTGCTTGGCAGCCAACTCTTGTTCTTTCTTAGCCGCATAGTTCTGAAGTTCCTCCTGCTTTTTCTGCAAACGGTTTCCTTCCTGCTGCGCTCTTTCCGTAGTAAGGAAAGCATTGGCTTCATATTTACGTTGGAAATCATTTAATTCTGTCCGTAAGGCATTTGACCGCTGAGTCATATCTAAACGATAGTCTTCCTGCATCTTGAGAATACGTTCATTCAAATCTTTCGAATAGTTGTAATTCGATAAAAGAGAGTCTACATTTACATATGCCACAGGGAGCAGATTGGTAGAATCTCCCTCCGTTGTGAAAGCCGGAGCTACTGTGGATTCTTTTTTACTGGAAAACTGCATAACAAACAGGATTATGACAGCTACCGCGAGCACACCATTAATAACGTAGTTAATGTTCTTCATAAAGTGTAAATTAAATCTTTATTTTATTCTTCTATTTCTTTTATCTTATCATATAGATTCTTCCTCAAACTATCTCTCCTATGCTGGGTTTTAGCACAGCATATACCTTTCTCCCTTAGTGCCGCATTACCTTCAATGTGTGTATTCGGAAACTTCCCTCCCTTTTTGAAAATCACTTTTACACTGAGCAACACAACACAAATAACAAGAATTATGACAGTAATCAATAACGTTGTAAGCATTTTCTCTATATTTGTGGACGCAAATATAAGAGTTTAAGTGATTGGAAAGTATGTTTTTTGATATTAATTTGTACTTTTTTTTCCATTACAACCCCCCTGTTTGCAGTGGTTATTATTAACTATTAGAGTAACATCTATAATACATTGTAACATTATGAAGATTACTGATTTAAAGCCTGAAATCGTCTGGAAGTTCTTCCACCAGGTAACACAAGTGCCCCGTCCTTCAAAGAAGGAGGGAAAAATGATCGAGTTTCTTGAATCATTCGCCAAACAGTATAAAATAGCGATCAAAAAAGATGCCGTAGGCAACATCCTGATGTCTAAACCGGCTACTCCCGGCAAAGAAAACCTGCCGACAGTCGTTTTGCAATCCCACATGGACATGGTCTGCGAAAAGAATAATGGAACCGCACATGATTTTGACCATGATCCGATCGAAACAATCGTCGACGGGAACTGGCTTTGTGCCAACGGTACGACTCTGGGTGCCGACAATGGCATCGGTGTAGCCGCCGAACTGGCGATCCTCGCATCCGATGATATCGAGCACGGACCGATCGAATGCCTTTTCACCGTAGACGAAGAAACCGGGCTGACCGGAGCCAAAGCACTCGAAAAAGGATTCATGACTGGTGATATCCTGCTGAACCTCGATAGCGAAGACGAAGGTGAAATCTTTATGGGATGCGCAGGCGGCAAAGATACGCAAGCGGTGTTCCATTACGAACCACGTGACACCAATCCGAACATGCAATACTTCAAAATCGAAGTGAAAGGCTTGAACGGCGGACATTCCGGTGGCGAAATACACAAAGGGTTGGGCAATGCCAACAAGATTCTGGTGCGCTACCTGTACCTGTTGAAAAATCAAGCCGATTTTAACCTTTGCTTCATCCACGGCGGTAACCTCCGCAACGCTATCGCCCGCGAAGCGCAAGCGACCATCGGCCTGTATCCGGAAGAAAAGGAAGCAGCCCGTATTCTGCTGAACCATTTCACGGCAGATATCGAAAACGAACTGAAACATGTAGACCCGAACGTACAGATAACAATGGCATCGACCGACCGTCCGGACAAATACATCAGCGACTATGATGCCGAAAAACTGATTCTGGCTTTACATGCCTGCCCGCATGGCGTGATCGGCATGAGCCACGACATCGAAGGGCTGGTGGAAACCTCCACCAACCTGGCTTCTGTCAAGATGGGAGATGGCAACACAATCATTGTCGGCACAAGCCAGCGTAGCTCCATCGAGTCTTGCAAGAACATGATTGCCAACCAGGTCGCATCTGTTTTCAAGTTAGCCGGTGCACAGGTAACTCACGGCGACGGCTATCCGGGTTGGGCGCCTAACCCGGATTCAAAGATCCTGAAAGTGGCACAGGAGACCTATAAACGTTTGTTTAACAAAGATGCAAAAATAATGGCGATCCATGCAGGACTGGAATGCGGCTTGTTTCTAGAAAAATATCCGAATCTGGATATGATCTCATTCGGACCGACGCTTCGGGATGTCCATTCCCCCAACGAACGCATACAGATTGATACCGTTGGATTGTGGTGGTCTCACTTACTCGAACTATTAAAGAACATCCCTGCAAAATAAAACGATACATTTCTCGTTATAAAAAGAGGATTAACATTCAACAGATGTTTTTCCTCTTTTTTTATGTTAATGCCCGAAAACTTATTTATGATAAATTTGTTTTCTTATTGACATTATATGGTAAATAACAGTTTACCTGGACTATTAATAATTAATGAAATGAAAAAATTAGCCGCTCCGTTACTCATATTATTCTTTATAGTGCTCAACCTGTTGTCGTGTGACGGGCTGGACGAAAACTATTCGAATAACCCCAACCATCGGCTGAGCTTCTCGGTTGACACACTTTCTTTCGATACGGTATTCACCACAATAGGCTCCGCAACCAAAGAGTTCATGATCTATAACCGCAATGACCAACCTTTGCTGATCAGCGAGATCATGCTGGCAAGCGGCGAAGAAACCGGTTTCCGCATCAATGTGGACGGGCGTAAAGGTGACCATTTCCAGGATGTAAGGATACAGGCGGACGACAGCTTGTATGTTTTTGTGGAAGTGACCGTCAATCCGAACGCATCCAACCAGCCGCTGCTGGTGGACGATTCCATCATCTTCACCACAAACGGAGTCAAACAGTCTGTCCGCCTCGAAGCATACGGGCAAAATGTAAACCTGTATAAAACGGGCTTATCCTGACACAAGACACGCATTTTACAGCCGAACGGCCCTACCTTATATATGACAGTCTGGTTATTTCTCCCAACATCACGCTCAACATCGATCCGGGCGTAACGTTCTATATGCACGACACAGCGAAAGTCATCACATACGGGACATTGCTGGCCAAGGGACACGCGAAAATCCGATTGTCTTCCGCGGAGACCGTCTGGATTTCATACTGAACGACATCCTGCCCTACGACCGGACACCATCACAATGGGGAGGGATTTTGCTTCCGTCCGGAAAGCTACCATAACATTATGGACAATGTCATCGTGCGAAACGGGAAAACAGGACTGACATTCGAAAAGTCGTCACCGGACGAATCCAAACTGAAACTAAGCAATTCCCAAATCACGAATATGGGAGAGCACCTATTCTCTGCACGCAATTGCAAGATTGAAGTAACCAACACGGAATTGACCAATGCCGGAGGAGGTGTCGTGGTTCTGATTGGCGGAAACTACTGTTTCGTCCATTGTACGCTTGCCAATTTCATGACATTGGAAAAACGGACCACGCCTTGCCTCACGATGGCAAACAATGCGAATGAAGAGGCTTATCCGCTCAAAGCGACATTCGACAACTGCATCATCGACGGCAGTTTCGATGCTGGCAAAGATGCATATAAAGGGGAACTCAATCTATCCGTCGACGGTGCGGCATCATTCGAATACCTGTTCAACCATTGCGTAATCAAAACGAATGGCAGCAACAATGACCACTTCAAAGAGGTATTGTTCACCAATACCAGTCCGTCCTACAGGTTAAAAGGCGGCGAAAAAAACAAATACCGTTTTGATTTCCGTCCGGATTCGCTGACGACCTTAGGAGTTGGGAAAGCCGATATCTTCGTCACGCAGCAATATCCGGTGGACCGCTACGGCATAAACCGCCTGACAAACGACGGTCCCGATATCGGAGCCTACGAATTCGTACCGCAAAGAAGATGAAACAAAATAAAACGATATGGCCAGAACCTTAACTATGACGATTTTTTTATCCTGACATTGTTTTCTTTGCCTTCACAAGGGCAAACAGACTTCCGCGTGATGAGCTACAACGTCGAGAACCTGTTCGACACGAAAGACGATCCGCTTACGGCGGACAATGATTTCCTCCCCTCCGGCAACCGCCACTGGACGTCCGGACGGTTTTACCATAAATTACAACAACTGGCAAAAAGTCATCACGGCAGCAGGAGAATGGAGCACTCCGGCTTTGATCGGACTTTGTGAAGTCGAAAACGATTCCGTACTTGTCCGGCTTCTGGATTTCACCCCACTCCGCCGGCAACATTACCGCTATTGCATGACACACGGACAAGACACGCGAGGGATTAATGTAGCATTTCTTTACCAGCGGACAAGTTCCGCTATCAGGGACACACGGAACATCCAGTCCGTTTTACCCGCAAGCAGCATAAACATACCCCGTAATATCCTGCATGTATGGGGAGATGTGATTACCGGAGACCAGATCGATGTCATTTGTCTGCCAATTTCCCCTCCCGCTACGGAGGAGAAAAAGAAAGCGAACCGGACCGTTTGGATGCCGCACGTACCCTGCGTACATTATGCGACTCGATCCACAACCTCCGTCCTGCCCCACACATCCTGATTATGGGAGATTTTAATGATACGCCGGACGACACGAGCATCCGGGAAATACTGGATGCCCATCCGATTCCAAATCCATGCCTGTCCGGTTCAGGTTCCATGCCTATAAAACCTCGGACGAATGCTTATCCATCTCTCCTTCTATACAACCTGTTTGCCAAGAACCGGTCAGTTCCTCCTGGAAGTCATAAGTATCAAGGGGAATGGAGCCAGTTAGATCAAATCATCCTGTCGTCCTCTCTCACCGACACCACCTCCCAGATGCAGCTCATCCCAGGAAGCGCCCGCATCTTTTCACCGTCATTCCTGCTCATAAAAGATAAAACCTGGCGTGGCGAACGCCCTTTCCGCACCTACTATGGCTTCAAATACGAAGGTGGCTACAGCGACCATCTCCCTTTGATCGTCGACTTTCTACTATTGAAATAAATGATTACTTTTGCTTTTCTAAATACAGATAGAATATGTACAAACTATATATCGCCATACTGTTTTTTTTCATACAGACAATAAGCGCCCAACAACTCCGCCAGCCATTCGATTTCCCGATCTTGTTGAGCGGAAACTTCGGGGAGTTGCGCAACAATCATTTCCATTCCGGAATAGATTTTAAGACACAAGGAGTTGAAGGGAAGCCCATCCACGCCGTACAGGACGGATACGTATCACGTATATCCGTCAGTCCGTGGGGATACGGAAACGGTTTATACCTGACACATCCGGACGGAACGACAACCGTCTACGGTCATTTGCAACGATTCGCCCCTTCCATCGCCCGATATATCAAGACACAGCAATACGAACAGGAAAGCTTCAACGTGAACTTGTTCCTCGACCCGGACCAACTCCCGGTCAAAAAAAGGAGAAATTGTCGCCTATAGCGGAAACACCGGAAGTTCGGGAGGCCCGCATCTCCACTTCGAAGTACGCGACACGGAAAGTGAAGAGGTACTCGATCCTATCGAATATTTCAAAGAGAAGATAACCGACACCCGCGCACCGAAAATACAGGGATCCTGGTCTGCCCACAATCAGGCAAAGGAGTGGTCAACGGCAGCAGTCGTAAACTGGAGCTAAAACCGGTCACGGCCAAAAACGGCAAACAAACCATCACCGGTAAGATCGAAGCTTGGGGAGAAATCGGGCTGGCGGTCAAAGCCTACGATTATATGGATAATACGACAAATATCTACGGAGTGAAGGATATTACCCTCCGCCAAGACAGCCAGATCATCTACCATAGCAACCTGGACCGCTTTGCTTTCGACGAGACCCGCTACTTGAACAGCTATGTCGATTATGAGGAATGGAAAGAGCGTCGCTCCTTTTATATGCGCAGCTTCGTAGAACCAGGTAACCGCCTCCGTTTTAACGAAAGCATCAACCGGGGAATCATCCATATAGAAGAAGAGAAAACGTATCATCTCACGTATACGCTCGCCGATGCATTCGGCAACACAACTCGCCTCTCCGTTTGGATAGAAGGGAAAGAACAGGAGATTCCGGAGATCGAGACCGAAGGTACAGAGCTGTTTCATTGGATGGCCGACAACCGGTTCGGAGCAAAAGGTATCCGGATGACGATCCCGAAAGGAAACCTGTACGACGATCTTTATTTCCGTTATTCGGTAAAAGAAGACAGCACGGCATTGGCAGACACGCACATCCTGCATAACCGCCCCGTTCCGCTTCACAGCTCGGCCCGGCTGTCCCTGCGTTTACGAGTCGACACGCTGGAAAACAAGCAGCAATATGGTATCATCCGCACTCAGAAAGGACGTCGATCCTGGATCGGCGGCACTTACCGGAACGGCTGGATCGACGGCACGATCAAAGAACTTGGCAATTATACGGTCGGGCAAGATCTCAAAGCACCGACGATCACCCCGTTGGGCGCCAACACATGGATCAGCAAGCAGGCATTCGTTTTCCGCCTGACCGATAACCTGAGCGGCGTGCAAACCTACCGGGGAGAGATAGACGGGCAGTACGTCCTGTTCGAAATGAACAGCAAATCGGTCATTACCTACAAGTTCGATAAAGAACGGCTCGAAAAAGGGAAACACACCCTCAAACTAACCGTTACGGATGCAGCCGGAAACCGGTCGGAATACAAGTATTCTTTTGTCTGGTAAATAAAAAGCCTGAATCTTGGAAATTATCAATTTATTTGTACCTTTGTTAATTTCAAAATCAGGATTTCTTTAAATTAAAAGCAAGACATATAGGTCATGGAAAACAAGGAACTGTTAGAAATGGTAAGAAGCAAGGCGCAAAGCTGGCTTACTAAAAGTTATGACGCTGAAACACGTGCACAGGTGCAGGCTCTATTAGACAACGAAGATCCGACGGAACTGATCGAATCATTCTACAAAGACCTGGAATTCGGCACAGGCGGTTTGAGAGGCATCATGGGAGTAGGTTCAAACCGTATGAACATCTACACGGTAGGAGCAGCCACACAAGGCTTATCCAACTATCTGAAAAAAGGAATTTGCCGATCTGGACCAGATCAAAGTTGTAATCGGCCATGACTGCCGTAACAACAGCCGCAAATTTGCTGAAATCTCTGCCGACATTTTCTCAGCAAACGGCATCAAGGTTTATCTGTTCGAAGACCTTCGCCCAACCCCTGAAATGTCATATACCATCCGCAAGTTGGGATGCCAGAGCGGTATTATCCTGACAGCTTCGCACAACCCGAAAGAATATAACGGGTACAAGGCGTATTGGGACGATGGCGCCCAGATGATCGCTCCGCATGACAAGAATACGATTGCCGAAGTCAACAAAATCCGTAATGCCAGCGAAATCAAGTTCAAAGGCAACAAGGAACTGATCGAAATCATCGGCAAGGAAATCGATGAACAATATATCAACGACCTGACAAAGATTTCTTTGTCACCGGAATCCATCGCACGTCACCATGACATGAAGATCGTCTACACGCCGATCCACGGGACAGGGGTAACGGTTATCCCGCCGACACTGAAAGCATTCGGTTTCACGAATATCATCCACGTACCCGAACAGGACGTAGTAAGCGGCGACTTCCCTACCGTTGTTTCTCCTAATCCGGAAGAACCGGCAGCTTTGGCTCTGGCAGTTGAAAAGGCCAAGGAAACAGACGCCGAGCTGGTATTGGCTTCCGACCCGGATGCAGACCGAGTAGGTGCAGCCGTTAAGAACAACGAAGGCGAATGGGTATTGCTGAACGGTAACCAGACCGCTTTGATGTTCGTCTACTATCTCATCACCCGCTGGAAAGAACTTGGTAAGATCAACGGCAAGGAATATATCGTCAA
>ENA-OQDT01001865-OQDT01001865.1-human-gut-metagenome-genome-assembly--contig:-NODE-1865-length-11618-cov-2.259246_pt1 | contig 11618 bp, 16 predicted proteins | sample MGYA00242786_ERZ504617 | MGnify/ENA primary metagenome ERZ504617 (study PRJEB26092, sample SAMD00036337) | human gut metagenome | host: Homo sapiens | study: EMG produced TPA metagenomics assembly of... | reverse complement strand
CATATTGTGCTGCTGACACTGATCGGTGTACTTTTTTGTGGATATCTTTGGTTCCTTTATGCTTCTTACCGGAAAGAGTAAGAAGCCGGAGCGCTGGATTGCAACGGATGCCGGGATGGATAAGATCAGCACAAAAATTGCGGGAAAGATTGCCGGAAGTCTGGAAAAGCGTCTGAAAAAAGCATATCCAAAGGCAAGAAAAATTGAAGAGGAAATCCGGGAAGAGAACGAAGAAAAGGTATTTGCAAAAGGGTGCGGCTTTTATAAGATCGTGATGCTGTTTATGATCGGTGCTTTTCTGGGAGATATCACAGAAACGATTTTCTGTCGTGTGACGGCTGGAGTATGGATGAGCAGAAGCAGTGTGGTCTGGGGACCGTTCAGCATTGTCTGGGGGCTTGCAATTGCGCTTGTCACAGCACTTTTGTACAAATATAAGGATAAAGGGGATCGTTTTCTTTTCCTTACAGGAACATTGCTTGGTGGTGCTTATGAGTATTTCTGCAGTGTGTTTACGGAACTTGTATTTGGAAAAGTGTTCTGGGATTACAGTAAGATCCCGTTTAACCTGGGAGGTCGAATCAATCTGCTTTATTGCTTTTTCTGGGGAATTGCTGCGGTTGTGTGGTTTAAAATATTATTTCCACCTGTGGAAAAATGGATTGAAAAAATACCGGCAGTTGCAGGAAAGATTCTGACCTGGGTTTTACTGGGATTTATGGTCTGCAACATTCTGGTATCCTGTGTGGCACTGGTAAGATATGATGAGAGAGGAAATGGTGTGCAGGCGACAAATGCCGTCCAGAAGTGGGCGGATGCACATTATGATGACGCAAAGATGAAGAAAATCTATCCAAATGCGAAGGGGATAAATTAGAAAAAAAAGCGGGAACATATTGACAAAATTCTATATGAAGAGTAAGATGTAGTTAGAAAACCGGTGTGAGAAATAGATTGCACCGGTTAAAAAAATGAAAAATATATAGAAATATTTCTATATTTCTATGGGAAGGGAGAGAGAATGAAAATCATAAAAAACGGATGGGATTTCTTTCAGGACCAGATTCTTGGAATGCACTGGCTGAAAGATCTGATCGGAAAAACTTCTTGTTAAAGCCGGATTGGGAGAGGGAAGGTTTCCAGGAGAATTTCTTCACTTTTTCCTGTATGATATCATAAAAATTTTTGTGCTGCTTGCGGTGCTGATCTTTGTGATATCCTATATTCAAAGCTATTTTCCGCCAGAGAAAAGCAGAAAGATTATGGAAAGATTTCATGGAATCTGGGCGAATCTGATCGGAGCACTTCTAGGAACAGTGACCCCGTTCTGCTCCTGCTCATCGATTCCGATCTTTATGGGATTCACCAGTGCGGGATTGCCGCTGGGAGTTACTTTCTCGTTTCTGATTTCATCTCCGATGGTGGATCTGGGATCTCTGGTTCTTCTGATGAGTGTCTTTGGAGGGAAGATCGCATTTGCTTATGTGATTGTTGGACTTGTCATAGCTGTTATAGGGGGAACGATCATTGAGCGGCTGCATATGGAAGACCAGGTGGCAGATTTTATCCGGCAGGCGCCGAATGTGGAGGTAGCTTCGCCGTCGCTTACAATAGCAGACCGTATGGATTATGCAAAAAATCAGGTTGTGGTTACCGTCAAAAAGGTTGCTCCGTATATCGTTGTCGGAGTCATCATCGGGGCAGCTATCCACAATCTGATCCCAGAATATATCGTCCGAAGCATTCTTGGAAAACAGACCTGGTACGCCGTGCCACTGGCGACAGCAGTAGGCGTTCCCATGTATGCGGATATTTTCGGAACCATCCCAGTCGCAGAAAGCCTGCTCGCAAAAGGGGCAGGACTTGGAACGATTTTATCCTTTATGATGGGAGTGACTACACTTTCCCTTCCATCCATGGTAATGCTGTCCAAAGCGATTAAGAAAAAGTTACTCGGAACATTCATTGGAATCGTGTGTATCGGAATCATCATTGTGGGGTATGGGTTTAATGTGATAATATAGGGTAGCAAACTCACATGCCGTTCGTGCTTGCACGAAAAGGCATATGAATTTGCTACCCGCCGGCCATGAGGAAGGAGCGATTTACGAAGTAAATCAGCGGATTCCGAATGGACGAAGGATTGCGGGAGCAGCAATGCTGCGGAGCAATCCGTAATATTATCAAAGTAGTGGGGACGAATTTAAATATCATTCGTGCTTGCACGAAAAGGCATATGAATTTGCTACCCGCCGGACATGAGGAAGTAGCGATTTACGAAGTAAATCAGCGGATTCCGAATGGACGTAGGATTGCGGGAGCAGCAACGCTGCGGAGCAATCCGTAATATTATCAAAAGTAGTGGGGAAAATCCAAATATCATTCGTGCTTGCACGAAAAGGAAAAGATTTACATTACCCGAGGTGACAGAAAAATGCAGATAGATTATGAAAAATATGCCCGTATATTCAAAGTGATGTCGGATCCGAAACGTCTGAAGATCATCGACATGTTATCTGGAGGAGAATTATGCGCCTGCAAGATCCTGGAGGAATTTCACATCACACAGCCGACCTTATCGCATGATATGAAGCTGATGTGTGATCTGGGAATCGTAAAGGCGCGCAAAGAAGGAAAATGGATGCAGTATTCTCTGGATCTGGATGTGATGAATGAGGTTTACAAGACGGTTGGGCGGCTGATGATCCCGGGAGATTATGCAGGGCTTTTAAATTGCAATTGTAATACAGAAAAGGAAGAAAAATAAGTTGCAGCGGCAGCAGAGCAAATCAGGGTGCAGTTGCAGTATAGAAAAAGGAGAAATGAATCATGAGTAAGATTAAATTGTATTTTTTGACGGGATTTCTGGGATCCGGCAAGACGACGATCCTCCGGAATTTGCTGGAAAATATGGAAGGAACAAAGGTTGGAGTGATCCAGAATGAACTGGGAAAGATCAGTATTGATGGAACCGTGCTTCAGAATAATGATATTCAGATGGTAGAACTGAACCGGGGATCGATTTTCTGCAGCTGTCTGAGATTATCCTTTGTGGATGCGCTGGTTCAGATGTCCAGAAAAGGTCTGGAATACGTGTTTGTAGAGAGCTCAGGGTTTGGAGATCCGTCCAATGCGGAAGAAATTCTTGCGGCGACGGAAGTGATGGCTCCGGATGCATATGATTTCAAAGGCTGTATCTGTCTGGTAGACTGCTATAATTTTCTGGATCAGATCGGGGATTCAGAGACAATTGATCGTCAGCTTAAACACTGCAATCTTGCGGTTCTGACAAAGGTTGATCTGGTGGACAGCGAGCAGATTGAACAGGTGAAAGACAAAGTGCGTGAAATTAATCCGGTATGCCCAATTACAGAGAGTGCCAATGGAAATATTGACCGTTCGTTTTATGATATGGATCTGATGCTGTATAAATGGGCAGAATGTGAGGATACTACGAATTCATCGAAAAATAAACCAAAAACATTTTCCATGGATTTTACAGGAGAGATCCAGAAGGAAAAGCTGGAAGCTTTCCTTGCAAAGATTGAACCGGATGTTTTCCGTGTAAAGGGATTCTTTAAAGTGGAAAAAGAAGGATGGGAAAAAGTTGATGTAGTCGGAAAGAAACGGGATTATGCGCCTTACGAACCACAGCCGAAGTCTCAGCTTGTATTTATTTCCAAAATCGGAATTGCACTGATCCGGGAGATCGCGGCGGCGTGGGAAGAGTGTGTGGGACTTCCTATGAAACTGAACAATTAAATCTGGAGGCGGGATATGAATATAAAAGTAATTGGAAGCGGCTGTGAGAACTGTGATAAGACAAATGCGGTTGTGAAGGAGTGTCTTGAAGAGCTCGGGATGGATACGGAAATCGAGAGAGTGACAGACCTGGTTGAGATCGTAAAGCTGGGAGTGATGACGGCTCCTTCGGTGATGATTGACGGGAAACTAGTTGTTGCAGGTCAGGTGCCATCAAAAAAACAGATGATGAAGATATTGAAAAAATGAGGTAAAAACAATGGCAAACAAATTTCATGATTTTGATGAACCGATCAATCGTATTGGCACAGATTCTTTCAAATGGGATTATGAAGGAGAAAATGGAAAGTATATTCCGCTTGGAGTAGCAGATACAGACTTCAAAGCACCGGAAGAAGCAATTGCAGCAGTTCGTAAACGTACAGAATTTGGTGTGTATGCATATGGTGCACTGCCACAGGAAAGATTTGCAGCATCAATCTGTAACTGGTATAAAAAGAGATATGGTCTTACTGTTGACCCGGAAACAATCCGTCATTCACAGGGACTAATGACAGGTGCTTTATGGATGATCCTGAATGCATATACCCGTCCGGGCGATAAAGTGCTGATCCAGGCTCCGGTTTACCATACATTCAGCATCGTAATCAAAGGTGCAGGACGTTTTGTTGAAAGCAATGATCTGGTACTCGAAGAATGGCCGTTATGAGATGAATTTTGAAGATCTTGAGAAGAAAGTAGCAGATCCAAGAGTAAGAATCATGCTGATCTGTAACCCACACAATCCGGTAGGACGTGTATGGACAAAAGAAGAACTTATAAAGTTGCAGAAATCTGTAAGAAAAACAATACAAATTCTTGTTGGTGAATGAGATTCACGGAGATATTGTATACGGAGAACACAAACATACTCCATTATTCTCACTTTCAGATGACCTTACAGACAATATCGTTGTAATGGGATCACCAAGTAAGACATTCAATCTTGCATGCTTCTATTCTGCATATGTTGTAATCAAGAATAAAGCGCTTCGCGACCAGTACAATGTGGTATATGATGATTTCCACTTTGACTATAACTATCTTGGAATCGAAGCACTTATGGCATGCTACAACGAGTGCGATTACTATGTAGACCAGCAGAATGAATATTTCTGGAAAAATATCGGTGTAGTAAGAGATTTCCTTGCGGAGAATATGCCGGAAGTTAAGATGATTGAACCAGAAGGAACTTACCTGCTGTGGATTGATTTCAGTGCATGGAATATGGAACAGGATGATCTGATGAATGCATTTGCAGAAGCAGGTGTTCGTTTGAACAGTGGAACAAACTATGGTGAATGCGGAAAAGGATATGTTCGTCTGAATGTGGCAACACAGACCGCAGTATTAAAGAAAGGTCTGGAGTGCATTAAAGTAGCACGTGACAGCCATATGGCATAACAGAAAGAAGGAGCAAAAGATATGGCAACAAGACCAAGAACGGAGAATAATCCTTTTGCATATGGAATGCGCCTTTTAGCTGTTTTTTATAATGAAATGGAAAAGAATAAAGACAAAATTTCATTTATAAAAAGTTATCAGGAAATAGAAAAGATTTTTTATAAGAATGTCCTCCGGCTCTATAAAGATATTTTGTAAATAGTTGATCATAAATACAGGGCGCATCTGGGATAAGCTGGATGCGCCCTTCCTCCGTTATGGAGGGGGATGTACTTAGAGAAGATAGTAATGTGGAATGATGTCTTCATAAGTTCCATCCGGCATCCGGAAACCGCCGGGTATTGTGCCGAGTTTTTTGAATCCAATTCGTTCATAAAGATGTAATGCTGGGGTGTTGGTAGCAACAACCGCATTAAACTGCAGAATGCGGAACTGGTTTTCTTTTGCTTTCTGCAGACAATCAAGAACCAGTTTTTCACCTATATGCAATCCACGGATATTTTTACGGACAGCATAGCTGGCATTACAGATGTGCCCACATCTTCCAACATTATTAGGATGAAGGATATAAAGGCCAAGAATTTCGTGAGTGTCCGCATTTTCTGCAATACCGGTATAAGTCTGTTCCTGAAAAAATAAGTTGGCAACGTTAGCTGTCATTTCGGTATCCTGTGGAAATGCATTTCCGTCTGTTACAACCTCATTCCATATCTGTGCTGCAGAGGCAGCATCTTTACTCTGATAAGCTCTGATTTGAATATTCATATTATAAAACCTCCTTTCTATTTCCTGTTGAAATTATTTTAAAATACACCTACAATAAAGTAAAACTATGAATTATTCAAAATAAGAATAGTATTACTTAAAATAAATATTTAAATTAAGAGGTGAACAGATGTGGAAAGTGCCAGATGTAAAGCTTTTATGTATGCTGCAGATACTGGGAGCTTTACAAAAGCAGCAGAGAGATTAAATTATACACCGTCAGGAGTCAGTCAGCTTGTTGGAGCTTTGGAGAACGAAACAGGTCTTACCTTACTCAGACGAACGAGGAAAGGGGTTACCCTAACACCGGATGGGGAAATTCTTTTGCCTGCAGTCAGAGAATTTCTTGAAAAAGAAAATCGAATCTATGAGCTCGCAGCAGAAGTAAAGGGACTTCTTGTAGGCAGTGTGACGATTGCAGCATATTCCAGTATTTCTACGCACTGGCTTCCGGAGGTGATCCGGGACTTTGAACAGGATTATCCGCAGATCGAAATCCGGCTTATGGAGGGAATCCGGCAGGAAGTGACAAGATGGCTGGATGAAAAAAAGGCGGATATCGGATTTTTAAGTTATCAGGAGCCAATGCCGTATGAGTGGACACCACTGGACTATGATGAAATGCTGGCAGTTTTGCCAAAAGATCATCCGTATGCATCAAAAGAAAGTTATCCGTTAATCAATTGTGAGACCGATTCGTTTATTATGCCGGCACTTGGACGGGATGATGATGTGGTTTCGCTGTTTGAGCGAAATGGAATCAAACTGAATATTCATTTTACAACTCTGGAAAATTTTGCGACAATGGCAATGATTGAAAAGGGACTTGGAATGAGTGTGATGAACAATCTGATCACGGAAAAGTGGAATTGTGATGTAGTGAAGATTCCGGTAGATCCACCATCAAGGATCACACTTGGACTTGCAGTTCCGTCGTATAAACAGGCATCACCAGCGGTAAAAAGATTTATCAAATATGCGGTTGAGAGACTGAAAAAGATAGAATAGAGGAGAACAGAAAATGGCAGATTTATTTCATCGCAGTAAGTATCAGAAAATATCAGGACAGACCAGTGGAGAGGGAAAAGATTGTGGAAATCCTTCGCGCGGCAATGGCAGCACCGTCTGCAAAGAACCAGCAGCCGTGGGAATTCTATGTAATTACCAAAAAAGATACACTGGAGAAATTATCAAAGGCAAGTCCGTATGCAGGGATGACGGCGAATGCACCGGTGGCAATCATATCTGCATATCGGAAAGATTGTGATGTCCCATGTTATGCGGACATCGATATGAGTATTGCAATGGAGAACTTATGGCTTAAGACAGATGAAATCGGACTTGGCGGAGTCTGGCTTGGAATTGCTCCGATCGAAGAGCGGATGAAGGAAGTGGAAGAGATCGTTGGGATTCCGGAAGATCAGAGAGCATTCGCAATCTTTCCACTTGGATATCCGGCGGAGGAAAGAGCGCAGCAGGACCGGTTTGATGAGAGCAGGATTCATTTTGATGCGTAGAAGTTCTGTGAAAATGTTTAGGTAAAGCATAAGAAAACAGGACAGATATTTGATATCATTTTTATCAGAAAATGAGGAAAGTGATATCAAATATCTGTCCTGTTTTTGTGTATACGATGTGCAAAATGCAGATTTATGTTTGCATAAGGATTTGTATTTGGAAAAAGTACATCACCTGGCTGTTAAGCAAGATGGTACACAAGCTGAGCAGGAGCAGCCTGCTCGATTATTACGACACAGCCGGCGTCAGAAACTCTTTAATATAATAAAGTGCCGCACCAATCGCAGGAGTATACTGTCCATGATTTCCCACCAGAAGCTGGCTTTCGTCCATCTGGAAAAGGGAACTTTCATTGATCTTGCTTAAAAGATACTGCATATCTGCTTCCTGAAAATATGGTGCAAGATATCCGCTGATGATCACCGGACTGTCGATCACAAAATTCAGGTTACGGATTGCAAAGGCAAGGTGGTCAAGATAGTCTCTCCAGATTTGTGTGAGATTCAGAGCATGTGTCTGATGCAGGAGGTTAAAAAATTCTTTGACCGGCATACCGGAAGCTGCTTTCAGGGCATTTGCAGAACAGTAAGTTTCCAGACACCCGTGATTGCCGCAATAACATTTCGGACCATTTGGATCAATGCAGATGTGTTCAATCAGACCACTACGCATATGATCGCCCTGGTGAACTTCATGTCCGGTGATGATCGCACCGCCAAGGTTAGGATTCAGAAGAAAAATCAGGGCACTGTCAAATTGTGGATGATTCCAGAGTTCCAGATCTGCAGCGGCTTTTGAATCGTGTTCCAGATGACATGGATACGGAAGTCTGGAAGAAAAATCAGACAGCTGCATGTTTGCATTTCCCATAATATCGCCGTAGGTTACGGCAGTTCCATCCGGTGAGATGATTCCCTGTGTGGCAATCGAAATTCCCTCAATTTTTTCAGGAGCGTAATGATTCTTCTGGATAAAGAGCTCTACATTTGCAGCAAGGGCAGTGTAGTAAGCATCGCTGTTCTCATATGGGAGTTCAATTGTCTCTGTTGCAACTGCATTTCCATATAAATTCACGGCTACAATATGAAACATATCTTTTAAAATCCCAAGTCCGATCGAAATACGGAAATCTTCAACAATTTTTATAATCTGGGCCTTTCGTCCGCCGGTTGATTCAAAATATCCATTCCGGCTGATCAGACCGTCATTTTCCAGCTCATTTAAATTCTGGCTGACAGTAGAAAGTCCCATCTGCAGATCCTGAACGATCTGGAGTTTGGATGTTTCTTTTTGCTGATAAATATATTGGTACACTTTTTCCCGATTGATTTTTTTCAGGGTAATCGTGGTCATTCCTTTTTCTTTCATGATATTCTCCTTTACTTATGCGTGAATCATACACACAAGATATGAACTTATTCTAATATAGATGTGCGGATAAAACAAGAGCTTTCTGATTCGCTTTGTGAAAAATAGATAAAAATAGAATTGTAAAATTGTATTTTTTTGTCAATAGACAATTCTTTTTTGTGGTTATATACTACACTTACAACTTAGATATAAGCGTAAGTTAAAAACATAACTAAAAAGAAAAAGTAAAACGGGAGGTAACAAAATGAAGTTAACAATCGAAGGAATCAAAGACCGTGCGGCATGGGAGAAGGCAGGAATTGCACTTCCGGGATATGATGTGGAGAAGATATCTGAAAAGCAAAGAAGAACCGGGATGGGTTCATTTTGGAATCGGTAATATTTTCCGTAGTTTTTATCGGTGGAATTGCAGACGGACTTCTGGAAGAAGGTGTACTGGACAGAGGAATCACCTGTGTAGAGACATTTGACTATGACGTAGTAGATAAAATTTATGATCCATATGACAATCTGGGACTGAGCGTAATTCTGCATGGGGACGGAACACGTGAATATAAAGTACTCGGATCCCTTGCAGAAGCAGTAAAAGCACAGTCTTCTGATTTGGCACAGTGGAACCGCCTGAAAGAGATCTTTACAAGCAAATCTCTTCAGATGGTATCCTTTACAATTACCGAAAAAGGATATGCGCTGCAGAAAGCAGACGGAACCTGGTTTCCATTCGTGGAAGCGGACATTAAGAACGGACCGGACAAAGCGACAGGAGCCATGGCAGTACTGGTAGCAATGCTTTATGAAAGATTCAAAGCAGGAAGATATCCAATTGCACTGGTATCTATGGATAACTGTTCCAAGAATGGTGCAAAACTCCGTGAATCTGTTCTTACAATAGCAGAAGAGTGGAAGAAGCAGGGATTTGTAGATGATGATTTCATTACATATGTAAGTGATGAAAAAGTCGTTGCCTTCCCATGGACCATGATCGACAAGATCACTCCACGTCCGAGCGAACAGATTGCAGATGATCTTGAAGCTCTCGGTGTGGAAAAAATGCAGCCGGTCATCACCGGAAAGAAGACTTACATTGCTCCATTTGTAAATGCAGAAAAACCGCAATATTTGGTCATTGAAGACAGTTTTCCGAATGGACGCCCGGCACTGGAAAAAGGATTTGGAGTTTATATGGCGGACAGAAATACAGTAAATCTTTCGGAACGAATGAAAGTAACGGTATGCTTAAATCCGGTTCATTCAGCCACAGGTCCGCTTGGTGTCGTACTTGGATATGATCTGTTCGCACATATGCTTAATACCAATGAAGATATGATGAAGATGGCAAGAATGGTTGCTTATGACGAAGGACTTCCGGTAGTGGCAGATCCTGGAATCCTTTCCCCACAGGCATTTGTGGATGAACTTTTTAATGACCGTTTTCCGAATGAATATCTGGGAGATACAAATCTCCGTCTTGCAGTTGATGTGTCACAGATGGTTGGTATCCGTTTTGGCGAGACGGTAAAAGCTTATGTGGCAAAATACGGAGATGCATCAAAACTGACAGCAATTCCGCTTGGTATTGCAGGCTGGCTCAGATATATGCTGGCAGTTGATGATGAAGGAAACAAATTCGAACTGGCACCGGATCCGATGAATGAAGAAATCGGAGAACAGCTTGGTGACATCGTAGTTGGAAAGCCGGAGACATTGAAAGACCAGCTGAAACCGATCCTGTCCAATGAACGTCTGTTCTTTACCGATCTTTACAAAGATGGTGTCGGTGAAAAGATTGAAGAAATGTTTCGTGAAATGATCGCAGGACCAGGTGCTGTAAAAGCAACGATCCACAAATATGTTCACTAATCAGGAAGAATACGGAAGGAAATGAAAATGTCAGAAACAGTATTTGCAGCAGATCCGACAAGACTGCTGATCGCTGCGGCAGCGGGAATCGTCTTATTATTACTGCTGATCATAAAATTTAAATTTCATCCGGTATTGTCTCTGTTGATTTCTGCTCTGTTGATCGGACTCGGAGCCGGGATGCCGGTTCCGACTCTGGTAAATACGGTAGAAAAAGGTGCAGGAGAAACCTTACAGGGAATTGTGCTGCTGATCGGTCTGGGTTCCCTGTTCGGAGGTATACTGGAAGTGTCGGGTGGCGCACAGTGTGTTGCACAGACACTGGTTAACAGGTTTGGTGAAAAAAAAGCAGGGATTGCTCTTGGAATTACCGGACTTGTAGTTGGAACGACTGTTTTCTTTGAGGCAGGAGTTGTAATCTTAATTCCGCTTGCTTTCGGACTGGCAAAGAAAACAAAAAAATCAACTTTGTATTATGTGATTCCGCTTCTTGCAGGTCTTGCAACCGGATTTGCCTTTATCCCGCCGTCAGCTGGATCGGTTCTGGTTGCCAATATGCTTGGAGTAGATCTTGGAATTATGATCGCAGTTGGTGTGCCGATCGGAATTTTATCACTTATTTTTGCCGGAATTTTATGGTCAAAATTTATCGGGACCAAGATCCATACCGGACTTCCAACTACAGTTTCAGAAGTAAGGGAAGAGGAAGAAGCAAATCTTCCCAAATTTTCAACTGTCATTGCGATCATCCTTGTTCCGCTGGTACTCATTCTGTGCAGCACACTTTCGGAATATATTCCGGCACTTGATGGAATACGACCGGTATTGGAATTTGTGGGAACACCATTTGTAGCGCTGATCATTGCAGTTCTGTGTGCAATGTATTCTCTTGGAAAGAA
>ENA-OQDT01001864-OQDT01001864.1-human-gut-metagenome-genome-assembly--contig:-NODE-1864-length-11619-cov-3.223634_pt1 | contig 11619 bp, 13 predicted proteins | sample MGYA00242786_ERZ504617 | MGnify/ENA primary metagenome ERZ504617 (study PRJEB26092, sample SAMD00036337) | human gut metagenome | host: Homo sapiens | study: EMG produced TPA metagenomics assembly of... | reverse complement strand
GGAGGTATTGCATATGAATCTTCATATATCAAAATCCAAAAACGCAGAGTCTTTTTTATATCTGCAAATCTTATGTAAAAACTAACGGCAGCACATCTTCCATGATTGTTCGCAAACTCGGAACTCTGGAACAACTTTTGATCGAACATGGTCCAACAAGGGATGATGTCCTCGCATGGGCAAAGAATGAAGTAAAAATAGAAACTGAAAAATTTAAAAAGGAAAAAGAAGAAAAAACAGTATTGATTCCTTTTCACGCTGACAGGCAGCTGAATTATGATAAACAAGTTTTTTTCCGTGGTGGATACCTTTTTCTGCAATCTATTTATTACCAGATGCAGATAAATAAAGTATGCCGAAAATTAAAACAAAATACAAATTTAAATATGACCTCAATGCAATCCTTTCCGATTTGATCTATACAAGAATCCTGGAACCTTGCAGTAAACGTTCTTCCTACAAAGCCGCATCAGAGTTTTTAGAAAAACCCACCTATGAACTTCATGATGTATATCGTTCATTAGATGTCCTTGGTGCAGAATGTGATCTGATTCAGGCTGAGGTTTATAAGAATAGCCATTTCATGGGTCAAAGAAATGATAAGATCCTTTATTATGACTGTTCGAATTATTATTTCGAGATTGAACCGGAAGACGGCAACAAAAATACGGGAAAAGCAAAGAACATAGACCAAATCCAATCATTCAGATGGGGCTGTTCATGGACGGGGAATGGAATTCCTCTGCTTTTTCTCTTTTTCCAGGAAATGCAAATGAGCAGACATCACTAAAACCTTTGGAGAAAAAAGTCCATGAGTGATTTCGGATGCCAGAAATTTATTTATTGCAGTGATGCTGGATTGGGGCCAGAATCCATTCGTAAATACAACCCTATGGGTGAACGTGCTTATATCGTAACCCAATCAATCAAAAAAATCTGAAAAAAGGAGGAAAAAGAATGGGCACTGAATCCACAGGGCTTCAAATGTGTTTCCGATGATCTCCCAGTCGATATCACGAAACTGTCAGAAGATGACAAAGGACTTTATTATAAAGATGAACCATACACCACAAAAAAACTACACCAGCGTTTAATTATCACTTATTCTCCTAAATATGCCCTTTATCAAAAGACAATCCGCGACAAACAGGTAGAACGGGCACAAAAAATGCTGGATTCTGGAAGCACGAAAAAAAATCGTAAGAACCCCAATGATCCGGCACGTTTCATAGGTAAGATTGCTGTCACCAAGGATGGGGAGGCTGCAGATATAAAGCAATACCTGGATGAGAATAAGATTGCTGAAGAAGCACAGTATGATGCCCTTTATGCGGTCTGTACAGATCTATTGGATGACGATGTCAGTGATATTTTAAAAGTAAGTGAAGGCAGATGGCAGATTGAAGAATGCTTTCGTATTATGAAAACAGATTTTTCTGCAAGACCAGTTTATTTACAGGATGAGAACAGGATTAAAGCTCATTTTCTGATCTGTTTTCTCTCTCTAACACTCTACCGCTACCTTGAGAAAAAAATGCATTTACAATATACCTGTGAAGAATTATTGGACACTCTAAAGGCAATGAATTTTGCCGAAATACAGGAGCAGGGATTCATCCCGCTATATAAAAGAGAAAAAATTACGGATGATCTTCATGAAGCCTGCGGTTTTAGGACAGATTATCAATTTATAACAAAGAGCAAAATGAGAACAATACAGAAAAAAAGTAAAGGGAAGGAATAAATTACTATACTTCAAAACAACGACAAAAATCGCTATAACCCAGTAAACACAAGGGATACAGCGATTTTTTCTTCTAAGAACTGTCAAAGACAGGATTTGTCCATAGCTTTTAGCCGAATCAGTCAGACTGCAAGAATCTGCCTGACATATCTGTCCTTCTCCAGACAGGATTCAGCGGATCAAAAAATACAGCGAAGCGGATCACAATACCCGCTTCGCTGCATTTTTCTGAGTTTGCATTCAAATGTTATTTTCTTGCTGTAACGTTTCAGACAGATCAGGAAAACTTCACCACTCTTTTCACCGTTTTGCCCGGTGTGTCTGTTTTGCTTACCGGTGTAAGATAAAGAGTAAGCTTTTTGATCGGAGTACTTCGGTAAAATTTATACGTAAAAGATTTTTTCTTTGTGCTAAGCATCCAGTCTCCCGAAGCTTTCCAGTTCGGATGCAAGGAAATTATATACTTCTTTGCATTTTTCGAACGTATTTTGTAATAAAGTTTATATTCGTAGCTCGTTGCCCTTTTTGCCGGTATCCAGTAATAGGTGCTTCCTCTTTTCTCCCAGTGCGCCTCTACCGTATAATGACCCTTTTTCTTTTTTCCTTTTTGCTTTAAACTGCTGATTTTTAAAGTTCCCGGCACCACTCGTTTAAATTGGCACTTTGTACACACATTTTTTGAAAGCATGCTTTTCTCTTTTATAGTAGGATCCATCATAGCCACCGCAAATGCTGCATTGCTTGCTTACAACATGCTCTGATGCGTCAATTTTCGCGTACTCGGTTTTATTATATTCACATGCCGTGTACACTTCCTTCCCGCATACGGTACAGGTTCCATGATGTTCTTTCATTTCAGCACTTTCTTTAGACCATTTTTCAACAGTACATGCCTGTGCATCTGCCGGATCTTGTACCCACAGATCACATTCTTTGCATTTAAAAGAACGCATATGCTTATTTACACCATTGACTACGGTTAACTCATACTGATCAATGTATCTTCTGCTTTCTCTTGGGTGTTTACAATTATATCCACATTTATACCTGCATTCTCCACGATAAAACTCATGTATACCAGATGTATCATTCGGACAATATTCTTCATTGCTTACCACTTTTGCAGTAATTTTCATAGTGCTGACACCACCGCTTCTTGCCGAGGCCTTCACATTAAGAGTCTCACCACTTCTGACAATAAACTTTGCTGCCCTTTTCCCATTATCTTTTCCTTCACGTTTAATACTGAAATAATTTTCTTCATCCTTTACATCCTTGATTGTTATCTGCACGATTTCCGTAGCTTTCAGTTTTATACGAGAAGCAAAATAATATTTGTTCTCGCTGTCCGGATATAACTAATATTCTAATAATTCTTCCGATGCCCCACTGACTGTGATCTCATACGGACTGCTCTCTGATCCGTCTCCAGACGATACATTTACAGCTGCCTGTGCACCCACCGATAATATCATGGTCATGACAATGGCTGTAACAAACGTAATTGCAAACTTTCTGAACTCTTTCCTCATATTCATTCCCTCCTATCTTGTTATCTTCTGCGTGACTGATACACCTGCCTAATTTTATTGTATCGTAACCAGAAAATCAGACCACCCTAAAATTAGTACTTTTCAGGAAGGAAATGTGTGTTATTTTGCTATGCTATTGGCGGTACACAGTGCCCCATACCCCGTTGATGTAAAGTTATTGCTAAGTTCCATTTGCCTGACTTTGTTCTCTCATGCCATGCAAGCTCAATTCCGCTTACGCTCCATTTCGATTGGGCTAAACGCCCTATACATGGTACGGTAAGCAGCCTTTAGCAAGCAAGCTGGCACAGTCTGCCTACCGTCCATGTGCATGGCTAAATAGAGACAAAGTTCCACTCAATCTCTATCCTTTTGTCTTTATAAGCATAAACTCTTCTAATAAAAGTATCAACCACTTCCTGCGTCAATTCTTCAATATGCGAATACCGGATAATCTGCTTCATATCAGCCTCTGCTTTCTGGTATTCACTTTTCAATACAGAAAGCTTTCCCACTGTATCGGATTGCTTTACAGATAATGAAGATAAGCGCTCTGTCAGCTCGTTTGAACGTTTCTGATACTCCTCACTACTGATTGCTTTTAAAGCATACTGTTCATACAAATTATCCTTTTCTGACCGAATCTGTTTTTGTTCCTGTCTGTATTTCTCCAGTTTCTTTTTCAGAGACTGAATGCCTGCCCGTTGAAATGAAGATAGGCTTTCATTCTGCTTCATGGCATTTCCACGAAGCATTAACTCTTTATTCAGCATCATCAATACGGTTTCTTCGAGTAGATCAGCATTCATGTAAGTGCAACAATCCGGAATTTGCAACAGAGCATGTTTTCGGCACTCAAACCGCCTGTAACGGTTCTTTTCGCGCAGCGGTTTATAAATCATGGAATAACCGCATCCACCGCAATACAATTTTCCTGTAAGCGGATGCTTCTCTCTGTTTCTTTTTGTAAAATAATCCAGTCTGAATGACGATACCTGCTCATATATTTCTTCTGAAATGAGTGCCTCGTGGTGATTCCGAATTACTTTCCAACCTTCTTTCGGTACAGCAATACCGTTTTGACTTCCTACGGACTTTCTGACCGATTTTCCATATGCCATTTCTCCGAGATAAAAACGGTTATTCAATATTTTTCTGATAGCAGTTACACTCCATGAATGGACCTTACCGTCTGTATATTTCTTTTCCGGATTACGCATCTGAGTAATGGTAGGTACGTTTTCTTCATAAAGCTGTCTTGCTATCTGTGTGCTAGTTTTCCCCTGCACCGCAAGGGAAAAGATATAGTGCACAATTTCTGCCTCTTTTTCATTCACGGTAACAGCATTTTTTATTTCTTTGCTTTTTTCATATCCAAATGGAGCCTGTCCGAAAACATATTCTCCCTTTGCACACTTATTTTCAATTGAAGCCTTTACCTTAACCGATACATCCTTGCTGTAAAGATCATATAAAAGTGTCTGAAATGCAGTATCAATCTCTATGGTATTTCCGTGATGTTCCCTGCTGTCATAATGGTCATTGATAGCGATAAAACGAATGCCCATAAAAGGGAATATCTGGTTCAGATACGTACCCATCTCAATATAATCTCTTGAAAAGCGGGACATATCCTTCACAATGATACATATGATATTATTTGCCTTTACCTCCTTTAACAACTTTTGCATCCCCGGTCTATTCATATTGGCGCCGGAGAAGCCATCATCACTAAACTCCACAGCCTCATACCCGCTTAATTCGGAATCGTGATGTATGTACTCATATATCAGCTTTCTCTGATTGCTTATACTATTACTCTCGTCCTTTTCTCCCTCGTCCTCTAAGGATAACCGTAAATATAATGCCAAACGCTTCATTCTACTTCACCCCTCCATACAGTCTGATGTAAAAGGTAAATATAACCTCTATACGTTTGCCCGGATAAACATATATTTTTGAAATAAACGCTTCTATCATATCCTTTGTAAGCTCTTTGCCACTTTTCAGTTTTAACAGGGCTTTAATAGCTGCCATATATTTTCCGGAGAGTTTATCCAATGCTCTTATTTCCTGCTGCTGACTTTCCTGCTGTTTTCTCAGATCTTCCAGTATGTCCGCCTGCTTCATCTTGAAAGCCACATATTCTTTTTGTGGAATTTTCTCAGCACAGTAATCCATATATACACAGCTTTCTTTCTCCTGAGAACGTCTCAGCTTTGCCTCTGTTTCCCTTAGTCTTGCTTCCGCCTTCTTAACCGCCTCTGCAATTCTTTCTTTGCCATACTCCATGTAATGCTTTGGCTTGTTCAGGGAAACTGCAAATTCCATACGGATAAGAGGTAACAATATATCCACCAGCTCATTCTTTGAAATACGGTTAGAGTCCGGGCATACTTTAATTTTCGTCTGTCCGCTGTTTAAGCAGAAATATCCGTCAAGCCTTGCTTTTTCCCCATCTGCATAGTGCTTTACATAGCTGCTTCTTGTCATTTTTCTGCCGCATACTCCACAATACAGTACACCATCAAAAATGTTTTCCCCAAGCGGATAACCCTTCGTTGGATGATTATAAGAAGCTTTGCGTTCCTTCATTTTTTCTCTGATTTCCACCGATTTCTGGTATAACTCCCTGTCAACCAATGGCTCATGTGCATCCTTTGTAATCACCCAGTCATCTTCCGGCTTATGGATACGGTTCTTCTCATCCCTTGCCGTTATACTGGTTTTTCCCTGCACCAGAGTTCCTGTATAGGTTTCACTTTTCAGTATTCGCTCCACCGAACTCTTATCCCAAGCTTTATACGTTCCTGCATCGGGTGTATAGTAAACTTCTTTTGTTTTCTTATACAGAGAAGGGGGATTGATCTGTCTGTGGTTCAGTTCATCCGCAACCGCAGTATAGCTTTCCGTTTCAACGAATTTCTCAAATATAAAGTGAACAATATCCACCGCATTTTCATCCGGTATCAATCTACGCCGTTTTCCGCTCCATTCTGCCATATATCCATAAGGTGGAGGACCGCCAACATAAGAGCCTTCTTCTCTCCTCTGTTTTAAGTGCAGCTTCGCCTTTTTGGAAAAATCCTTTGCGTACATATCATTTACAAGGTTCTTGATTTCGGAAGCCATCTGCTTATTCTCATTGCCTTCCTTTCCGGTATCAAACCCATCGGCAACTGCAATGAAGCGTAATCCTAAAAACGGAAATATCTTCTCAATGTAATTTCCCGCCTCCAGGTAATTTCTGCCAAACCTTGACAAATCTTTTACTATGACGCAATTTATCTCACCAAGCCTTATATCCTGCAATAACCTAAGAAAGCCCTCTCTTTCAAAATTGCTGCCGGTCTTTCCTAAATCGGTATAACAATCAATAATGTCTATAATTTCTTCCGTATTCTTCAGATTAAATTCTTCTACATATTTCCTTGCAATCTCAATCTGAACCTCCACTGACTCATTCTTTCTTTCATCATGACCCGCTGAAAGTCTTGCATAGATACCAGCTCTGTATCGTCTGACTTTCACATTCTGTTCTGTCTGAACGCCTGCTGTTTTTCTTTTGGATATTCTGCCCATTCTTATGCACTCCTTTCTGCCAAACAGTTTTTCTTCTGTTCGCCTTTTATTCTCTTATTGACTTCCCACATAATGCGATACTGATCTGTATAATAAAACTCAATTTCAATTCTGTGGTTCTCATATACTGAAATCTTCTTTACCATACTGCAAAGAGTATAACGGTCTATCTCCCTCAATTCCGCACAGTCCTGCATGGTCTTTAGCCTTGCTGCAGAGATGGCACCATTCTTAAACAGTTCCTTAAGCATAAGCTCCTGTTTTTTCTGTGCTTCCTCAAATTCTCCGGCTTTCCTTTTAAACTTGCTGTGCAAACGTTCAAATTCGCTCTTTGTGATAATCCCTTCTTTCAAGTCCTCATATAAGCCCGAACAGAGAGAATAATATTTATCCTCTTCTTCCTTTAATCTTGCAATTTCAGTATCATAATGGACTATGGACTCAAAATTTGTTTCCATATCCAGAGCTTTTTCAAACATCTGCTTTTCCTGCAAAAAACAGTTTGCAAATTTCGTTACCATTTCCAATACAATCTGCTTAAGAGCATCTTCCGGTATACTGTGTCTGGTACAGCCCTCACCTCGGTTTTTGGTTGAACAGATATAGTAAACCCTCTGTGTATTCTTATAGCGGTTTACCCTTCTTATCATCTGCTCTCCGCAATCTCCGCAAAACAATATTCCTGTAAAAAAACTGTTTTTCTCTGATACAGGACTCACCCGTCCATCAACCTTCAACAAGTTTTGGACAACCAGAAAAACATCTTTCGATATGATCGGCTCATGGGTATTTTCCACCTTAACCCAATCTTTTTCAGGTTTTTCCACACTTTTCTTCACCTTATAATTTATCTTTTCTGTTTTTCCCTGCACCATGTGACCGAGATACATTTCATTTGTCAATATTCGCTTTACCGTGGCACTGCTCCACATGGATTTTACTGCACCGGAAAATCCTCCTCTGTAATTTGCGCCTGTGGATTTTTTATACTCTTTGGGTGAAAGGATACCAAGTTCATTCAATTTATCCGCTATGGCTGAAACCGCCACACCCTCCATTTTCCAGTCAAAAATCTTACGCACAATTTCCGCTGCATAATCATCCGCCACAAGCTGATTTTTGTTGTTATCCGCCTTTTTGTATCCATAAAGGGCAAACGGAGCAATACACTCCCCATTCTTTCTCTTTACTTCAAACTGGCTTTTCACTTTTGTGGAAATATCTCTGCAATAGGAATCGTTAATGAAGTTTTTGACTGGAAGAACAATGCCACTCTCCCCTACATCCGCATGAAAACTGTCATAATGATCTGTCAGCGCAATAAAACGCACAAAAAGAGCCGGGAAGATTTTTTGTATATATCTCCCGGATTCAATATAGTCACGCCCAAAACGAGAAAGGTCTTTTACAATGACACAGTTCACCTTTCCTGCTTCGATGTCACTTATCATTCTTTTAAATTCTGGTCTGTCGAAATTACTGCCCGAAAATCCATCATCAACATAAATATCATACAATTCGATATCCTGCTGTTCATGGATAAAGGCTCTGATCAGCTCTCTCTGATTTCCGATACTGTTACTCTCGGATTTCAGTCTACCATCCTTGTCTGTCACATCTCCGACATCACTGTCATCCCTTGAAAGACGGAGGTACATGGCTGCTAGAAAATATTTTTTATTCATTTAATCACTCCTGACTTTTAAGTTATTAAGCCGTAATAAATCTAAAATTCAAGAGTTTCCTTGATTTGTCCTGATTTTAGGTGATTAACATAACTTTGATCTTTCAAGGCTTTTTCAATTTTTATCACAAATACGCTATATGTGAATTTCTGCTAAATGCCGTAGGTATTCCTCCATCTTGTCGTCTATACTCGCTCCCTCCTTTTGAAATCTGACCTTAATCACATAGTCTCCCATACGATGAACATAGATATTATTTGTCTGTCTTGCAAAAGAAGCCAGTTTTTCTTCTACGGGCAGTTTTGTGTCAATTTTGATATCCCGAATATCTGTCAGCGTGTTTATATCCACAGTCCGAATATCCACAGCCGCCATTGCATCAAGTTTTTCCTCTGATATATCTAACACTTTAGCTCTCCTGTCTTCTGCTTGTTTCATTCTATTCAATTCGCAGATTGTCCTATGACATACAAACCTCTGTATGTAAAAGCCGGGACACTGCGCCCGGCTTTACTCTTTTTATCCGTTATACTTATCATATACCCCCACCTGTACCTGCACCGCCTCGGTGATCCTTGCAAGGGTTTCCTCGTCAACCTTTCCCATGTTCTCAATAATCCTGCCATAATCAAGGGCAGTCACCTGTTCACAGAGGGCTATACTGTGCTGTTCTAATCCCTCTGCCCGGTATGCCGATACGAATACATGAGTGGGAAGGTTTTTCTTTTTAAAGATTTTGGCAGAGAGAGGTACTACCGTGATTACGGTACTGTGCTTGTTTGCCATGTTATTGCTGACAACAACCACAGGTCGCATACCTCCCTGCATACTTCCCTGATACTGACCACCCAAATCCGCATAAAGTATGTCTCCTCGTCTGATTTTCATCAGCAGTCTGTACCTCCGTCCCATATCGGAATAATATTGTCAGGGGCAGACTTTACATCCTTGTATTCGTAATAGTCCATTGTGGATAATTCAAGGAAGCCGACACCAATCTTAGCAGCATCCTTCATAAGTTCCTCCATATCGGATACATCTTCCGTTAAATCTGTCAGCTTGTCCACCGCCACCATATCATACTGTCCGGTCATCAAAAAGGAAATCAAGAGATTGACTGCATCACGGTCAACATCCCTGTCCGGTCCTTTGCAAATGACCACATCATGTCCTAAGATAATTCCATGCGAGAGACACTTCTCTCTGGTCTTGGCAACTTTTTTACGGATGTTCTTCTCCGATTTGTTGAAGTTCATAAATAAAATAGCCGAAGAAAGATTTCTCCCCGGCTGCGCCTAACATAATTCCTATCTTGCACATATCTTTGTACCTGCTCTTTCTTAGATTATTACAGAAAGATATGCCGGCTGTTATCTCCTGAGATAAGAATGCGGTGCACCCGCCCCCTTATCTCAAAAGATAACTTCTTAAATAATCTATCCTTCAAGCAGCACAAACTTCTTTATTTCAGAGAACAGCGGCACAAGACCGCCATTCTCCAAAATCTGCCTCTTAGCAGAATCCCCGAACCGGGTAACATACACTGGGACGGCTTCATCCCGCACTGCACTTCCGTCATGCCCAACCAGACGAAATCCACAGGCAGCCACTCCCGAAAATTGCTTTTTGCTGAAATTCCGGTGCCGTTTTACCTCATTATCTCTGACTGCCATGCCAGTAGGCACAATCCTCTGCTCCATACCTTCACGGGCAACAATGAAATCCTTTGATTCCAAGTTATCTTTCTTGTCGAGAGCATCATATGCCAATCTTTGCCATTCGCAAGCCATATCCCAATCACGAATATATAAAGTTTTTGAAAATTGCCTACAAAAATTGATATAATGATGTGGATAATTTTTTTTCCAAAAACATTCTATAATCCTCAGCTTTCTCTAAGATATTAGTAGAATTTTCAGTTGACTCAATGAGCAACATGTAACCGGTACTAAGAACCCAAAAAAGATTTTTGTGCAATTTTCTTTAATTATTCCCTGTCTAACCAATGTAGAAAATTGGCTATTAAATATTTCGTAATATTCTTTACAATTGGAATATTTACTATTATTGTAATCACAGTTAATTAATTCAAAAATTATTTCTAACAGCAAAACTCTCAACCTCTCAGAAGATGCTCCTTTGATATTTTGAAATATATATTGTAAATTGTCATACCCCGTAATTGTGCTATTGCAGTTAATAGCAGCATAAGTATATTCGAAATATAATAAATAAAACCATTCTTCTCCCCATGTTCTTTTATAAATATCTAAAGAGGAATGTTCAAACACATTCTCTAATATATAATTAACTGTCTGAAATTCTTCATTACATCGCATGGTGTGTATTTCTCTGTAATAATCTTCTAATTCTTTAGGCAATAACATGTTGGTCAACTTCCATATCATATGTTCGATAGGATTTGAACTGTCAGAAATACAAAGAATTTTTTTTGCGATAATGAAAGAAGTATATATCATTTAAGGAATCAAATTATTAAATTCGTTATATTTTATTAGTCCGTATTTAATAAAAGACTAATCTCTTTTTTGTTGTCGTCAGAAATACTTATGCCATTTTTGCAACCATATATTTTCTGACATATTATCCATGCTGTTGGATAGTTAGCTGTAATAAACATAAATTGGCGGTTGATGTATTCATCTGATATATAATTCTGTTTAAAAGCTATATAAGTCAAGATAAAATCATCAAGGTTAGTTACACAATCATACAGTTCTGCAACATAGTTGATATAAATGCTAAAAACAATAATATTAGGCAAAAAAATATTCTACCAATCCATTTGTTATATCAAAATTGAAAGAAAATTTAGATTCCATATTTTCAACGATATCGTTTACTGTAAGTTCAAGATGATATCGTTGAAAAGCCAATGTTTTTCTATGTAAGTTAAATTCAGAATTATCTATAAAATACGAATGACATGAAAGCTTCCTGTATACTTTAAATAGGCCAAGAGATTGACATAAAAAAATACCTCAAGTAAATTTGGATTATTACTGACTTGGCCGGTTGGTAAAATCCAGAGAATACAAGAGGTATCTAACATGAA
>ENA-OQDT01001863-OQDT01001863.1-human-gut-metagenome-genome-assembly--contig:-NODE-1863-length-11647-cov-2.712934_pt1 | contig 11647 bp, 14 predicted proteins | sample MGYA00242786_ERZ504617 | MGnify/ENA primary metagenome ERZ504617 (study PRJEB26092, sample SAMD00036337) | human gut metagenome | host: Homo sapiens | study: EMG produced TPA metagenomics assembly of... | reverse complement strand
CTTCAATGTCACATCAACAAGCATGGAATCATAAAATACCAGCGTTACGGAATATCCGACCTTTGCAATGACAAAAACTACCAGAAAGGCCAGCCAGTACTTTGCAAATCCCAGTGCGACTGAAGCAATTACCCCGATTCCAAGTGCAATTGTAAAAACTGGTTTTTTATAGCCTTTTGTATCTGCAACGGTTCCAAATACCGGTCCTGCAAGTGCTGTAAGTAAGGTTGCAATGGATACTGCATATCCCCAGTATGCCAGATACTGTACATCCGAAAGTCCCTGCTTTCCTGCGATATAGTTGAAATAAATCGGTAAAATGGTTGCTGCCAGAAGTGTAAATGCAGAATTTCCGACATCATAAAGTATCCAGTTTTTCTCCTGTTTTGTCAATTTTATTTTCATTTAACGTATCCTCCTTGCCAGGAAACTGAGAACCAAATGTATAGGCATATACAGAATCTAATGTGGCGTTTCCTTCCAGAAACGGTTTGTATTCGCAGATCAGTTTGTCTGCCAGTGGAACTGCTTTTTCATAAAGATGAAGCAGTTTTCTTATCTGTTCCCTGCAGGATTCATTCTCATGATACTTGTAATAAACCCATGAAAATCATAATAAAGCCCTGCCACTTTAAGTGCTGCATAAAGTGCCATCCGCTTTTAATTTTAGATGGACAGACAAGAATCCTGTCATAAAATACCATTCCATTCAGTGCTTTTTGACTTCCTTTGCTGTAATTCCGCGATAAAAATCTTTATAATTATCGCATTTTTCATAGAAGGAACAATATGTCCGGTCAGTCTCCTGCTCACTGGATTTTCTCCGTTCATAATCATCAGCTTACGATCCAGCTCGCCCTCCACTGCAATATGTGCAAGACCAGTCTCTTTTACTGCCTGTTCCACATAACCATGGCAGGTCTCATCCAGCGCAAAATGGCAGAGCACTCCATATACATAAGCCAGATGCTTTTCATACTGGTCGTGTGTATGTAAAACCTTCGCTGCATGAACGAAGAACTTTCCCCCGCTCTCGCTATGCATACGGCTTCCCAACTGATTGACCTTGTTCTTGCCAAGCGGTCTGTAATAAAAAAGGAATATCCGGTCCATGAAGTCCAATATTAAAAAGCTCCGGATATTTATCAATAACTTTTCTCTCATATCCGCTTAATCTGCCCCTGATCTGCTGTCCAAAAATGTAATGTGCATAAGTTGACGGCATATTATCCCATCCTTTCTTTTCTGAAACACGTTTTATTATAGACGTTGCGCTTTGCAGGCTCTATCTTACTTCTGTAAAGCTTATATAACGGCTTTGTAAAAAAGAATGTGCCTTGGCACATTCTCGCGCCGAGCGCAGTCGCTTGCGACATTCTTCATCTTCGTGCGAGTGCGCATCTCCGGCACGCAGTGCCTTTTATTTCATAGGAAGTTCCTTCGGAATTTCCTATAAAATAAAAAGTAATGACTAAAATGATACGTTCTAAATAAATAGTAACACAAAAAGGCCTTTCAGGATAGTCCCGAAAGGTCTTCTGCACGACACTTTTAAAATACTTTCATCGTCCACTTGCTCATATCCCACACCTCATTTACCACATCCTGATAGAATTCCGGCTCATGGCAAATCAGAAGAATACTTCCTTTGTATTCCTGAAGCGCTTTTTTCAGAGAATCCTTTGCATCCACGTCTAGATGATTGGTCGGCTCATCCAGGATCAGCAGATTCGTGTCCTTGTTGACCAGCTTACAGAGTCTTACCTTTGCCTGTTCACCACCACTCAGTACCCTTACCTGGCTCTCAATATGCTTCGTAGTGAGTCCGCATTTTGCAAGGGCAGAACGCACCTCATACTGGGTAAATGACGGAAATTCCTGCCACAGCTCTTCAATACAGGTTGTCTTGTTTTCTCCTTTAACTTCCTGTTCAAAATAGCCGATCTGAAGATTTTCCCCAAGCTCACACTCGCCGGAAATTGCCGGGATCAGACCAAGTACACTCTTCAAAAATGTAGTCTTTCCGATACCATTTGTTCCGACAATCGCAATCTTGTGTCCTCTTTCCATCTGGAAATTCAGCGGCTTGGAAAGTGGTTCATCATAACCGATTACAAGATCTTTTGTTTCGAATAACATTTTCCCCGGAGTCCGTCCGTAACGGAACTTAAATTCCGGTTTCGGCTTTTCCGCTGCCAGCTCAATTACATCCATTTTATCCAGCTTTTTCTGTCTGGACATCGCCATATTTCTTGTAGAAACACGGGCTTTATTTCTTGCCACAAAATCCTTCAGTTCACTGATTTCCTGCTGCTGTCTGCGGTATGCTGCCTCAAGCTGTGCTTTCTTAACTGCATAGACCTCCTGAAAATGATCATAGTCTCCCACATAACGATTCAGTTCCTGGTTCTCCATATGATAGATGATATTTACCACTTCATTCAGGAACGGAATATCATGGGAAATCAGAATGAATGCATTCTCATAATCCTGCAGATACCGCTTCAGCCACGTAATATGCTCTTCATCCAGATAGTTTGTCGGTTCATCCAGAAGCAGGATGTCCGGCTTCTCAAGCAGAAGCTTTGCCAGAAGAACCTTCGTTCTCTGACCTCCGCTTAGATCTGTAACATCACGGTCAAGTCCCAGATCCAGAAGTCCCAGTGCCCTTGCCACTTCCTCTACCTTTGCATCGATCGTGTAAAAATCATGCAGTGTCAACTCATCCTGGATCGTTCCAAGCTCTTCCATCAGAAGATTCATCTCATCCTCGTCTACTTCACCGAGTTTCTCACAGATCTCGTTCATTCGCTGCTCCTTCTGCAAAAGCGGATCAAACGCACTTTTCAGTGCGTCCTGGATCGTCATACCGCTCTGAAGGACTGCATGTTGGTCCAGATAGCCTGCTCGTACATTCTTCGCCCATTCCACCTTTCCCTCGTCCGGCGTAAGTTTCCCGGTAACGATACTCATAAAGGTAGATTTACCCTCTCCGTTTGCTCCTACAAGACCGATGTGCTCCCCTTTTAAAAGACGGAACGATACATCATCAAAAATGGCACGGTCACCAAAACCGTGTGTCAGATGTTCTACATTTAATATACTCATATTTTATTATTCTCCCTGATTCATTTCTTTACACATTGTCTTTTATTATATGCGGAAACCGGAGGGCTTTCAATATAAACAGACAAAAAACCCCAGAAACACAAGGTTTCTGAGGTTTGTATTTTTGAAAATGAACTCGAAAAAACTTCGCCTTTCCCGCAGCCACATTGCTCCAAATTAACGTTTAGAGAACTGTGGTGCTCTACGAGCTGCTTTGAGACCGTATTTCTTACGTTCTTTCATACGTGGGTCACGTGTAAGGTATCCGGCTTTCTTAAGCACCGGTCTGTAATCAGAATCTGCTTCAAGAAGTGCTCTTGCGATTCCGTGACGGATTGCTCCTGCCTGTCCTGTGTATCCACCACCACGTACGTTAACGAGAACGTCAAATTTATCAACTGTTTCAGTTGCAACTAATGGCTGACGAACTACAACTTTAAGAGTTTCAAGTCCTAAATATTCGTCGATATCTCTTTTATTGATTGTGATCTTACCTGTACCTGGTACAAGGTATACTCTTGCGATAGATTTTTTTCTTCTTCCTGTTCCGTAGAATTTAGCTGTTGCCACTTTTATTTCCTCCTTTCAAACCTCTGACTAAAATGTTAAAACTTCTGGTTTCTGTGCCTGATGAGCATGTTCTGCTCCAGCATATACGTGAAGCTTCTTGATCATTGTTCTTCCCAAAGGTCCTTTTGGAAGCATACCTTTAACAGCAAGTTCGATAACCTGTTCCGGTTTCTTTGCCATCATTTCTCTTAATGTAGTTTCTTTCATTCCTCCTACATAATCTGAGTGATGATAGTATACTTTCTGATCTAATTTCTTTCCTGTAACTTTGATCTTTTCAGCGTTGATAACAATTACGTTGTCACCTGTATCAATGTGCGGTGTAAATTCCGGTTTATTTTTTCCTCTTAAAACTTTAGCGACTTCTGCTGCAAGACGTCCAAGTGTTTGTCCTTCAGCGTCAACTACATACCATTTTCTTTCAATCTTATCTGGATTAGCCATGTAAGTTTTCATTGGTTGACCTCCTATGAATTTCAGTTTACTAATTATTTTCATTGTAGATTCTATAGAAAACAAGTTCACTCCGGGGCTTTGGTGCAAACTGTTTCTTCTCACGTCATACTTGCATATTATATTATACCAGCAGGCTTTTGTCAACTGTTTCTTGCTGATTTTCATCACTTTTTTGTGGGAATTTTCTACAGTATTTCTTTCAGATTGTCCACAGTTTCTTCTGCCTTCACCAGTGTAATACTGCCATTATCCAGGCATTCAACAAACTTATATACCAGGTCAGGATCAAACTGTCTGCCTGCATCCTGAAGAAGCTTCTCCCGTGCCACTTCAATAGAAAATGCTTTTTTATAACATCGTTTGGATGTCATGGCATCAAAAGAATCTGCCACGCACAAAATCCGCGCAGTCAGTGGAATATCTTCTCCTGCGATCCGGCGTGGATATCCTTTTCCATCATACCGCTCATGATGACCGATGACTGCCGGAATTACATAATCCAGCGATGGAAGGTGACGGATAATATCGATCGATGCCTCTACATGCCCTTTGATGATCTCATATTCTTCATCTGTCAGTTTTCCCTCTTTATTGAGTATATACTCCGGAATACCGATTTTACCGACATCATGCAGAAGTGCTGCCTGCCGGATAATCTCTATCATATCTTCGTTCATTCCAAGGGTCGTCGCCAGTGACGTTGCATAATAAGCTACGTTGTTGGAATGGCTGAACGTATAGTGATCCTTCGCATCAATTGCCGCCGTCAGCGCATAAATCGTAGACTCATACTCCTGATAAATATGGGTGTGATTCCTTGTATTGTTCCCCTCACTGTTGTTCCGAAACATCATATCAAAGACCTGGATCCCATTTTTTCCATTATGTTTCACATGATAAACTGCCAGATCTACATTTTCCATCAGCTCTTTCACGTTCCTTGCCGCATAAGGAGCCGCACTGATACCGGCACTCACAGTTACCGCTTTCAGCTTCATATCCGTTCTGCGGTTATTCATAACATAAATCTGTTTTGCAATAGATTCCACCATATTTCTGCGGAAAAAAGATCATATCCCGGTAAAAGAACCGCAAATTCCTTTCCTCCATAGCGGGCCGTGTATCCACTTTCTCCGACACTGCTTCTGATAATATCTGCAATCCGCTGCAGACACAGATCTCCTTCTTTCACCCCATACAACTGATTATACAATTTAAAATCATCTACATTGATGATCGCAAGTGCCAGCGATGCCTCCCTGTTTTTCTCAAGCTCTTCATTCAGCACTTCATAGAAATATTTCCGGTTCAGTAATCCGGTCATCTCATCTGTTCTGGCTTCCTGGCGGGCTCTCTCGTACAATCTTGAATTCTTAATCGCAATCGATGCAACCGACGTAACAGATGAGATCAGCTGCACCTCATCATATACCAGCCGTTTTTTCACCGAAGCATCTGTGATCAGAATCACACCAACCAGGCATTCTCCATCTTTCAACCCTGCACAGTAACGGATATGCGTCTTATCCAGCCGGTGATTTTTCACTCTCCCACATCGACTTATACTCCACGGTATAACGGAAATCCCGGTAAATGATCGGCTCTTCATGTTCTTTCAGCCACTGGATCATCGGGTTTTCTTCTTCCATCGTAAATGTCAGATCATTCAGTGGCTGATCACTTGCCACTCCCCGATATGGCTGTCCCGGTGCATCCTGCATACAAATATAGATATTTCCAACATCCATCAGTTCTTTCATGACACTGATCGTTTTGTCCAGAATTTCATTTAAATCCAGCGTCTTCGAAATTGCAGAGCTGAACTCCCTGATTTTTTCTGTCTGATAATTTTCTTCCCTGACAAACACACTGCGTACCAGAAGCTTCCACAAAAAAGTAAACAGCGCATAAATCACCAGAAACACAATTGCAAAAGCAAGGGCATAAAGCGTTGTATTCTTATTCATCTGTATATGGAAGATTTTCTGCAGATATGGAATTACATTCAAAAATACAATAACAGAAAACAAAAATCCCACACCGTAACACAGACTGGGCGATGCCAGCATCTGCAGCCGGAACAGACGTCTGCGGATCAGTGCATAAAACAGGAAAAATACATTTACAACACCACTTAAAATATCAATCGGAAACCCACTGAAAAATGGTATTCCAAGCAACATATTCCCTGCAAACAACACCAGGACCCCTGCCATGACCGGTTCATACTGTACTTTCATATTGGGATTTGCTTTGCAGATCCGCACAAGGATAAGGAAAAGATAAATCAAAAAAATCCCAGCCGGGAAAAAGAGTACTAATATAGTAGGTTTAATCTCATACACAAAAGTAGGAAGCCCATTCTTTTCCACCACATTCGGGCATCCCAGGAATACCCCATGCCGGATATTTACCACAAAACAGATCAGCATAACAGCCAGATATATTTTCCCTGGCAGACTTTTTTTCACCCCGCCAAATGCCAGAATAAAACAATAATATGCATACGGCAGTAGTAAAATTCCAAGCAGGGAAACCTGATACCAGAATTCATAACTTGGCCACAGATGGACACGCATAAATGCCGATCCTCCAGCCCAGAAAAGCAGTCCAACCAACACTACCAGAAAGCTATTTACAATTTTATTTCGCTTCGCTGTCAGAAACATCAGCAGCATAAATCCATAGCACACCATTGCTATGATTGAAATATATCCATAGGTTCCCATAATTCCCTCTTATCTCACTTTGTTCAAACATTCCTGCACTTCCAGCAACGCCTTCAAATCATAATAAGAAGGATTCATCTGATGCAGTTTTTTTCCAGTCTGTTTTTCATAAGTTTTCAAATGTTCCGCACGTAAAAATTGTAACCTGCAAAGGATCCATTCCCAATATTTTCTTCAAGTCACGGTAATCCTGATCAATATATTTAAAATATGTACTCAGTAACTCTTTTAAAATATCGGCGCTCATGGCACTGTTCAGCAAGGATTCCCGTTCCAGTTCTACATACATATGCAGATATGGGCGGTTCTTTTCATTATATTCTTTTGCCGCAACCCAGTTTGTGATCGGGAGCTTTGACAGACGAATAACATTTCGGATCCCATTTTCTGAAATCCTTGTAAATCCTGCTATATCAATGATCCATGGTACCCGGTCCACATATTCAAAACGTGGGATCTGTGTTTCATCTTCCCTGTTTTCCAGTCCAACGCACCGATACATATCACCACAGCGATATCTCGCGAATGCACCGCCTTTCAAAATCGTAAATACGAGCTCATATTTTTCTCCCGGCTGGACTTCATCCATCAGATATGTCGGTGGAACATAAGACGGATCCTCATGATTTTTCAACATGTCCTTCTCTGTGATAAATTCATAAAATGCCGTATCCGGGAAGAAATACATTCCTTTTCTCGTCCAGGTCTCTGTCCCCATTATAGATGGTTCCGTACCGGCAAACAATTCCATCGGCCGGATTCCCCAGAGTTCTTCCAGATCATCTTTATAGCACTGATTGTCCGTACCTGCTACCATGAACCCTTTCAAATGGAATAAATCCTTTGGGAGTAATTGCCGGTTCTCCTTTTTGCAGCGGTATTTTGCCTGTATCATACGGAAGATCATATGCGGTCTGCATTTCAGAAGACTTGATAGTTGGATACCGCCGCCACCGGTCATCGAAGAAAGGCTCAGACTTACCGCATAAGCCACACTTCCAAGACCAAAGAAAAATCCCAGATCTTTTTTCATCGCCATTTTAAATCCCAGCTTGTTTCGTTCGCTGAAACTCATATTCACAGCATCTTTTACTGCCGGAAGGAACTCAATATCGATTTCTTCCCCGAGTGCCAGTGGAAAAAGTCCGGTAGCATACGGAAGCGGTGCCAGCGCATACAGAAATTTGTCCGTAGATGCAACATCAAAAGAACCCTTTTTCCTGCTGGTCGATAAAATCAGACATGCTGTCACATTATTCCGGTAGGTATCCAGCATACTTCTTGTATACGGTGCAACCTTAATCGGATGTTTCCCGCCTTCCCAGGTTGTCTGAATCCAGATCACCGGATTCCCCCGGAAGCATATCAGGCTGCTTGGTCAGAAGAATGTCTGCATAATCTTCATACTCCGTCAGCGGTACCATTTTGCGGAATTCATCCAGATTTCGGGGATGTTTCCTTTCAAAATCGACTGTCCAAGTCCACAGTTACTCCACAGCTGGATCTGTTCTTCCATCAGCCGCCGCTGGATTTTCATGTAACCGTCCATCGACAGATCCAGAAATCCACAGTACTGCTGCCATATTTCATTATTACTGTTGTTTTTTAATTTTTCTTTTAAATCATAGACGTCCGCTCCATGATCAATCATTTTTTCTGATAGTACGCAGGCACACCCGTATACTTTTTCTGATTCGGTATCAGAAACGGTGTACTTTGCTGATATTCATTTATAGTTAAAAAATGTCCGTGGGAATGTCCACAGATCCTGAAAATAATATACAGATAATTCCAGAAATCATAGTAAAAAATAAATCCCATGTTTCCATCCACCGACCATTACCCCACATGCACAAATATGCTCCTGCAAACCATAAAACACCAGGATGGCGGCACAATCCATACATACCTTTCCGTATAAGCCGCACGCAGTTTAAGTTTTTCTTCACAATAAGGTTTCTTCAAAGGGAAGCGCAAAAAACAACGTATAAATGAGCAGACAAAGGAAAAGGAATCCTCCTAATCCAATCCGGTCATTGTTCCGATCTTCCGCTGGCAACTCCCCCATGCTGCATAAAGCTCTGCAATCAGTGATACTACAACGAGAATACTCCCAGCTGCAAAAAATTTTTGTAATACTGCATTCTTCATCCGAACACTGTTGATATCATAAATAAAATACAGAATAAATCCTGTACTTCCTAGTATAAACTGCCACATTTTTCTCTCCATGATTTGTGCATTATTATGCACAAATACCTTTTCACGCACTCTAAATTATAATAAAAGCTACTATAAATTGCAACCAAAAAATGTCTTCCCTTTCCCCTTTTTTCAAAAACATTACCATATCATTACATTTTTTACAAATTCCACTTTTGCTTTAAATAGTATACCATCATTTGCTTCTATCTGATACAATAGATGTATGGGATTTTTATCCAAATTTTGACTAAAAGGCAGGTACTAGAATATGTGGGCTTATGAAGGAATTTTTTATCAGATCTATCCAATTGGATTCTGTGGCGCTCCGACCGCAAATGACGGCAAAACCGTATCCCGGATTTTAAAATTAAAGGACTGGAGCAGTTATCTGGAATCCTTAGGTATCTCTTCTATATTATTAAATCCAATTTTCGAATCAGACAATCATGGTTATGATACCAGGGATTATAAAAAAATCGACTGCCGTCTCGGAACCAATGAAGATTTCGCAGAAGTATGCAAAGATCTCCATGCACACAATGTGAAAAATCGTTCTTGACGGTGTGTTTAATCACGTAGGACGCGGCTTCTGGGCATTTAAGGATGTACAGGAAAAGAAATGGGACTCTCCATACAAGGACTGGTTCTGCATCAATTTTGACGGTAATTCCTGCTACAATGACGGATTCTGGTATGAGGGATGGGAAGGACATTTTGAACTGGTCAAACTGAATCTTGCCAATTCTGCTGTTGTAGATTATCTCCTGGAATGTGTAAAAGGCTGGATCGATGAATTTGACATCGACGGTCTCCGGCTTGATGTTGCATACTGCCTGGACCGCAATTTCATGAAACGTCTGCGCAGTTTCTGCCAGGAATTAAAACCTGACTTTGCCCTGATCGGAGAGGTTCTCTTCGGGGACTACAATCAGATCGTCAATGACGAAATGCTGCACAGCTGCACCAACTATGAATGCTATAAAGGTATTTATTCCAGCTTCAACAGCATGAACATGTTTGAGATTGCGCACTCTCTGAATCGTCAGTACGGACCGGAACAGTGGTGCATTTACCGCGGAAAACATCTGATGTCTTTTGTTGACAACCACGATGTAACCCGAATTGCAAGTATCCTGACCAACAAGAACCACCTGCCGCTGACTTACGGACTTCTTCTTGGTATGCCGGGTGTTCCTTGTATTTATTATGGAAGTAATGGGGTTGAGGAAGGGGTAAAAGCACCAAATAATGACTACGCCCTTCGTCCATGCTTTGAAGAACCAAAGCCAAATGAACTGACCGAAGAGATCAAAAAATGATCCACGTCAGAACCGGAAGCAATGCACTCTGCCACGGAAGCTACCGTAATGTTGTCCTGACCAACCATCAGCTCATCTTTGAGCGTCGGACCGATGATGAACGGATGCTGGTTGCGATCAATGCATCGGACGCACCGTTTACTGCGCACAATGGAGAACTCGGAGGCACAATGACCGACCTGCTCACCGGAAATGAAATCCAGATGAGCGGACAGCTTGAGATGCCGCCGTACAGTGTGCAGTATCTGAAATAATATCTCCGGACATTTTCCAAAGCAGACCTCTTTGGTTTGCCATGAGAATGATTGATATTGCTTAACAGCACAAATGCCAGTTCCGGCTTGCTGTCGGTTCTGGCATTTTTTCAAAGAATCTCTGTTCCAGTAAATACAGTAATTTCGTTTGAGATTTCCTGTCATTTAACGGAACTTCGATTTTCTATATTCCCTCGGAGTCATTCCATAATTTTTCGAAAAAGCCTGTAAAATTGTGTCCGATTACTAAAGCCAAGGTCCTCCATGATTTCTGCAATCGTAAGATCCGAATCCAAAGAAGTCCCTCCGCCTTTTCCATTGTAAATTTCGTGCTATATTCATACAGAGACAACCCGGTATATTTTTCAACCGTTTTATAAAGATAATCTCCTGAATAACTAAACTTTTCCTCCAAATCCTTTCTGCGCACCTGTCCATCCTTTCCCGGATATAACTGGTTATCTGATCAAATAGTTCTCTCTCAGACGTATTTCCGAAAGCAACCGGCGTATTTGTGTAAAGCGCTCCGTCAAACAATGCAGATAACATTCCTATCATTGCTCCTGCAATCTGAAATTTGATTTAGGCGTTCTCTTCTGCAATCCTACTGCAATTTTGTCAAAACAATCATGCACTACTTTTGTCTCTTTCATCGGAATAAAATCGATATAAGCCCGTTGTGATGCCTCTTCTTTATCCAATTCATGTAAAAGAATTTCCTTACCATTCTCATATTCCTTTGTGCGTTTCCCGGAAAAACACTTGGAAATTGTAGTAAATTCAAAATATATTCTTGTGTAAATTCCAGAAAAATCACTCTGCAATACTCATCGAATTCCTCCAGATGGCGAATATTCATATTCATCAGACAGCAACTTCCTTTCGGATAAAGATGTCTGGTATTTTCAATGTTCTGATATAGCCTTCCATCTGCAACATACATCAACTCATAGAAATTATGTCTGTGCATACTTTTCCTTTCAAGAATTTTGTCCGATTCCTCCTT
>ENA-OQDT01001861-OQDT01001861.1-human-gut-metagenome-genome-assembly--contig:-NODE-1861-length-11652-cov-2.335618_pt1 | contig 11652 bp, 9 predicted proteins | sample MGYA00242786_ERZ504617 | MGnify/ENA primary metagenome ERZ504617 (study PRJEB26092, sample SAMD00036337) | human gut metagenome | host: Homo sapiens | study: EMG produced TPA metagenomics assembly of... | reverse complement strand
ACCGAAGCAACCGGGCGACCGCGTAAAAGCGGGCGACATCCTGGGTTACATCGAGGCCATGAAGACCTATAATGCCATCCGCGCCGAATTCGACGGCACCATCACGGCCATTTTGGTCAACTCCGGTGATGCCGTGGAAGAAGATGACGTAATCATGAAAATAGCCAAGCAGTAAATTATGGAACAGTTAACAGATATATTCAACAAGCTATACCAGATGACGGCTTTCAGCAACATCATTGCCGACCCGTCGTTCCTCATCATGTATGCGCTGGCTTTCGTCCTGCTCTACTTGGGTATAGTGAAAAAGTACGAACCGCTGTTGCTCGTGCCCATTGCGTTCGGGGTGTTGTTGGCCAACTTCCCGGGCGGCGAGATGGGGGTTCATACAAGCGGACTCGCAAGGGATGGTCACACTGGCCAACGGCAGCAAAGCCAACATCTGGGAAATGCCGTTGCACGACATCGCCCATGAATTCGGCCTGATGAACTTCCTTTATTACATGCTCATCAAGACAGGTTTCCTTCCACCCGTCATCTTCATGGGAGTAGGCGCCCTGACAGACTTCGGTCCGATGCTGCGCAACTTGCGCCTGTCCATCTTCGGGGCCGCCGCCCAATTCGGCATCTTTGCCGTGCTGTTGGTAGCCATCCTGATGGGCTTCACGCCGAAAGAGGCCGCCTCGCTCGGTATCATCGGTGGTGCCGACGGCCCGACGGCCATCTTCACGACCATCAAACTGGCCCCACACTTGCTCGGTCCTATCGCCATTGCAGCCTATTCCTACATGGCACTCGTGCCGGTCATCATCCCGTTGGTGGTGAAACTGACCTGCACGAAGAAGGAACTGATGATTAACATGAAGGAACAAGAAAAACTGCATCCGTCTACCACGGAAATCAAAAAACCTGCGTGTACTGAAAATCATCTTCCCTATTGCCGTCACGACAGTAGTAGCCCTGTTCGTCCCCACGGCAGTACCCCTATCGGCATGCTGATGTTCGGTAACTTGCTGAAAGAAATCGGTGCTGACACTTCGCGCCTGTTCGATGCGGCTTCCAACTCCATCATGAACGCGGCCACCATCTTCTTAGGATTATGCGTGGGCGGAACGATGACAGTGGATGCGTTCCTCAACATGCAGACGATAGGCATCGTCGTGGGCGGTTTCCTCGCCTTTGCGTTGTCCATTGCTTCCGGCATCGTCATGGTGAAGATATTCAACCTGTTCAGCAAGAAGAAAATCAATCCGCTCATCGGTGCCACCGGGCTGAGTGCCGTACCCATGGCCAGTCGTGTCTGCAACGAAATCGCCACCAAATATGATGTGAAAAACCATGTGTTGAACTACTGCATGGCCTCCAACATCTCCGGTGTCATCGGGTCAGCCGTGGCAGCCGGTGTGCTGATCTCCTTCTTGGGGTAAGACAGTTACAAACTGGATAAACAAAGAAGACAGAAGAACATAAGGATAAGATTTTGTCCTTATGTTCTTCTGTCTTTAAAAGAAGTAAAATCAAAGATGTATAACCTTCACTCACATCGGCAACCCAACAGATTAAAAAACGGGTTATTCTGTTTCCGTATGCTCCGAACCATTTTGCCTTTTAACCCGTTTTACATATAGCAAACGTCGCATTCACAGCCTTCTTGCTTTTCAATATAGCAGCCAACATATACAATCCTCTTTCCGTGAACACGGCAGGCAAGGCACGACTTTTAGACGATATTTTTACGGTCGGATTTTTCGACCGCAAAAATATCATTTCCTCACGTGTCAACCGAAACATGTAAGTGGACGGGAACCACACCATACAAATCTGCTATATCCGCATCTAATATCACCACCGTATCACGCACGGTCATTATTTTACTGCGAACCTGCTCAAACATATTGCCTGTCGGCAGTCCCACATCAGTATGCTGCAAAGTATTCCTATCCATTTCCATTTTTTATGTCAGTCCTGATAATACACCCTCTTCACCCGGGCACTGACTCCCGTCAGGATTTCGTAGGGAATCGTACCCACAGCGTCGCTCAGCACCGTCACCGGCAAATCATCGCCGAAGATGATGGCGGTATCGCCCTCACGGCAATCTATGTCCGTCACGTCTATCATGCAGACATCCATGCAAATATTGCCCACATACGGGGCACGCTGTCCGTTAACCAGGCAATACGCACGACCGCAGCCTAGCTTGCGGTCCAACCCGTCGGCATAACCGATGGGCAGGGCTGCAATCCTGCTGTCACGCGTCAACCGCCCTTTGCGGCTGTATCCCACCGTATCTTCCTTCGGCACTTCGTGTATCTGGAGAATCGTGGTTTTGAGCGTACTGACATTATGGAGAATCTCATTATTCCGGGAATTGATACCATAGAGCCCCAAGCCGAGACGTACCATCTCCAAATGACGCTCCGGGAAATGTTCAATCCCCGCACTGTTGCAGATATGGCGCAGAATCTTATGACTATAAGCCTGCTGAAGCTGCGCACTGCCTTTCAGGAACAACTCGTACTGACGGGCGGAAAAGGCATCGAAATCGTCGCTGTCGCTCCCGACGAAATGGGAAAATACGGAACGGGGAATCACAGCCGACTGGCGTTTCAACCGTTCCACCAACAACGGCATATCCTTTTCCGGGTCGAATCCTAACCGGTGCATGCCCGTGTCTAATTTCACATGGATGGGAAAATGGGTCACCCCTTCTTTCTCCGCCTCGTGAGTCAAGGCTTCCAACAAACGGAAACTGTACACTTCCGGTTCAAGGTCGTACTCGAACAAGGTCGGAAAACTGCTCATCTCCGGATTCATAATCATGATATTCGCCGTAATGCCGGCCTTCCGCAAGTCCACACCTTCGTCGGCCACGGCCACGGCCAGATAATCCACCTGATGATCCTGCAGGGTTTTGGCAATCTCCACAGCACCGGCCCCGTAAGCCGACGCCTTTACCATACATACCATCTTCGTCTCCGGCTTCATGAAACTACGGTAATAGTTCAAATTATCCACTACGGCATTCAAATTGACCTCCAATGTCGTTTCGTGCACCTTCAAGGCCAAGTGTTCCGTCAAAACGTCGAAACGGAAAGACCTTGCCCCTTTGATGAGAATCACTTCGTCGTGCAACGTGTCCAACACACCGCTGCCCAACAATTCATCCGTAGAACGATAAAAACATGCCTCCATACCGAACAGACCTCGTACGGCAGACAAGCACGGACCGACTCCTATGAACTTCTCCACGCCGCGCATAGCCACCAAACGGGCCACGCGGCCATATAAATCCTCAGGCGCACCGCCAGCCTGCTCGATATCACTCAAAACCAACGTACGTTTCCGCCCCGCACAATCAGGACGCCGGTTCATGAAGTCGAGGGCGATATCCAAAGAATTATAATCCGAATTGTAACTGTCGTTAATGAGCGTACAACCCGAACGGCCTTCTTTCACCTCCAGGCGCATGGCCACCGGTTCGAGCACGGCCATCCTTGCGGCAACCGCCTCGGGACTCATCCCCAAATGCAAGCATACGGCCAGACAGGACACGGAATTGACCAACGAAGCCTCATCAATAAAAAGGAATAGAGTAAGATGACTCCTTACCTTTATATATATAGGATACAACCGTCTCTGCCTCCCGCTTCTCCACCGATGCGATATATAAAGGTACATCGCGCCGCTGCCGCGACCATGCAAAGTATTCTCCTTTGAAAGCCGAACGGTTGACGCAACCGGCTATACGCGCATCGTCCATATCGTACACCAAGACTTTGGCATCCTTGAACAACCTCAACTTCTCCAAACACTTTTGCTCATACGAAATGAAATTCTCCTGATGCGCATCGCCCAGGCAAGTGAAGACCCCGATGGTCGGCTGAATCACCGACTGCAAAAGCTTCCATCTCTCCCGGCTCGGAAATTCCGGCTTCAAAAAGCCCTACTTCATTTTCTCATCCAGGTTCCATACGGACAAAAGGCACTCCGATTTGGGAATTGTAGCTCCTCGGCGAACGGGTGACGCTCTTTCCGGGCGACAACAACTGGTAAAGCCACTCCTTGACCACGGTCTTCCATTACTTCCGGTTATACCCACCACCGGAATGCCGAAAGCCTCGCGATGCGTTCGGCCAAGCGTTGCAAAGCTTTCAGCGGACTGACTACTTGCAGGAAATTGGCATCGGGACAGGATGTCATGTCTTCCGGCCAAGCGGCTGACCACAAAAGAACGTACCCCCCGACGATAAAGTTCGGAAATATAAACGGTGCCCGTCGTTGCGGCGGCTTTCCAACGCAAAAAACAAAGTATCTTCAGGGAAACACAAAGAACGGCTATCCGTCAGGAGCCACCTGACTTCCACTGCTTCGTCGCCCCACAAATGTGCACCGACCAACGAAGCTATTCTTTCTAATGTATAAGACATAATCCTCAATATTTTAGCAGACTTTTCAAATTCTCGTATGCAGATGTCCGGACTAAGTTCGGGTATTTTTCAGTAAGTCGTTCTAACTTTAACATAGTTTGACGCAGGAACTCCCGGTAAGCCACCGATTCAGGATGTAGCGGACGGTGTGACAAAGCCTTCGCCACAGCCTCCCATTCTGCCATGAAGCTTCGTGTTTCCGCAGGGAAACAGACTTCGGAAAAACGTTCCCAAATATACTCTACCGCCACCTCGGACGGATGCAACATGTCTGCCGCATAAAACCGGTAATCCCTCAATTCGTCCAACACAATCTCGTAAGCCGGAAAATAGAAGCAACGCCCCCCATACGCCCGGCATAACTCGTCCACGGCCAACAACAGCACGGCTTTCCCCAACCGACTGCCGTGAAAACCATATTTGGCATAACGGTAAGGACTGACCGTAAAAACAATTTGCAAGGACGGATTGACCCGCCAAAGAGCCTCCAAAGCCTCTCCGAGTTCAGCCTTCGTCCCCTCCACGTCCAACTGCCCTTCCGTAAACCATGCCCCGGGTTGCTTATGGCAATTCGCCACCACCCGCCCGTTGTCATTCAGACGGTAATAACGGTTCGTACCCAAAGTAAGAAACAGGACTTTCAGCGACCTGAACCGGGCAGCTTCTTCACAGCGCACGTTTTCCAGACGGGCACGGCATTCCTCCCGGTTCTCCGCAGAAAAAAAACTGTCATTCAACCAACTGTGCCACAGTCCTCCCGATTCGAAAAAAATATCTTCGGGCAACGGCTCTCCGGTAGCCATCGCCCTGCACCACGCGGCTATACTCAACGGATTGTACAATACCCCCAAACGGGGTTAGCATGCGCATCCAGCCCTGACTGCACCATACGCTGGCCGATATGGTCGGCAAAGCAAGAGCCCAACAGGGTAAGCCCGTCTCCGGGATGGATATCCAATCCCTTCATCTCATTTTCTACTGTGGTACGAAACTTCATATCTCTACATTCGTTAATGTCAAAACGGTATTTTTTCCTGCAAAAGAAGCAAGATATATGAAATTATGCTAATTTTGCATGAACTAAATCAAGCTGATGACAAACAAAAATACATATAACCTTCTGTCGCAAATCAACATACCGGCCGACTTGCGCCGTTTGCCCATAGACAAATTGCCGCAAGTATGCGAGGAATTGCGCCGCGACATCATCGACGAGTTGGCAGACAATCCGGGACATTTCGCTTCCAGCTTAGGTGTCGTGGAACTGACGGTCGCTTTGCATTATGTGTACGACACGCCTTACGACCGCATCGTATGGGATGTGGGGCATCAGACATACGGCCATAAGATACTGACAGGAAGACGGGAACGTTTCTCTACCAACAGGAAGCTGCACGGGCTGAAACCTTTCCCCTCTCCTTCCGAAAGCGAATACGACACGTTCACCTGCGGACATGCTTCCAATTCCATCTCCGCCGCTTTGGGCATGGCGGTGGCCTCGGCCAATCAGGATGAAAAAATGAAGGCATATCATCGCTGTCATCGGTGACGGTTCGATGAGCGGCGGGTTGGCTTTCGAAGGATTGAACAATGCTTCTTCCACTCCGAACGACATCCTCATCATCCTGAACGACAATAACATGAGCATAGACCGCAGTGTGGGAGGAATGAACCATTATTTCCACCAACTCCACACTAGCAGTCTCTATAACCGCCTACGTTTCGCCGCTTCCCGTAAACTATTCAACTGGGGATGGCTCAACGAAAACCGCCGGAAGCAACTCATCCGTTTCAACAACTCGCTGAAGTCGCTTATCAGCAACCAACAGAATGTATTCGAAGGAATGAACATACGCTACTTCGGCCCTAGCGACGGTCATGACGTCATCGAACTGGTACACACGCTCCGGGTCTTGAAAGACATGAAAGGCCCTAAACTTTTTCATATACACACCGTCAAAGGCAAAGGATTCAAACCGGCGGAGAAAGCGGCTGACATCTGGCACGCACCGGGCAAATTCGACAAGGAAACCGGCGAACGCATACAGACGGACACGAGCAACCTGCCTCCACGTTACCAAGATGTCTTCGGACAGACCTTACTCGAACTGGCCCGGATGAACCCGAAAATCATCGGAGTGACACCTGCCATGCCGTCGGGCTGCTCAATGAATGTCTTGATGAAGGAGATGCCGGACCGGGCCTTCGATGTAGGCATCGCCGAAGGGCATGCCGTCACCTTTTCCGGGGGCATGGCACAAGACGGCCTCATCCCGTTTTGCAACATTTATTCCTCCTTTGCCCAACGATCCTACGACAACCTCATCCACGACATTGCGATAGAACGCCTTAACATGGTGTTATGTTTAGACCGCGCAGGACTGGTGGGTGAAGACGGTCCCACGCACCATGGCGCATTCGACTTGGCCGCGCTCCGCCCCATCCCCAACCTCATCCTTTCTTCCCCACTCAACGAAAAAGAACTGCGCCTGCTCATGTACACGGCACAGCTCCCCAACCAAGGCCCGTTCGTCATCCGCTACCCACGCGGACGGGGCGTGCTGACCGACTGGCAATGTGATTTTGAAGCCATCGAAGTGGGGAAAGGACAACTTCTCAAAGAAGGAAAGGACATCGCACTGCTTTCGTTAGGCCCCATCGGCAACACGGCGGCAGAGGCCATCCGCCTGTTCGAACAACAACAGGCACAAGAAGGACATCCTCTCACGGTAGCCCACTATGACATGCGTTTCCTCAAGCCGTTGGACGAAAACATCTTACACGAAGTTGGAACGCATTTCTCCCGAATCATCACGATAGAAGACGGAGTCATCTGCGGAGGATTAGGGTCTGCCGTATTAGAATACATGTCCTACCATGACTTCTTCCCTAAAGTAACACGGATGGGACTGCCCGATTATTTCGTAGAACACGGCACGGTGGAACAACTACGGCAAATAGCCGGAATCGACCGGGATGCCATCGTGTCACAACTCCGTTCCATTTCACAAAAGTAAATCCATGAAGATTATCATTGCCGGTGCCGGGGCTGTAGGCACACATTTAGCACAACTCTTAGCCAAAGAAAGCCAGAACATCACGTTGATAGACGAAAGCGAAGACAAACTTTCAAAAGTAGCCGACAACGTTGACCTCATGACCCTCAACGTAAAACCGACTTCCATCAGCGGCCTGAAAGAAGCCGGAGCCGCACATGCCGAATTGTTCATCGCCGTCATGCCAGACGAAATGAAAAATATCACCTGCTGCATGTTGGCCCACACCTTGGGGCGCGGAAAACCGTAGCGCGCATCGACAATGCGGAATACTTGGACGAAGAATACAAAAGCTTTTTCAAGAACATGGGTATCAGTTCCCTCATCTATCCGGAAATACTGGCCGCACGGGATATCATAGAAGGCATCAAACATAGTTGGATAAGGCAGTGGTGGGAAGTGCACGACGGGGCACTCGTCATGTTGGGCATCAAGTTGCGTGAAACCGCAGAAATCCTCAACATCCCGCTGAAGATACTGTGCGGTCCGGACACTTGCTACCATGTCGTGGCAGTCAAACGAGACGACATGACCATCATCCCGAACGGTGATGCCACGCTTCAACTGGGCGACATCGTGTATTTCATGACCACGAAGAAATACATTCCTTACATCCGAAAGATTGTAGGCAAAGAACATTATGAAGACGTGAAAAAATCGTCATGATCATGGGAGGCGGACGCACGGCCATGCACACCGCCCTGAATGTCCCGGGATACATGGAGGTGAAGATCATAGAAAGCGACCCCGCCCGCTGCAACGAGCTGAACGAGGCTTTAGGAGACAGCGACGTGATGGTCATCAACGGAGACGCACGCGACTCTTCGTTACTGATTACGGAAGGCATACAGCACACCCAAGCTTTCGTGGCCCTGACCGGACAAAGCGAAAGCAACATCCTGGCTTGCCTTACGGCCAAACGGTTGGGAGTGCGGAAAACCGTGGCGCTAATAGATAACCTGGACTATATCTCCATGGCCGAAAGATTGGATATCGGCACCATCATCAACAAAAAGACGATTGCCGCCAGTCATATTTACCAGATGATGTTGGATTCGGACGTTACCAACGTGAAATGCCTGACCGTGGCCGATGCCGACGTGGCTGAATTCGAAGTAAAATCCGGGGCCAAAGTCACCAAGAAACCGGTGAAAGACCTCGGCCTTCCGACGGGAGTAGCCATCGGAGGGTTAGTACGAAACGGCGAAGGCATGCACGTAAACGGATTGACACAAATCCAGGAAGGCGACAGCGTGGTCGTATTCTGCCAAAACATGTTCATCAAGAAGTTGGACAAGTATTTTGCATAGCTCCGGCATCCATGCGGTCCAACAAACGCCGGATGTCCCGTTCAAGCAATTTATAAGGCGGCGCATCCTTAACCCATACATTCTTCCGCAACATGTCCTCCACGGAATTCTGGCTATGTTGGTAACACGACAATTCGTTTTGCCGCTGCGTGTCGTGCTCGGCCAGATTACGGATTTCACGCTCACGTTCTTTACGCAGCAAAATACAAACAGGATCCAACAAGGGAGAAATCACGTTGTCGAACAAGGTATGCCCCTGAATATACAAATAAGTCGTCTCCGGGGTGACCCCCAAACCTAACAGTTCCGTCTTCAGCATCTCGTAATCTTTCTTCGCCTGTGGGAAGTGGCGTTGCAACCAAGCTATCTTCCGGTTGACCCTCCGCCGCACAAGTTCCAACGTCTGTTCGGGATGGTACACATTAATATCACTGAAACTCACATGATTGCCAAACTCCGTCAAAGTAAACTCCCGGTAATGGTTCCGCCGGTACACCCAAACCGACCATACGAACAACGGCCAGATGAGTTGGGAATATTCCCGCATGAAACTCTCAAAATCCACAATCTGGCGGTCGTTGAGCGTAGCCATTACACAGACACGGTGCAACGTCTCCGCATAACACTGGTAATTCTCGATGGCGTATGCATAAGTATGGAACACAAAAGGGTTCCGGTTAATCAGCCGTGAGGTCGGCGTGGCGCCCTGCAACAAATAATCGTAGTCCGCATCGACGCAGGCTATCATATAATTTCCCAGTTGGGGGCCGAGCTTGTTCGTCAACACCAGTTTTTTCCCTTTGCCCAACGTACTGCGGGAAGGCAACATGATTTCAAAATAACGGCTGTCATCCTCAAAATCATCCAATACGGTCCGCCAGAAAAACACATCGTCGTAACTTTCCACATACGCCACGATTTTCCGCCGTGCCGTTTTGGGTTTCAACCTCTGCGCCGCTCCCAGATACAAAGAAGTCAGGTTCTCAGACAATCTTTTGGCCATAACGCTCCCCTCCCTTCCTCAGAAATTTATTGTGTAATGTCGGTCACTTCCGTCACGGCATCCATCCATCCGTTCATGATCATGGCCGGCGAATGCGTCGTCAGGATGATTTGGACATTCGGATTCAACTGCCGTATCAGCGTAATCAGCCTTTGCTGCCACTCTACATGCAGGCTGATTTCCGGCTCGTCCATGAAAAGCACGTAAGGCTGACGGTCTTCCACCAATACGGTAAGCAGAATCACGAGCATCTGCTTCTCGCCGGAAGAAAGTTTGTAAGGCGAAAGCACCTCGCCGAACTGCTCCAACTGTATTTCATTGCTACTGCGTACGATTTTCTTTCCGGTCTCGCTGAACAGCTCGTCCACCATGTCTTGGAACTGCACACGGGCTTGAGCTGCCTCCTGGGCCTTGGCCTTCGCTTCCGGGTCACCGCTCGTCAGCATGGCAATCATACGATTCCCCACATTGACCTGATAGTCCAGGAAACGCCGCTGCAAGAGATAAAGCTGCCAGTCTAGCTCTGTAGCCACCCTGTCATCCGCTAATTTTTCCAACAAATTGCTGTGGACCAAAGGACGGTCGAAGCTCCGCACCACATCGAACCTTACCGTCACCGCATCCACCGGTTCGTATGTCAGTTTCACATCGGGCTGTCCGTACAGCTGTCTTTGACCACCTGCAAAAGCCTTAATATCACTTGTTCAGATCGTGCTCTTGCCGACCCCGTTCACACCGCTCAGGATATTCACCTTGCGGTCCAATTCCCCACACGATATGCTTCTGCCCGCTCCAAAGCGAGTCTATCTCAATACGCCGTATGTATTCACCTATCTTATCCATAGTCTGCGTTTTTCAGAATCCTCTTTATCCAAAGACAGCAAACAGCCAAGCCGAATCCTGTCCTCGCTTCAGCAAAGATAAGTTTTCCCATAGAAAGAAGCAACGGAAAGATGCTAAAATTTGTGATGAAACGACTAACTTTGCAGTCGTTTTTCCGATACGTATAAATTCAAGAAAGATGTATAAAGATAAAAACCTGACAGGCCACCTTTGCATGTTTGCGGCCTGTGCGGCCTGGGGACTGATGTCGCCCTTAGGCAAAGATGCCATGGCGCACGGCATCAGCGGATTGGCATTGGTAAGTTTCCGGGCGGCCGGTGCGGCCTTATGCTTTTGGCTCACTTCCCTTTTCGGCCGCCATAAGGAAGAAGTCGCTCCCCGTGACTTACTGATGTTTTCTTTGCCGGCATGCTCGCCATCGTGTTCAACCAATGCTGCTTTACGATTGGGCTATCCCTGACATCCCCCGTCAACGCCAGCATCGTCACCACCACACTCCCCATTGTGACCATGATTCTGGCCGCCCTGTTCCTGAAAGAACCGGTCACGAACAAAAAGTGTTGGGCATCTTCTGTGGTGCCATCGGTGCCCTGCTGCTTATCTTAGGCAACGGACACGCCACCCAAAAAGGCAATGGCAGCCTGACGGGCGACCTGCTGTGCCTTACCGCCCAATGCAGCTTTGCCGTCTACCTGACCATATTCAAGAAGCTGATACAGAAATACACCGTAGTGACCTGCATGAAATGGATGTTCACCTACGCCACCATCGTCATCCTGCCCTTCACCTACAAGGACCTGGCCATACTGCCATGGGCTGAAATTCCGCCAACCACTTGGTTTGAAACGGCTTTTGTGGTCTTCGTAGCCACTTATTTAGCTTATATCATGATGATGACAGGACAGAAACTGCTACGCCCCACCATCGTGAGCATGTACAACTACGTGCAACCCATCGTAGCCTGTATCGTCAGCATAGCTACGGGGTTAGGAGTCTTCGGATGGAGTCAA
>ENA-OQDT01001860-OQDT01001860.1-human-gut-metagenome-genome-assembly--contig:-NODE-1860-length-11653-cov-2.380444_pt1 | contig 11653 bp, 15 predicted proteins | sample MGYA00242786_ERZ504617 | MGnify/ENA primary metagenome ERZ504617 (study PRJEB26092, sample SAMD00036337) | human gut metagenome | host: Homo sapiens | study: EMG produced TPA metagenomics assembly of... | reverse complement strand
GGTTTCCACCACCAATCCGAGGACGGCAAGTATCTTATCATGGACAACGGCACGGACGCCTTTGCCATCCCCGCCCAGCAGGAAAGCCCCATCAAGGCCGCTGAAATGACAACCGAGCAGAACTACAACATGATCGACGGCGTTCTGAATCAACGCCCCGACCATGAGTGAACTGGAAGCCAAGGCCAAAGCCGGGGAACAGATTCCTTGTTTGACGTGGCCGAGGCAGCCAAGGCGGCAGGCCCAAAGCCCAAGCAGCCCCAGCGCCCGGCGCAGAAACAGAAAAAGCCGTCCATCCGGGCGCAGCTCAAAGCCGCCAAAGGAGGAACAGCAGAAGAAACCGCCGCAACGGGAAAAAGCACAGGAATTGGAGGTGTGACGCCATGAACAGGTTTGAGAATGTGGATGTTCTGGCCGCGCTGGATCAGCTCATGCGGCAGAACACCGCCTTTTATCGCAATGATTTTGAGATCGACAAGGAGATCATCGGGCGGGCCGCTGCCAGCGACAAGGCCGAGGACAGGACGCTTTTGTGGATGTCCCGCCCGTCCGGGACGCACTGTTTCCGGGAAAGTGACGTGTACCTGCAAGGCACCCGGCAGCACAACACATGGAAGTTTTACGGGGAGCAGACCCGTGACCGGGTGCTGGCCTACGCCGTGGAGCTGACCGGCAAGGTGCGGGGTGTCATTCGCGGCAATCTCTATGAGCTGGACTATCCCCAGCACTTCCGGCACGTCGCAGCCGAGGCGGTACAGGCCGACAACATCATCCTGCACTATGAAAAGGGCGACCGGGAGCAGCCCGCCGGTCTGTACTTCGACGGACGGCCCGATCCCAATCTGGGGGCGTTCCTGCGGTATGAGGCCAAGCCCAATGAGCCGGAACACCTGCGGGAGCTGTTGCGGCATGAACAGAAAGGCCGGGCGCAGCTTGCGCCCGGCGACTTTAAGTCCCACGTCACGGCGCTGCATGACAGCATGATTTTGGCCGAGGCGCAGCGGATCGTGGCCGGACTGAAAGATCTGTCCGCCCCCAACAGCCCCAACAAGACGCATTTCATGGTGGAGCTGTCCCCATACTTTGTGCAGATTGCATCCAGCAAGGACACCGACCGGCTGTTTTCCATGCTGCCCTATAAATCCTTGTGCTTTACCGGCATGAAAGACCGGCACGGCCTGTATGCGGTGATCGGCAGGGACGAGAACCGGGACAAGGAAGTGCGGAGGCCCCGCGCTTCCATCCGCAGGCAGCTATCCGAAAGCAAACAGGCCCAAGCCCCGAAAAATGCCCCCGGCCAGAACCAAGAAAAACGAATTGGAGGTATGACAATGCAGTTTACCGTGGAAGAAGAAAAACCTGATCTGTATGTATCACAAGAGCGACCGGCGCAGGACGGCGGCCAAACATCCGGGCCGCCCTGCCGGACATGGACGAGGACATGGCGGCGCTGGCCCGCCAGACCGCCGACAAGCTGGACACCATGCACGACGCCGACTTTGAGGCGCGGCAGTTCCATTTCACGGACGCAGTGATGCCAGCATACAAGCGGCCGGGCGGCTTGGGGGCTGTATGGCCTCCTGCAGTCCCGGCGCTTAGTTTTTCGTGTCCGACCCGGAAAATCCGTTTGCAGCAGCGTTCCGCATATTTCAGTGTTTGATAGGCCCCGCCGTGATCCCGCCATACCATAGCAATCAGGCAATCCGCCCGGTCTACCATCCAGCGATTGCAGGCGGTGATCGCCTGTTTGTAGTGGATGCCCGCAAGCTCAATGGGGATCAGGATTTCGTCAAAGCGGCTTTCATAGTATTCCTTATCCGTGTTTAGCCGCTGCTCCATGTAGGGCAGAACCAATACAAGCGAGATTGCCTTGTCCGGGTGCCGGTGCTTTAGAGTGCGAACCGCGCTGGCGCAAAGAGCGTCAAACTCTCCCTTGCCGCCCACATAGCAAGTCATTTCCTGTTCCGCTTCCAGCAGCCTTTCCAATATCTCCACTACCCGCGATTGACCGAGGCCAAAGACTTCTCTGTGTCCCGCAAAAGTACAAACCACCATATCTATTTCCCCACCTTAAAATGTTTATTTAATAAGCCAACTCACCACAGAAAATTCGCAAAACTTAAAACATATAAATTTTGAATTTATATAGTTTATTATATATCTGTGCCGGGTACTTTACAATAAAGGGGGAATAATATTAGGCGACGTACTGCGAGGACAAATAGATGGAATTAGATTACAAAGAGATTGGAAAGCGCGTGAAGATTGCAAGAATACGGGCCGATCTGACGCAGGAAGCATTGGCAGAAAAGGCCGGGCTGTCCATTACCCACATGAGCAACATTGAAAACGGCCATTCCAAGTTGAGCTTGCCGATGGCGGTTGCGCTGGCAAACGTCCTGTCTGTTTCGGTGGATGAATTTCTGTGCGACAGCGTGATCCACTCCAAGGAAGTTTTCTCCCATGAGGTTCAAATGCTTTTGGAGGATTGCGACGACTACGAGGTACGCATCCTCACCGATCTGCTCAAAGCAGCCAAAGACACGATCCGCAGGGATATGAAGCTGAAACAACAGGAATAGCGCAGGCGGTCATGATTGACCGTACTGCGCTATTCTTTTCTTACAATGCAAAGCGCCGGGCGCGGGGGCTGTATGCCTCTGCGTCCGGCGCTCTTTTTTCTTATGCCTGCCCCATCGGGAAGTGTGGCAGTTCTTCCAGCAGCTTCAAAATAAGGTGCTACTTCATATCTGCGTCAACGGCCAGCTCATCAATCATGGGGTGTAGTGTTCGATCACTTTATCTTTGGCCCACTTCTCACCGGCGACGGCGGCCTTGATGGTATCAGTGTCCAGCAACATTTCCTGTTCGGCCATCGTGTCAACTCCTGTCGTTTTTTGTCTTATTCCAGCATACCACAGAAGCGGCAGGAAAACCAGCGGCGGAAAGATTTTCCTACGCATTTCAAAGCCCGTTCCGACGGGTATTTGATAAATCATTCTGCCACCACACCGACCAGCACCGAAAAGTCTTGATTTCCGTGGGCTTTTTGACCCCTAAATGCGTAGATAAGAGGGGCTTTTCAGCTCTCGTATTTTGCATATCGTTTGTGAAGCTGCTACACTCTATAATTCATATTCTGTTCCTTGTATTCTTCGAGCAAATGAAATATAATGAAATAGATTGTCGGAGGTGTGAACATGGATTACATGACGCTCAAAGAGGCAAGCGAAAAATGGGGCGTTTCGTCCCGACAGATAAATTATTACTGCACCGATGGACGCATCCCCGGTGCTGTCAAAATGGCCGGTGTCTGGCTGATCCCCAAGGAGGCAGAGAAGCCAAAGGACAGACGATACAGAGGCCCGAAAGGAACGGAAGAATGAAAATATTAGTTGTGGAAGATGATTTAACAATACAAAAACAGTTGAAAAACCTTTTGTCCGGTAATGGATATGAGGTTGACACAGCTACCGATTTTTCAAACGTGATCGAGCAGGTAAAAGCGTTTGCCCCTCATTTGGTTCTGTTAGATATAAAATTGCCGGGAAACAGTGGTTTTGAAATATGTTCGCAGATTCGCAGCTTTTCCGATATTCCCATTGTATTTGTGACGAGCAGTAACACAGACATGGATGAATTGAACAGCATCATGCTGGGTGGGGACGCATTTATTACAAAGCCGTATAATACAGCTATATTGCTTGCCAAAATTGCTTCCTTGCTGCGGCGGGCGTATGCTTCCGGGCAGTCCGAGATACTTACATGGAATGGTGCAGCCCTACATTTAGAAAGCAGCATCTTAGAATACAACGGAAAGAAAGCCGATTTAACGAAAAATGAATTAAAAATACTCTACTATCTTTTTAAGAACGCAGGAAAGATATGTCCCCGTAGCGATATTGTGGATTTTCTTTGGGACAATCAGCTTTACATTGATGATAATGCCCTAAGTGTTAATATGACCCGTATCCGCGAAAAATTGGCATCCATAGGTTTGACCGAATTTATTAAAACCAAGCACAGACAGGGGATACACGTTATGAGTGGCAAACAATATTTGAAAAACCAACTGGCCGTCATTTTAATCAATCTGCTGGGTATGCTTGCCCTTGCTCTGTTTCTGATTGCAAGCGGAAATAATATTCAAACCGTCCTATTCATTCTTGTGGTCTGGCTACTTGTCCTTGCTTCCTGCCTGTTGTTTTTCTTTTTCACCCGGAAAAAACGCTCTGGATAGATTGTTGAATATGGCAGAACAATTAGAAGAACGGTATCTGCTGCCGGAAATCATGCAGGAGCCGGAAAGAGCTGATGAGCAGGTATTTTATCAGATCATGAAAATGGCTGAAAAATCCATGCTGGAACAAATAGGCGAGGTTCAAAGAGAACGGAAAGAATACAAAGAATACATCGAACAATGGATACATGAAGTAAAAACGCCTATCACAGCCATGAAACTGATCTGCGAGAATAACCGCTGTTCATTTACGAGAGAGCTAATGGCCGAGTTGGAAAATATCAATCGTTTCACGGAACAGGCTTTGTATTACGCCCGCAGTGAGCATACGGAAAAGGATTATTCCGTCCGTGAAATCAGGCTTAGTGATGTGGTACACGGAGCAATCGCAGATAGCAAATATCTTCTGCGGCAAAACAATGTGGCAATTACCGTAGACGATATGGAGTACAGTATCTATTCCGATGATAAATGGGTACGGTTTATTTTGGATCAGATCATCAGCAACGTGATAAAATATCGTACAGGCCATCCAATTCTGCATCTTTTTGCAGTAAAAGAAAATGAAAGGGTTGTTCTTTCTGTTGAGGATAACGGTATAGGCATACCCCAAAGTGATTTGCCCCGTATTTTTGAGAAAGGTTTTACTGGGCAGAACGGACGGACGATTCACAGTTCTACCGGCATTGGCCTATACCTCTGCAAGCGCCTTTGTGATAAGCTGGGAATAGGGATTGCTGCCCGTTCCGAAGGAAAAGGAACTATTATTTCTCTTTCTTTCCATATCAATGATTTTGTTACCGGGGTGCAGGGCTGATATGCTCTGCACTTCTTACATTTTTGTAAGAACTGCGTAAGAAAACTTGATACAAAGGGGTGGAAATACAGATTACAATAAGGGTATGAGAAATTTAGAAAGGCAGGAGGACACATGGAACCTATTTTGAAATTAGATCATATCCAGAAATATTATGGCAATGAGGGAAACATCACAAAGGCCATTCAAGATATTAGCTTTTCCGTAGAAGCAGGCGAATTTCTGGGGATTATGGGAGCGTCCGGCTCCGGGAAAACAACTCTTCTTAACTGTATCTCCACCATTGATACAGTAAGCGCGGGTCACATTTATTTGGAGGGGACAGACATTACAGAGATCAAGCCGAAATCTCTTGCCCGGTTCCGGCGGGAGAATTTAGGTTTTGTGTTTCAGGACTTCAATCTGCTGGACACTCTGACAATCTCTGAAAACATTGCGCTGGCGCTTGCAATCAACAAGACCCCGGCGAAAGAAGTGGAGCCTTGCGTGAGTGAGATCGCCGGGAAACTGAACATCCGTGATATTTTAGACAAGTATCCCTATCAAGTGTCCGGCGGTCAGAAGCAACGCTGTGCCTGTGCCAGAGCCATTATTAACAATCCTAAACTGATTTTAGCCGATGAACCCACCGGCGCATTGGATAGTCATTCGGCGCAGATGCTTTTGTCTACAATCCAGAGTATCAACGAGCAGATGGGAGCAACTATCCTCATGGTAACACATGACGCTTTTACAGCCAGTTACGCAAGTCGTATTCTCTTTTTACAGGACGGCAAGATTTTCACAGAATTGCATAAGGGCAGTGACAGCCGAAGTGCTTTTTTTAGATAAGATTCTGAATGTCCTAACCATAATTGGGGAGGACAGAGCCATGTATGCTAAACTTGTTTTAGAGAAACGCAAAGCGGTCTGTCAAAGACTATCTGGTTTATATTGTAACCATGACGATCTGCGTCATGCTCTTTTATTCGTTCCTGTCCATTTCCAGCAACTACTATCAGCCGGATATTGGAAGCGAATACAATTTTACGGTATTAGGCGACGGTATGAAAGTGGCTATTTGTGCGATTACCCTCTTTCTGCTTTTCCTGATACGGTTTGTCAATAACTATATGCTGCGGCGTAAACAAAAAGAATTTGCCGTACAATCCATTATGGGTATGGAACAGAAAACCATTGGCAGACTGTTCTTTGCAGAAACCCTTTGTAATGGGAATGATTTCGATTTGCTATTGGCATTCTTCTCGGTTGTGTTGTGTTCCCAATTTATTACGGCAATGCTTGCTGACTTCCTATGGAAAAAAATATGAACTGTCATGGACGCTGTTCCCGGATACCGTCGTGCTGACGGTGTGCTTCTTTGTATTGAGTTATCTTGTGGTAGGGCTGTTTAACACCCGCACCATTCGGAAAACAAAAATTGTAGATATGCTTGCGGCAGATCGAGAAAATGACCCGGAACTGAAAAAGGGCCGTTGGATTGTCATTGTTGCTGTACTGTTTGAACTGTTCACAATCTGGATGGCTGTAACCGGTGTTCAAAAGGTCTGGTTTTATTATGACAGCCGTTTTGCCCTGCGGTTCGAATGTACATGTTTTGGGGTAATATCGTCCTGCCCGTAGCGGCCTTGCTTTGGCCTGTATTGTGGCTAATCAGAAAGGAAAAATACGGTTTTCCAAAATTTATTTTCGGGCTGTTCATCTGCTCTGCTCTGAATGCCTGCATAGCAGCCAGTGTACCAGCCTTAATCAATCAGTATTATCTTCCGTTGGGGGCAGGCACCGTCAATCAATACTTATTGTTTGTTCTGGTTGACTTGATTTTTTTCATCTGCGCCCTGATTTACCTTGCCAGCAATTTCATTGTTGTATGGAAAGAAAAATCACCAGAGCATAGATACAAAGGCGAAAACCTGTTCTTTTTCGGGCAAGTTATATCAAAGCTAAATACCACCAGCAAGGCCATGACGCTAATCAGCGTAACGCTTGTACTTGCTATTTGCCTGTTTATCGCTGCCCCGATTTTGACTGGTTGGGCCTCTGGTTATCTGGATATACGGTCAATGTATGATGTGCAGATTTCTTCCAGATACAATGATGTATATGACGAAGAATATCTTCCCGGAGATGATTATGAGGTTGTAACAGACTATCTTGCAGAGCATGGCATTGAAACAGACTATGACTGTACGTTCAGTCTATATCTTCCAAAGAAAGATGATTTTCACAATCGGATGAAATATGATTTTCCTATTGCAGCAATTTCATTGAGTGACTACAACACAATCCGGGCAATGTTGGGATATGGGCCGGTTTCTTTATCGGAAAACGAGTTCACAACACAATGGCAGACTATCGCCACCGAGGAAGAACGGAACAGCTTCTTGGCAGAGCATACCAGCGTCATGACAGATGCGGGAGAATTAACCCTTTCTGAGCAGTCCTATTATGAGGAAGCAATCGGAGAAACGGCGTACAATTCCTACACAGACGTACTCTATATATTCCCGGACAGTGTTTGCGAAAAGCTGCTCCCGGTTATGCGAAACCGCTATATCACTACGTCTGAAAACATTTCCTATGAAAATGCCCGTGAATTGGAACAGGTTTTCTCCGACGAGTATCCAGAGATTACGGATACTGGCGTCAGATATACGATCCGTTTAAGCACCTTGCAGATCAATAGTACAAAAGCAAATAATTTTGTTATGCAGGCTTCCATGCTTTACGGAGCTGTTGTGCTGATGGTAATTTGCCTTACGATATTGTCCTTGCAGCAACTCTTAGATGCTGGTAAGTATAAATATCGCTTCTCGGTACTGCGAAAGCTGGGAGTTGAAGAACAGCAGATCGGGAAACTTGTGCTAAAACAATTAGGTGTATGGTTTGGACTTCCCATACTCGTAGCAATCATCGTTTCCATGATTGTGATTGCTTACTTTATTCAAACTGTTTCAGCAGAGATTTCAGCATATATCGGATCGAGAGCTTTAATGTTGCAGATAGGGATGATTGTAGGAATATTAGTGCTATTACTAATCTGTTATTTCATCAGTACATGGATACTCTTTAAGCGGTCAATTTCCAAATAATTATTATATCTGCCGCGCGACGGCAAAAAGAAAAAAGCCAGTCGTACAGCAGCCCTTTTGACACGCCCATAAAACCAGCGGCGGCTTTGAGAAATCAAGGCCGCCGCTTCTCTTTGCCCGGCGCAGGATCGGCGGCCCACGGAGGGAGCCGCCATGCTAATATGTCCGATTTTACAAAAGCATAGCTTATTAAAAAAAGCCTGTATCCAACAGGGGGCAGCTCCGGCCAACAGTATGAACTATACTATGTAAGAAAAACTTCATATCAATCTAATTTTCGCCCGGTGGGTCTATGACCTGCCGGGCGAATTTTGTCGTTTCTTGCGGTTTCAAATTTGCTCTGGAAGATTTTCCAAAAAAAGTCCAAAAAGGAGGCGTTCAGCGGGCAGCAAAGGGTATCGCAGGATTAGTAGTAGCGGAAAGGGAGAGAACCACCCAATCCCCCAACAGAAAGGGGGTGAAAATGATGGAAGCTATCCCCCGCGACTATGGACAAGGCCAGTTCGATGCCTTTTGCAAAAAAAGTGTTGAAGAATGAGGCACGGGCTTATCTGCGGAATATGAAGCGTCAAAGAGATCGTGAAACGATGTTCAGCGACCTGCCGCAGCATGAGTTGGACAAGCTCTGCACCGTAGACCGCTATCCCAGTGACAGCTTTGTGTTTAGCTCTCATGGGTACGATTTACATATCGACAACGAGCTTGTGGCCGACGCTTTTGCCAACCTGCCGCAACAGGAACAAAGCATTTTGATCCTGTACTGCGTACTGGATATGGCAGACGGCGAGATCGCCAGCCTCACAGGGATGTCCCGCAGCGCCGTCCAGCGCCACAGGACAAAGACACTGAAAGAGTTGCGTGTAAAATTGATGGCGCTCATGCCGGAAGGAGGTTGACGCGGATGAAAGAACCTGCCTACAAAGGCAAAGAGCCTTTGCCCCTTTCAGTGTATGTGTCCGCCCGTGCAGGCGATCCCCAAGCCGTAGAACGGTTGCTTCGGTACTATGACAATTACATGAATTGTCTGTGTACCCGGACGCTCTATGACGAGGACGGCTATCCCCATTTATGCGTGGACGAGTACATGAAACGGTGCTTAGAAATCAGGTTGATCCAAGCTATCGTTAAAGTTTAACGATAATCGCCCGGCTGGATGCAGCGGCTTACCCTTTCCCCGCCAGCAAAAGGTCTGTGGTGTCACAGTTCTTTGAAAAATATGCCCGTATATAGCGGCGCATCATAGGGCAAACGGACACATTCTGTCTGTGCCGAGCCGTGCGGCAGGTGCGCCATGAGGCTTTCCAGTAGGAAAAAGCGGAGCGATCAAACCGGGCTGTAAAACAAGTGTGGCAACTTGTGGGCGACGACGTACAGGCAAGACAATGATACTCCCGCGTTGAACGCCCTCAAAGCATTGCGCGGCGCACCCATCAGCATGGGCCGGGGTGAGATTCCCGTGGAGCTGTGCCAGCAGCCGTCCGTACTGCCCATTTCGTTTTACACCAATGTAAGCGAAAGGGGGATTACTGTATGAGTACAGTAACAAGTCAGAACCAGACCGCCCCCGTTGTACGTCAGTACGAGATCGGAGGCGTTCGATATATTGTGAAAGCGACCGTCAAAGACGGCGCGAAAGAAACCGCAGTCAAGAAAATCCGTCGGCTGCTCCAAAACGATTTGAGCAAGGCAGCCACTTAAAAATTAAAGATTTTTTCATTTCCTACAAGCAGACGGATGGGGCATGATATGGTATAATATACTTGTATCATGTCTCGTTTTCCGGCTGCGGAATAGGAGGAACTTATGAGCAAACAGCCGGAAATGGTGATTGCACGGAACCCCCGTGCGACACGGAATAACGATACTACTTTGAACCTTGACAATCAAATGTACCAACAGCCAGTCACTTCCTTTCAGCGCGTATCCAACGACGCGCCGTTGAGCGAGGAAACCAAGACGGCTATCCAAAACACGGTGCTGCAATTCTATGTCCACAGCCAGCCGCAGGAGGAAGCCGAGGGCATTACCGCCTGCTATGAGCGTCTTTCCCAAGAAGATAAGCTGGACGGCGAGAGCAACAGTATCAGCAATCAGAAGCGGATTTTGGAAAAGTATTGCCGGGAGCACGGCTATACCGCCATCCGCCACTACGACGAGGACGACGGATATTCGGGAACCAACTTCAACCGGCCCGGATTCCAGCGGATGCTTGCCGACATCAAGGCGGGCAAGATCAAGCGCGTTGTCGTTAAGGATATGAGCCGGTTCGGGCGTAACTATCTGCAAGTCGGAATGTATACGGAAATGCTGTTTCCAGAGTACGGCGTCCACTTTATTGCCGTCAATGACGGTGTGGACAGTGTGCGCGGGGACAGCGAGTTTACCGCCATCCGCAACGTATTCAATGAAATGTACGCCAAGGACACCAGCAAGAAAATCCGGGCAACGTGGCAATCCAAAGGACGCTCCGGCGAACACCTCACCACTATCCCGCCTTATGGGTACAAGAAAGACCCGGAGAACAAGAAGCGGTGGATCGTGGATGAAGAAGCTGCCGCCGTTGTTCAGAAGATTTTTGCACTGTGCATGGACGGCATGGGGCCGACGCAAATTGCAAAATGGCTCCAAGAAAATAAGTTCTTTCGCCTGTTGCTTACTGCTACGAAAACGACTTGCCGACACATCTAAACGGCCAACTGACCCTTATAAATGGGCAACAAAGACGGTAGTGCATATTTTGGAACGCCTTGACTATTTGGGGCCATACGGTCAACTTCAAAACTTCCAAGCAATCGTTCAAGAGCAAGAAAGTATTGTGGAATGATCCGGCGGATTGGGTGATCTTTGAGAACACACAGGAACCTATTATTGAGGAAAGCGTGTTTCTGATCGTCCAGAAAATCCGACAGGGCCGCCGCCGTCCCACTAAGATGGGCGACATGGGTATGTTCTCCGGCCTGCTGTTCTGTGCGGATTGCGGCGGAAAGATGTACCTGTGCCGGGCCAATCACTTCAAACCTGAACAGGAATATTACCTTTGCTCAACTTACCGTAAAGACCGCACTTTATGTTCGACCCATTCTATCCGGCGCGTTGTCCTTGAAGAAATCGTGCTGCGAAACCTGCGGGAAGCCATTCAGTATGTGACGCAGTATGAGGACGACTTTGTGCAGCGGGCCGCAGATCAAAGCCTGCGGGAACGGGATAAGGAGCTGGCACAAAAGAAAGACACTCTGGCGCAATCGCAAAAGCGGATTGCCGAGCTGGATGTTATCATCAAGCGACTGTATGAGGATAACATTTCCGGCAAGCTCTCCGACGAGCGTTTCATCAAACTGTCCCGTGACTATGAGCTGGAACAGACCAACCTTACAAATCTTGTCGAACATCTGCGGCAGGAAGTCAAGGAACAGGAGAAGCAGAAAGTCAACGTCAGACAGTTCATTGCAGCGGTCAGAAAGTACACCGATATGCAGCAGCTTGACGCTTACATTCTCCGAGTTT
>ENA-OQDT01001859-OQDT01001859.1-human-gut-metagenome-genome-assembly--contig:-NODE-1859-length-11655-cov-3.808206_pt1 | contig 11655 bp, 9 predicted proteins | sample MGYA00242786_ERZ504617 | MGnify/ENA primary metagenome ERZ504617 (study PRJEB26092, sample SAMD00036337) | human gut metagenome | host: Homo sapiens | study: EMG produced TPA metagenomics assembly of... | reverse complement strand
AAATGGCTGTTTATTGTGGGAATTGTCGTTGTAGTGCTGGCTGCATATCTGTGTATTGAATCTTTGAGTCGGACTGGGATCCCTGTTTGCCTGACAGACTTTGGGAGTGAGAAATATGGATGAGATTAAGATTCTGACAGAAGGAGATTCTTCTGTACTGGTTGAATTCGGAAAAGAAATATCGCATTGTCGGCGGATTTGTTGCACTTGGCGGACAGGTTCTGTTTTTCCTGAATCCATACAGCTTCGGTTTCATGGTTATGAGCTGTGTCACACGTGCCATCGGACTTGCTCCACTGAACGCAGTTGTATTCAGTATGGTTGGTGATGTAGTAGAGTTCGGACAGTGGAAAAACCATATCCGTCAGGAAAGCCTGATCTTTGCAGGCGGTTCCATCGGAACAAAAGTTGGCGCAGGTCTTGCCTCCGCAGTGATCACAGGTCTTTTAAGCAGTTCCGGATATGTAAGCTCATCTGCAGGAATAACTGCACAGCCGGAAACAGCACTGGAGATGATCGTTTCTCTTTATAAATTTGGGCCGATCCTCATTGCAGCAGTGATCATTGTAACTCTTTTCGGATATAAGCTTGACAAAATGTATCCGGCGATCATGCAGGAGCTTACCGAGCGCGAGGCACACGGACAGTTATAAATATTTTATTGTAAAACATATATTCAACCGCAAACAGGAAATCAGCAGGGGTAGGATGCTCCTGCTGTTTCCTGCGTTTATGGGCATATAGCATAGAGGGAGGCGTATATCCGCTTTACGGAAGGGAGGAGTTCTATGTTAAAAAGTATCCGGGCAAAGATATTACTGGCGATCCTGGCAGTAACCATGTTTACTGCCTGTTCTCTTACAGTGGTATTTTATTTTCGGGCAGCAGGGATGATCGAAGAAAATTATTCAGGTATCCTGTACGGACGGATGCAGCAGACCATAAAAGATCTGGACGAATCCCTGAAAGAGATTATTATGTGAATACGAGAACTGCCTGGGATACAGATATACGGAATAATGCGAAGGACTACAGCCGTACCGGAAATGAAAACAGCCTGGAAAAAATGGCCGGGCTTCTCCGGGAACACAGTCGGGAATATAAAGATATCAACTCCCTTTACTTTGTCTTTCCAGACGAAAAAAAATGGCTGTGACTTCTGAGGAATTTCCGGTAAACAAGCAGGGAATTTCAGAAGAACATATCGAGGAATTGGAAAAAATACAGGAGTTGGATTCCTTTCCGGTTCTTGTGGAATCTCCGATCCATGAAGGCAGCAGCTTTCTTTCTGTGCTCCAGAAGGTAGAGGATGATAACGGAGAGATTCTGGGTTATGTTGTCGCAGATATCAGGGAACGGGCAATTTATTACGAATATCTGGAAGCTGTCAATGATGAAAAGATCACCAGAATAGTTCTGGTAGACAGAAATGATGAAATCGTGACATCCGGAGACTACAGTGACATTGGAAAAACATTTCCGGAGATTACGGATCATGATGTTCCAAATATGGAAGGCTATGCAGAAAAAAACGGTGTGATCTCTTTTTTCAGCAGAGGCAGCTTTTCAGATTGCGGCTTATATCTGGAAGTACCGAAAAAAGAAGTTTTAAGCGGACTTTCCGGGATGCGGCTCTTTCTGATCGGAATATTTGGTGCAGTTTTTGTGGCAGCTGTGCTGCTGGCACTGTGGCTCTCCAGAGTAGTCTGCGGCCCGCTCAGATCCATGACTGGCACTGTTGAGAAGGTTGGTGAAGGAGATCTGAGTCTCCGTACAGAAGTGACTACTGCTGATGAGATCGGAACCCTCGGAAAAGAATTCAACCACATGCTGGATTATATCGAAGCTCTGATCGCCCAGGTGATCGAAGAGGAACAGCAGAAAAAAGACGCAGAACTGGAAGCACTGCAGTATCAGATCACACCGCATTTTATGTATAATACATTGAACTCCATTAAATTTGCTGCATTTCTGAAAGGGGAAAAAGAGCTGGCAGGGCTCATCGGAGATTTTGTGGAGCTTTTGCAGGCCAGCATCAACAAAAAGGGAAGCTTCCTTTCTGTTGCCGATGAGATCCATATACTGAAAAATTATATCCATCTGCAGGATTTTCGCTATCAGGGAAGCTTTCAGGTGGAATATGAGATCTCTGAGGATGCATACCGGTGCTATATTCCGAGACTGATCCTTCAGCCGCTTGTGGAGAATGCTCTTCTTCATGGGATCGACATCAAGCGGCAAACAGGAAAGATCTGGATCAGCGGAAACGTAAGTGAAGGAAAGCTGATCCTCATAGTAAAGGATAACGGCAGAGGAATGACAAAAGAGCAGATCCGAGATCTCTTTAACAGCCATGCAAAAAAAAGCAAATGGACTTTCCGCAGTGGGGGTTCCAAATGTAAAAGAACGCCTGGAGCTTTATTACGGGACGCAGGGAGGAATGGAATACGCAAGCAGTGGAAACGGTACGGAGGTCACGGTATTTCTGCCTGCGATCTATGATATGCCTGAAGAAGGGAGAAAAAATTAATGTACAGAACACTGGTGGCAGATGATGATTTTCTTGTAAGGAGCTATCTCAAAACCTTGGATTCCTGGGAAAAAGCAGGATATGAGATCGTGGATGATGCAGAAGACGGGGAGGAAGCTTATGGATTTCTTCAGAAAGAAAAAATCGATGTTCTTGTGACGGATCTTACCATGCCTGTGATGGATGGAATTGAGCTGATCAGAAAGATCCGTGAGGAAAACAGAGATATCTATATTATCGTGCTCAGCTGTCACGATGATTTTGAATATGTAAAAGAGGCCATGCGTCTTGGGGCGGATGAATATGTATTAAAGAACAGTCTGGATGAGGACAGTCTTTATGACACTCTGGAAAAATCAGCCCGACTGATCGAGAACCGCAGAAAAAAACGCCAGGAACAGGCCCGGACGAGAAAGCTGATCCATCTGGGAAGTCACGCTCTGAAGTATTATTTTTTTAACGGACTGATCTCGGGAATGCTGAAAAATCAGGCACGTGAGGAAAAGCGTGTGGAAGCCGGAATCGCCGGGAAATATTTTAACAGTGCTGTGATCTGTATGTTTATGGAGAAATGGGCGGAGCGTGAAAGGCAGTGGACGCCGCTGGAAGTAGAACAGTACTCCCATCATTTTTCGCCACAGATTGCTGGAACGTACGGAGGAGCTTCTTGGGACAGAAAGTGAATTTACGGAAGTGATCTATCTTGGCGCAGGAATCTTTTGCTGCTTTCTTGATCTTTCCGGAGATTGCAGGACATCGGCCATGCAGCAGAGGCTGACAGAGTCTGCTGCAATCTGTTACAGACACTGCCAGGAGGAACTCTGGGATTTCGGCATCAGCGTCAGCAGTGTCTGCATGGGAGAGGATGGGATCCGTCAGGCTTATCAGCAGGCCAGAGAAATGATGAAACTTCATTTTTATGAGAAAAAAGAGATCCTTTATTTTGAAGGACGGAAGAAAGCGGACAGTGTTTTACCGGAAAGTGCTGAGAAGCTGGAAGGGCAGATTTCCAGGCTGAAGGCAGGGAAAGACCGAAAGAAAGCGGAGGAACTCTGGACACAGGTTCTCGCTGACTGTCAGGACCGCTATACCGATGGAAGACTTCTGGTACAGTGGCTTAAGAAATTGAATCAGACAGCCGGAATTGAGAAAGAGCCCATTTGGTATGGAGATATCGAAAGTTTTGAGAAATTCAGGGAAAAGGGCAGTGCCTGTATTTCACAGCTTTTTGTGGGGGAAGAGGATGCTGTTCCGGAGGGGATCTCTGCTGCTGTGCAAAAAAGCACTGGAGTTTATTCCCGGGAACATTATGAAGCACCGATCAGCCTTCAGGATGCAGCAGATGCGGCGGAGGTGAATCCTGCTTATCTCAGTTATCTTTTCAAACAGGAGATGAAGATCGGTTTTTCTAATTATGTGCAGGAACTTCGAATCGACTGTGCAAAGAAGCTTCTTTCAGAAACAAATTTATTCAGCGTATAATTTCCCGATGGTTCTACATTACCTTCAAACTTTTCTGTATATGCCACTGCACTGAGCTGCTCTTTTCCGTAGTTCTGCAATAATTTATAGTATTGCTCCTCGGTTATGATCTCGCCATTACTGGAAACGCCCGAACCATCAATATACATTTCGTAACGTTGTAATCCTGCTGCATCGCCGATCGCTGTTGTCCTCTGGCTGATCCCTTCCCCTTCGCCTCCCACCAGCGCAGCGTTTTTGTATTCTGCTTTTTCATAGGAATAGCTTGACGACAGCAGGTTATCAAAATCATCTGAGAACACGACCGGCAGCACATCTTTTTGACCATAGGAACGATCTGTACCTTTGTACATTTTAAAAATGTATTTTTTGTTGTTAATATATACATCCCATCCGATACCATAAGTCTGGCAGGTTGTTTCTATCCATTCCGCAATGTTTTCGCCCGACAACTGTACATCGAACGTATCTGTGATACCTATCTCATCTTCCAGCAGGAACCCCTCAATTTTCCGTGCTGTATCAGCCGGATTTATCATATTCTCTGTGATAACCTTCCTGATGCCTGCTTCAACGCTCCCTGTCAGATTTGTTTGTTTCCACACAATGCGGCGACCTACAATGCTCTTCAAACCTTTTCCGGTAACTTTCAGCTTGTCCCCATTCTCCCAGTCCGTTGTAATGTTAATATTTTCAATGACCATTACATTATTATATCTTTCATCTTCCCTGTCTTTTCCCCTGCATAACATGCGGTCTTTCTGCAGTAGTGCGATATAATAAGGTGTTGCCGGAACAATCAGTTCAAAATCGTTCTGTGAAAAATATTGAATGGTCCAGATATTGCTTTCAAAGCTGTCTATCACATCCAGGATACTCAGGTCTGTATCTAATACATAGATTTCCACTCTTATACCCCCTCAAACCGATTATTGATAATGAACACGCATTTCAGATTTTCCGGAAATATATCTGCTTCGTATGTGAACAGGTTGTCACCCGGTATCAGGTTAAACCAGGCAGAACCGGCTTGTAATTTTCCAATAATATTGTATGGAATTCCATCGCGCAACAGGGTGATAGATTTCTGTTTTTTGCAGGTATTGATCGTAATTTCATCACCCTCCTGCATTTCTTCATTGAGAATCATATGCTCCAATGTATCCACATTATATATTTTTGGATTTGTAACTTTCCCGACTGCGTTCAGTCTTATGATAACACCGGTCTCTACATCTCCCCCGTTTATAATACTTTTCTGTTTTCCAGTTGAAACATCGGAAAATGGAATGCCCTTATCCTCAATGGCAAACGGAAATTCAAACAGGTCTTCGATATTCGAAAATTCAATACAGTTTTCTTTTACCGCCGCAAAAAGTGCCATCGGACATTCCACAATGATCTGTGCCGTCTGTTTTTGATTGAAATATTCAACCGAAATTTTTGAAACATAGCCATCAATATATACATCCCGCATGCCATTTTTATAGTACAGGCGCACCGGGTATTTCGTTTTGAAATACCTGTACAGCTTTATCCGGTTTTCTTCCGCCGGTCCATTGATCGCCAGCGTGATCGTTATGGTCCGGCTGTTTATATACGCACTGTTAAAAACTGCGCCGTCCATGCTCGCCGTTTTCGTGCTGTTTATGACAGCCTCCGGGGGATAGAGACCATCAATATCTGTGATGTCATAACACGGATTGTGCGTCAGTTCCAACTGTTCACCATACTTGTTTTCTGCTGTCAACGTATACATTTCCCCATCTCTCCTTATGTTGTTTGTGTCATAGCTTTTACCATGCTCACCTGCTGCCGTCTCGCCTGGTAGGTTTCCAGTGCTGATAATGCTTTTGGACTGGTATTGTTCTGTACAAGGTTGTAATTATTCACAACATTTGTCGATGCAGGTATCATACCGCTGTTAACCGCTCTGATGGCCGTTTTTGCACTTCCGATCGATGCCGGAAATGTTTCAAATGGTGTGGCAATATCGGAAAGGAACTGCTTTGCCTGCTTCTGCACCTGCTTTACCGTGTCATACAAACCATTTCCAAAACCTTCTCCTGTAAAAGCCCCTATTTTTTCCATGACTTTCGATGGACTGTGAATCTGTAAAAGATCCCGGAACTGGTCTACCATACCAGATACCAGTGTTTTGACCGCACTGCTCATATAGTCTGTATCAGCCGTCAGTCCGTCCACAAACCCTGACATTACCTGTTTTCCGATTTCTTCCAGTTTTTCAGGAAGATTTTTAAACGCAGCATCAAGTGCCGTCTGGTATTCCTTTGCGACATTATCAAAATCTTTCTGATACGTCTTTTTTGCCAGTTCCTCTGACACTTTCATTTTTCGTCATAAGCATCCGAATAAGCTTTTAAGTCTGCGTCGCTCATCGCGAGCAGGCGATCCAGAAACGCTCCGCCCTGATCCATGTCATAGCCTGCAATCTGATCGAACAGCTCTGAAGATACCTTGTCTTTTATTTTCTGAAGCTTGTCTGCATAATCCTTAATGCTCTGTGTCTGTGCCCTGATATCGTTGATCGTCATGATACCGGCACTTGACACTTCAAACAGATCACCTGCGCTTTTTAATTTGGATATCAGAGTGTTCTGTTTCTCGATCAGTGCATCGTACTTTTCCTGATATTTTGTCTCAATGCCATTTATTGTTTCATCGATCAGATCCTGTGCTTTCGTCTGGTATTCATTCATGGCATCAGAAAATTCACTCAACATTTTTGCCGATGCGGTACTATACGCTTCGTTAAATTCTTTCTGATCCTTTACCAGTTCCTTGTTATCCTTTACCTGCTGTTCATATATATTCTTTTTGTCTCTCAGCACTTCTATGCTCTTTTTGTCCGCTGCCATTTCCTTTTTGTATGCCGCCATCTGTTTTTTATACTTTTTCATCTGGTCGGAATAATTGGATTTTTGGGTGGCTTTTGTTGCAGATTTGTACTTTTTCTGTGCTTTGGCATAGTTTTCCTTTGCCGTATCATACTTTTTCTTTGCACTGTCGTAACTTTTTTTGGTGCCGGTTATCTTTTTTGTTGTTGAACTAAGATCTTTCTGTGCTGTTTTCTGTGCTGTTTCATACGTGGTCAGTTTCTTTTCCAGTTCTTTTGTTTTCTGGTCATTCATATACTGAATTTTATCATTGATATAAGCCAGTTTCTTTGACAGTGCCGTGCTAAACTGATTGCTTGCCTTTTCAGCTACCTTTGAAAAATTGAACTTTGTCAGCCCTGCCATGGTCGTGACTGCGGCTTTCACCATATCTTTCACGGTTGCTATCAATGCTGTTTTCTCACTTGCGATACCATTGATATAACCCTGGGTGAAATATACTCCAGACTGATAAGTCAGTTTTGATGGGGAACCTTCTTTCTGTCCTTTTCTCAATCCATTCCATGCACTTCTTGCCAGTTCATATGCTTTGCTGAAGGCAGACTGTACCATAGAAGCGATTCCATTTATAAAACCCTGTCCAAAAAATCCACCGGATGTTTCTGCTTCATCTTTGTGAGAATTTGCACCATCATTAGCTTCTTTTGCCAGCGTACCGCCTGCTTTTTGGGCTTCTCCGCTTTTGCTCTGCAAGGCCGCTGCATAGTGGTTACCTGACTCACCTCCGGCGCTTGTCATTCCGGCTGCACCACTTCTTGTTGCTGTTACAGAAACCAGTCCGATTCCCTTGCTGCTTTTTTCAACGTTTCCTTTCTGGGATTCCTGACCTGCAATATAATCTTTTTCAGATACCGCACCATTGGACTTTGAACCGCTTGCACCTTTCTTCTGCGCATTGGTCCCTGCTTTTGCAACATCCAGGCTTGCTTTTTCGACTTTGGCTTTCTGGGATTTCACACCTGTTGCGTAGTCTGTTGTGGTTGCCTCTCCATTCGTCTGCGATCCTTTTGCACCTTTTTTCTGTCCTCTTATTCCCGCCTTTGTAATCTTCTCTCCGGCTTCTTCAACGGTCATCTCTCCACTCAGGATGGATCTTACAAGCGCATCAACCGCATTCTTTCCAGTGATACCGCTTTTCTGCGCCAGTGACCGGAAACTCACCGCATCTTCTATACGTTTCTGTGCTTCCTCTACACTCACCTTTCCTTTCAGGACACCTTTTGACAGCTCTTTTGGAATCTCAATACCTTCAAAACCTGCATTTTTCACCGCTTCGTTCAATGATGTAAGGTCACCCAGACGCTTCATTGCTTCATCTACGCTCAGTTTTCCGCTGGCGATTCCTTTTCGCAATGACTCCGGTATTTCTATGCCGGCTTCTGTTGCATTTTTTACCGTTTCAGAACCATCAAAAGCAGCTACTTGTTTTAACGATTCGATCGCTTTTTCTGCCGAAATACTGTTGCTGCTAATACCCTTTGCAAGATTTTCAGGTATCTGTGTACCACTTAACCCTGCCTCTTTTGCCAGTTCGTCAAATTTGATCAGGTTTTTCATTCCTTTTACTTTTTCCGGAATGACATACTGACCGGACTGCATGCCTTCAGCTACGGCTTCCGGTATCTCTATACCTTTTTTCCGCATTTTTTCCGTAATGGCTGCGATACTCTTTTCCATTTCGGATGCATCCAGTTTGTCCTGTGCGTATTTTTCGGTATTGCTATACTCATTATTCAGGTCTTCCAGAGATTTTTTGTTATCTTCCAGTGCCTTTTTGGTCTCTTCGTAGGCCGTGCGTTTCCGTCCTTCATCGCCAAGAGCGTCCAGATAAGTTTTATGTTCCATGGAAGAAACATCATAACCTGTCTGTGCATAGGCTTCTTTTGCTTCCTGTGTTTTCTCTACTGCCGCTTGCAGTGCAAGTTCATTGTCTGCGTGCTGCTTTGCGATATTAGACTGTTCGATCTCCAGCTTTGCGATATCTTCCGCAATCCCTTCCAGATTTTTCTGTGCTGCTTTTGCCAGGATCAGTTCTTTCTGGGCTTCGATATTATCCTTAATCGCTTCTGTGGACATATTCAGCTTATCTTTCTCTTCATCGTACTGTGCGTTCAGATCCGGCATAAGCCCATTCAGCTTGTCCACATAGTCTTTCATCAACTCTTTTTGCGCTGCACTTTTTTCTTCCACACCTGCCAGTTGTTCCAGACGCTCCGCATAGATATCTGCCTGCTTTGTCTGAGCTTCTGCAGAAGTATTGTTTTCTTCCCTTGCCTTTTTCGAATCCTCAAGGGCTTCCTTTAATTCTTCCTGTCTTTGCGTCAGTTCTTTTGTCGCCTGGATATTTTCATCGTCCTGAGCCTTAGCTTCTTTCTGTGCGGCTGTATACGCTGCAATACCGGCGGCAACCCCCGCAACAATGGCTCCCCATGGATTCGCGGCAATTGCCAGCCCCAACGCTTTGATTCCACCTGTTAAGAATCCGATAGCCGCCGTTGTCTTGGTAATAACAGCGCTTGCATTGAACAGCAGCATAGCCGTGCCAACTGCTGCGAGCGATGCTACAACCTCCGGGATGTGCTCCGGGAACCACTGCGCAAGGTCCGTCAGGCTGGATCTGACCGGACCCATGATCGGTTCCACAACATTGATGTTAAAACCGCGTTTGATCGTTTCAAGAGAAGATGCAACCGTATCATATTTTACGTTTTTCACTTCTTCCATCTTCCCCTTCACATCTGTGAAATCCTCGCCAAGTGTAGTTAAGGATTTCACGACATTCAGGTTTGCATCCTCACCCATCGTGCCGAACGCTGTAGCTGCCATGGTAAGGGCTTCCTGTTCATCGGTGCAGTTTGAAATATCACTGACAATACTGTCAATGACATCTTTCATTTTCCCCTCGCCTTTCTGCCAGGAATCAAATGCCGTTTCAGTGGCTTCCGACCAGATCCCGGTACCGTCTTTCAGTTTGCCGGTTTTTTCATCAATCTGAGCCATTGTATCGCCTATAGTCCCATCTGCCAGACGGTTTTTGATCTCATTGATCGAATCATTGACCTTATCCAGGTTATATGCTCCGCCCTTCGTGCCATTTTTCAATAACTGAAAATACTCTTCTGCACTGTACCCGGCCTGTTTGAAGTTACCGCCATATTCTGCGATATTATCTCCCAGTTCATCTGTATAGTCCAGACCTTTCTGTGATCCTTTTGCGAACAGATCAAAGGCTTCTTCTGTCGTTATCCCAAAATGCTGCATCAGGTTATTAACGCCCCTGACCGTTTCGTTAAAATCACTTCCGAATGTATCTTCGAGTGCAATCGCATTTTCTGTCAGTTCACGGATCTTTGATGGATCTGTCTCGCCGGTGGCCTGTTTGATGTATGCCATCTTGTCTCCCAGATCCTGCAGGCTTTCCCCATAATTATTTTCATACAGGTCATCCATCTCATGTTTGAACTGCTGCATTTCTTCCGCACTGGCACCCGTCTGTGCCCGAAAGCTGGCATAAGCTTCCTGTGCATCCGTTGCCAGGTCTTTTAATGCACTGACCGCTTCCCTGATACCATCAGCTACCATATCTGCCAGTGCACCTTTCAGAACAGTAAAGCCGCCGGCACTGCCTTCTGCATCGTCTCCGGCATCGTCCAGTTCGCCGCCCAGGTCATCCGCCGCCTGTGCTGCCTGCTCTAAACTCTGCTCATTCTGGCGTAATTCCCGTGTCAGTTTCTTGATCTCTTCTGAAAGCTGTTGTGCTTCATCGGAACTTTCGCCCTGTTCAAGTACCAGATCCGTGTATTTACTTTTCAGGCTGTCCAGCTCTGTCTGCTGATCAGAAATTTTGCTCTGCAGCTGCTCGGTCGCTGTTGCCGCTTTCTGTGATTCAGACTGCAGGTTTTCCAGACGCTCCCCATACTGTGCCAGTGCTGCCTGTGTCCGTTCGATCGCCGCCTTCTGGTTGTTGATCCGGATCAACAATTCCTGTGCTCCCCTGGAATTTTCGCCCTGTTCCTGTGCTACAAGTTTATACTGTTCTTCCAGTGACTGCAGTTTTACGTTTTCCGCTGCAAGTACACCGTTTAACTGTTCAATTTTCGCTGACAATCCGTCTGCATCTTCTGCCCACTTTGCCATGCCTGCGGTTGCTGCCTTGAATTCGGAATTCACCAGTTGGATCTGCCGCTGTGCATCTTTAAATTCTTTTTTGAGTTCTGACAGGTCAACCCGCATCCGGGTCGTGCTGTCTTCTGCCATCTTCCCACCTCCTAAAACCAGTCATCTCCGGCAGGCCGCCTTATCATACTGCTGTTTTCCCTGTTTTTATGTCTGCTTTCCCGGATCTGCATGGCACGCACATCACTGTAGAGGCGTATGACATCGTGAAACGTCCGTTTTTCCACGTTATATGGTGTCAGTGCTGGAAATTCTTTGCATAATTGATAGTTGATATTAAAGAGCACCTCAAAAAGCGGGGTGTCATCGTCCCCGCCCTCTAGTTTTTTGAGTTTTTTGAGTCTTTTGGAATCTTCAGGATTTCAGTGAAGGATGCCTTCAGGATGTTCAGGACAACCGGCAGTAATTCTTTCACCTTTACATGCTCCCAGTCCTGCGGTTCCATATCCGGAAGCACCGGTTCAGCACTCCTGTCACCTGTTCCCATGCACCGTATACGAGAAGACACGCAGTTCCCGTGCTGTCATTCATCTTGTCTACATTCAGCAC
>ENA-OQDT01001858-OQDT01001858.1-human-gut-metagenome-genome-assembly--contig:-NODE-1858-length-11657-cov-4.007285_pt1 | contig 11657 bp, 15 predicted proteins | sample MGYA00242786_ERZ504617 | MGnify/ENA primary metagenome ERZ504617 (study PRJEB26092, sample SAMD00036337) | human gut metagenome | host: Homo sapiens | study: EMG produced TPA metagenomics assembly of... | reverse complement strand
CGTCTGCCATTGTGATTCTCCTTTCAAGTTGACATGCCAGCCGGCTGTCATATTTGTTGAAAATATTATATCAATTGTGAGAGCTGTTGAATAGAATGGAAAATATAGAAAATTTCGAAAATTAATTTTTTGCATAATGTCAGAAGAAAGACTGGGAAAAAGCGGTTTTCAGTAGAGATATAACAGGATTGCAAGGTTGTTTTGGGAAAATATAAAAAACCTGTTGACAAGTAAAGTTGTCAATGATATTATGCAAATACAAGGAATGACAAATAAACTTGTCATAATGACAATGAAATAAGTCATTTCAAAAAAATGAATACACTACGAATGAGAAAGGAGCCTTTGAAATGGCGCTGGAGAATCGATTGAAGGAATATCGTGCCAGGCTTGGAATCAATCAGGCGGACATGGGGAAACTGGCTGGTGTGTCCAGACAGACGATCAGCCTGATTGAGAGGGGAGACTATTCACCTTCAGTGACGCTGGCTTTGAAGCTGGCGAAGATCTGTCAGGTGACAGTGGAAGATATTTTTACTTATACGGAGGATGGAGAAGATGAATAAGGGAAAATCTAAGAAGAAAATGAATTCCTATTTAAAAATGGTACTGATTATGCTGGCTGGTGGTGTTGTTGGAGGAATTTTTGGCTTTGTTACATCATACACTGGGGAGAATTCTATAGCAGCTATTGGGCATGGGATGAATGCATTTCTTTTGGCTGTACGTGATCATACAGTGCTGCTGGAATGTATCTGCGGTGCGATCTGTATTATGATCTGTGAGATCCATTTTGGAAAGATGAAGAGAATGGGAAGCCAGATACAGGATGCAGAGGATGAAGAATATCATGAATTGCAGTATCATATTGAAGTGTCCTCCAGCTGGGGGATGATTGCGAGTACAGTGGGAACTGTTCTTATGATGCTGCTTATTTCACCAGGATACTCTATGAAATATATTGAGAGCCAGAGTGACGGTGAGACATGGATGTTCTTAGCAGGACTGGTTGTGTTTGTGGGAATGGTTGGATATTTTGGTATGTGGCAGATTCGCTATATAAAGCTGGTTCAGAGAATTTATCCGGATAAGAAAGGTGATCCTACTTCTATAAACTTTCAGGAGCAGTGGCTTGCAAGCTGTGACGAAGCAGAGAAGGAAGAAATTTACGAAGCAAGCTATAAGACTTATCTGCTGACTGGAAATGTACTTCCTTTTTGCACATTGGTAGCCATGCTGCTTCATATGGTATGGAATACGGGCGTTCTTGCTATTATCATTCCTGCTTTTCTCTGGATCTTATCGGCGTCTAATTACTGCCGGTGCTGCGTTACGAAAAAAAGCGAAAAACTTGCGAAGTGAATGAATCTTTGAAAAATACATATAATACTATTATGGAGGTGCCTGCTGCAAGTGCACCTCCTTTTCTTCCCGGGAAAGGGAGTATCCTTTTGGAGGCTGTCAGAACATTGATTGGCTTAGAGCGTGTTTGAAAAATCATTTCTGCAATCTGCACGCCCCACTTTGCGGTATATTTCACTCGAATTCGGTTGCCGTAGCCCGCTACGGCGCCCTCATCCGGGCGAAATCTCCCACAAATTGTGACGCACATCTTGCAGAAAGCCTTTTTCAAACACGCTCTAGAGAAAGAATCTGGAAGTATAGGATAGTTTATGGAGGTATTGTATGTGGGGATTTCTTGTAGCGTTGATATCTGGTGCATTGATGAGTATTCAGGGCGTTTTTAACACAGAGATGACTAAGCAGACCAGCTTGTGGGTATCCACCGGCTGGGTACAGTTTTCTGCGTTTCTGGTCTGCGTGTTGGCGTGGATTTTTACCGGGAGGGACAGTGTTGGCGCGTTGTGGCAGGTGGAGAATAAATATACTTTACTTGGCGGTATTATCGGAGCATTTATTACAATAACTGTCATTCAAAGCATGGGAAGTTTAGGTCCTGCAAAGGCTGCTATGCTGATTGTAATTTCCCAGCTGGCAGTTGCCTATATAATTGAATTATTTGGTCTGTTTGGTGTAGAAAAAGTGGATTTTCAGTGGCGAAAACTGATCGGCATGGCTGTGGCTATTGTAGGAATTGTCATATTTAAATGGGAGAAATAAGGCAAATAGATAAAAGACTGATAAAATTTAGAAATGGTATTGTAAAAAATGTAAAGTTTCGTTAAAATAGATGAGGTAAAGCATGAGTGGAGGGGAACCTGCGCATAAAGCGAAAGGGGAACCTGCATGGGAAGAAAAATAAAATACAGATGTGGAATCTGGACAGTTTTGTTCTTTCTCTGGACGGCGTCTGCAATGACAGGCTGCGCACGTCGGGAAGAGGTTTTTCTGGAAGAGATGGATTCAGATGAAGAGAACTCGAATAGAAAAGCAGGAGAAGAGAGCACTGCGTATGAGAATAACGTGGCGGCGGGGAAAATCCAGAAAAACAGTCTGTTGTTTCAGATGCTGGATCAGAGGGGAATACAGAAAATTCAGCTTTGGATTTGCCACCAGAAACGCCAATTCCACAGAAAATATTCGTTGATGTATGCGGAGCTGTTGTAAATCCAGGTGTTTATGAGCTGGATGAAGGAGCACGTATTTTCCAGGCTGTTGATGCAGCGGGAGGATATTTGCCAGAGGCAGCCATAAATTATCTGAACAGAGCCAGAAGTATTGGAGATGGGCAGCAGATTTATGTGCCTACTGAGAAAGAAGTGGCTGAGAACCTGGAACTTGCTATGGCGAAAGTGCCAGAGGCATTGAATGATGTGACAATTCTGGGAATTTAGGATTGGAAGAAATTCAAGGCAGCCCAGCGGAAAATCCATCGGGAACTGTTGGAAGAGACACAGAAAGTTCAGGAGATGGCGCAGGCGATGATCCGCGAATTAATCTGAATACTGCAGATGTCGGACAGCTTTCCACTTTAAGCGGAATCGGGCAGTCAAAGGCAGAAGCCATTATTGCATACAGAGAAGAGCATGGAGACTTTGCTTCTATCGAAGAGATTATGAATGTAGAAGGTATCAAAGAGGGTACCTTTTCAAAGATAAAAGACAAGATATCAACTGGATAAGGGAGATTCTTAAATGAGCAGGAAAGTTTTGGTAGTAGATGATGAGAAACTGATAGTAAAGGGTATCCGTTTCAGCCTGGAACAGGATGGAATGGATGTGGATTGTGCCTACGATGGCGAAGAAGCCCTGGAGATGGCCCAAGAGAAGAAATATGACATTATTCTTCTGGATCTTATGCTTCCCAAGATGGATGGCTTTGAAGTATGCCAACAGATCAGGGAATTTTCAAATGTTCCTATTGTAATGCTTACAGCGAAAGGTGAGGATATGGATAAGATCCTCGGCCTTGAGTATGGCGCGGACGACTATATCACCAAACCATTTAATATTCTTGAGGTAAAGGCAAGAATCAAGGCCATTATGCGCCGTGCAGGCAGCAATCAGGAAGAAAAAGACAAGGCGAAGACAATAGAGGCTGGTGACCTGAAGATGGATTGTGAGAGCCGTCGCGTGTTTATTTCTGGTAAGGAAATCAATCTGACTGCCAAAGAATTTGATGTGCTGGAACTTCTGGTGTTTAATCCCAATAAAGTGTACAGCCGTGAGAACCTGCTGAATATTGTATGGGGATATGAATATCCTGGTGATGTTCGTACAGTGGATGTACATATCCGTCGTTTACGTGAAAAAATTGAGGCGAATCCCAGTGAGCCCAAATATGTACACACCAAATGGGGTGTGGGATATTATTTCCAGGCATAAGCCATGCCAGAGAAAAAGAAACCAAGCTTTTTAAAAAGTCTGCGTTTTCGTATTCTGATCATTCTGGTCATTCTGGGAATCGTACCAAGTGTCATTGTTGCTCATGTGATGGTGGCAGCCTATGAGAGCAAGGCTGTGGCTGTCCGTAAGCAGACTGTTGAGAAGCAGTGTGACATTCTGTGTAACCTGTTAATTAAAGAGAATTATATGAATGACTCCAGCTCGCAGAATGTAAACAGCAAGCTGGAGTTGTTGTCTAATGTGTATGACGGCAGAATTCTGTTAGTTGACAGGGATTACAGGATTATCAAGGATACCTATGGCGTAGATGAGGGAAAAACTTTGATCTCCACTATGGTGATCAAATGCTTCAAAGGTGAGGAAGCCAGCCGCTATAATAGTAAGACACAGAAGATTGAGATGGCTCTCCCTGTGAAAAGCCCGGAGGTGAAGCAGCTTCAGGGTGCTATGCTGATCAGCTTTTCCTCCAATGAAATTGCAGAGAATATTCTGGAGCTGGAACAGAAGAGTCTTCTGATCACAGGAATCATTATTGTGCTGGCGGTCCTTCTTGGATATGTGCTTTCTACGGTTCTTGTAAAGCCGTTTGCCAGAGTTACCAAGTCCATTGAGGATTTGACAGATGGATACCAGAATGAGGAGATTTCTGTCCCGGATTATACAGAGACAGCACTTATTACGGATGCGTTCAACAAAATGCTTTCCAGAATGAAGATTCTGGATGAGTCCAGAAATGAGTTTGTTTCCAATGTGTCCCATGAGCTGAAGACACCGCTTACCTCCATGAAGGTACTTGCCGATTCACTGGTGGGCCAGGAAGGGGTGCCGGAGGAGCTGTATCAGGAGTTTATGGGCGATATCACTGCAGAGATTGATCGGGAGAATAAGATCATCACAGACCTGCTTTCTCTTGTAAAAATGGATAAGAAAGCAGCTGATCTGAATGTGGAGCACCTGAATATCAATCAGCTTCTGGAGGATATCCTGAAGAGACTCCGTCCAATTGCAGATAAGAGGCACATTGATCTGATCCTGGACAGTTTCCGCCCTGTTGAAGCAGATGTGGATGAGGTAAAGTTTACTCTTGCCGTGAGCAATCTGGTTGAGAATGGTATTAAATACAATGTGGATGATGGCTGGGTTCGTGTAACCCTTGACGCTGACCATAAATATTTCTATGTGAAGGTTTCAGATTCCGGAATGGGCATTCCGGAGGAGTCCATCGGAAGAATTTTTGAACGTTTTTACCGTGTGGACAAATCCCATTCCAAAGAAATTGGCGGCACAGGTCTTGGACTTGCGATTACCAGAAGTGCTGTGACCATGCATCATGGAACTATTCAGGTGGCAAGTAAGGAAGGCGAGGGAACTACCTTTACTGTCCGCATTCCTTTATCATATATTCCGTAGGAGGTGCCAGATGAAGAAATTGTTGAGTACAGCGATGGCTCTGGTTCTGATCATTGGCCTTCTTACCGGATGCTCGGTGGAAAGCCAGGGAGAGAAGACTGAAAGTGTCAGCAATCAGTACTATCTATATTACTTGAACAAAGATGAAACGAAAGTAACAAAGACAAGATATTATCCGGAGCAGGAAAGTGCAGAATTTATGCTCCAGGATTTAATGGGAATCCTGAATGGACAGGAGAGCAGCGGAGAGAACCTGCCTTTGCTTCCAGCAGGAGTTCAGCTGGTGACTTACCGCTTAAATGAATCCCTTCTGGAATTGGAGTTTAATGCTGATTACAGTAATATTTCCCGAACCAGGGAGATTCTGGTGCGCGCAGGTGTGGCAAGAACTTTTCTTCAGATTCCAGGAATCACCGGCATAAAGATTTTTATAGGAAATCAGGAGCTTACCGATTCCAAGGGACAGGCTGTAGGCTTGCTTGACGGCAACACTTTTGTAGAAATGTGGGGCTCTGATAAAGATGCGTATCGGTATGATACTTTTACTCTGTATTTTACAGACAAGACAGGAGAGCATCTTGTGGCAGAACAGAGAAATGTATATTATAAGAGAATTCTGCCAAGAGAGAGAGTAATACTGGAACAGCTTGCCAAAGGACCGATGGTGAAAGGGCATTATCCAACAATTCCGCAGAATACGGATATTCTGGGAATAGAGGTGTCTGATAATGTGTGCTATGTGGATTTTAGTTCCGCTTTTTCAGATTCAGGAATTGATATCCCGGTGAACACCATGATCTATTCCGTGGTAAATTCTCTTCTGGATACGACATCTGCTGATAAAGTGCAGATTTCAATCGAAGGTGATACAGAGGCTAAGTTAAGTGATGGAACATCTTTGTACAGTCTTTTCAGTAAAAATACAGATCTGATCCTGAAAGAGAATTAGAGCGTGTTTGAAAAAATCAATCAATAACGCTTATAAAATGAAATACTAAAGGAGTTTATAAATGACGAAAAGACCGCTTTGCATGGTGTGTCTGGTCTTGATGCTCCTTATGTGTGTGGCCGACCGGGCAGGATTTCCACTGATCAGAGGAAATCCTGTTCCGGAAAATGTGGACTCCTGGATCCGGGAACATCCCAAGGTCACAATCTGCGGAGAAGTGACACAGACCACAGAAAATGAATTTTCACAATCTGTTTATCTTAGCAATACATATCTGATTTATCAACCAAAGAAGAATCAATCAAAGGAAAATCAACCGAAGAAAATATCTATTGAAATGTAAAAGTATTTTTAAAGAAAAAGAAGATGTTCCGGCAGGAACTGTTGTTTTGGTGTCTGGAAATCTGGAGAGAGTAGGTGAGATGCGAAATCCAGGAGAATTTGATGCCAGACAGTATTATGCCAGCCAGCATATTTTCTATTTTATGAAAAAGGCGGAATTGTTAAAAAATCGGAAAATTATTCTGCTTATCGACAAGGTATGAATGATCTAAGGAAATATCTCAGTAAAGTTCTGAATGGAATTGGTGGAAAAGAAGCCGGGGTTTTTCAGGCAATTGTTCTCGGGGATAAAAGCAGTCTGGATGAGGAAGTAAAGCTTCGCTACCAGATGGCTGGTATTGTGCATGTTCTGGCAATTTCGGGGCTGCATATCAGTGTGATTGGGATGGGAATTTATAATCTTCTGATGAAGACTGGAATGGGAATCTGGCCGTCTGGGATAATTGCCCTGTTGATTTTGCTTCAATACGGCGTGATGACTGGTGGAAGTGTGTCTACTATGCGTGCAGTCTGTATGTTTTTGATATCTGTAGGGGCGAAAATAACCGGAAGGATTTATGATCTGCCAACGGCGCTGGCTGTTTCGGCTATGTTAATTCTTGGAGATTCAGGAGCATATTTATATAACAGTGGGTTCCTTTTGTCATTTAGCGCGGTAGCAGGAGCTGGCGTAGTGGTTCCTGCATTAACAAAGAGTATGGATTTATCCCGTATTGAAAAAGGGGAAAATGTGCGGAGAAAAAAGAGTGTATGGAAAAGACATGCTGGAAAAAAGTTTAAAAATATTTGCTGTATGATTTTAGGAAAACATACAGGGCAAATATATGAAAAATTTGCCGGAGGTTTTTGCAAAGCAAATCTGGCTTTAGGCGCATCTATAGGAATACAGCTGACCATGCTTCCTGTTTCCTTATATTTTTTCGGAGAAGTTTCACTGGTTGGAATTTTTTTTAAAATTTGCTGGTGCTTCCTACAGTAGGAGTTGTTCTGGGAAGCGGAGTTATTGGATTGCTTGCTGGGTGTGTAAGCTTTTCCGTTGGGCGTGTTGTGATTTTGCCTGGAAAGGTTCTTGCTGGAATTTATGAAGAGTTATGTAAACTATCTGGGAATCTGCCTTTTGGCATCTGGATCACAGGACAACCAAAGCTGTGGCAGGTGGCTGTATATTATATTTTGTTTGCAGGAGCAGTCTGGCTACTTACACAGAAAGGGAAGAGGGAGAGAAAAATAATTGCTTTCGTAGTTGTATGCCTGGCCATGTCTATTCTTATATGGCGTGAGCCGGAACCATTTTCTGTCAGCTGTCTGGATGTGGGACAGGGCGACGGGCTTGTGCTGCGGACGCCGGAAGGGAATTGCTTTCTGGTGGATGGTGGAAGCACAAACAAATCAGGTGTGGGACAATATCAGGTTTTACCGTATCTGAAAAATCAGGGGATTTCTCAGATTGATGGAATTTTTATATCTCATACAGATCAGGATCATATCAGTGGTGTACAGGAAATATTGGAGATGGCTGTAAAAAAACTGAATTCAGTAAAATTGGGATGCTTGTATCTGCCTGAGTGGGAAAATCCTCCTGCTGCATGGGAAAAACTGAAACAGACAGCAAAAGCGGCCGGAATTCCAGTGAGAACCCTGAAGGAAGGAGACTGCCTGAATGCAGGTAAATTGCAATTGCAGATAATTGCTCCTGCTGTCAGCGCTTCTGGCGCAGACGTAAATGAAGATGGTATGGTGATTAAAGTAAAATATGAGGAATTTCTTGGCCTTTTGACAGGTGATATCGGGGAAGAAACGGAAAAGAAATTGCTGGAATTGGGAATGTTGGAAGATGTGGACTTTTTGAAGGTGGGACACCATGGCTCCCATTACTCTACCTGTCAACAGTTTCTTGATACAGTGCGCCCGGAATATGCTGTGATTTCCTGCTCTTCTACCAATACCTATGGCCACCCGTCACCGGAAATTACGAAACGCCTGGAAGAAACCGGGTGCCAGACCAGTTTTACTATGGAGAGCGGTGCTGTGAAAGTTTGCTGGGAGAAAGAGGGGATAAGGATTAAGAAATTTTTGGAAAAGGGAAATAGTATGTAGAGCGAAAAAGGCACTTTTATAAAGACACAATTTGTGGTATGGTTTAGTAGAATGTCGGGTACAGCTCTATCACCCTGGCTGAAAGAGTCTGGGGGGCTACTGGTCAGATCGTGAATAGTAACCTTTGGGGAATGTCCTGACCGACAAGAAGATGACAGGAGCGTATATTTTGAAGAATATCCAGGAAGATATAAAGACGGGCAATTTTAAACAGGCGTATTTGCTGTATGGTGAGGAAGCTTACCTGAAACAGCAGTATAAACATAAACTGGTGCAGGCGCTGAATCCAGAAGATGACACCATGAATTTTAATCATTATGAGGGTCGGAACATTGATGTGAAGGAACTGATCGACCTTTGTGAGACCATGCCTTTTTTTGCAGACCGTAGGGTGGTTTTGTTGGAAGATACCGGCTTTTTTAAGAATAAATGTGATGAACTGGCTGATTATATGAAAGAACTGCCAGACTATCTTTGCCTTATTTTTGTAGAAAATGAGGTGGATAAAAGAAACCGTATGTATAAAGCCGTAAAGGCAGCAGGTAGAATCGGAGAATTTGTGCAGCAGGATGAGAAAACGCTAATGCGCTGGGCTGCCGGGCTTCTGAAAAAAGAAGGCAAGATGATCACCCAGCGGGATATGGAACTCCTTCTTACCATGACTGGCGTGGACATGGGAAACCTGCGGATGGAACTGGAAAAGATAATTTCCTATACCGGTGACCGGGATGTGGTAACGGGAGAGGATATTCAGCAGGTTTGTACCACTCAGACCCAGAATAAGATTTTTGATATGGTCCGGGCAGTAACTGAGAAAAATCAGTGTAGTTCTTTTTAAAAATATTGTCAATACGATTTTTAGTAAAAAATCATTTTATTTTTTAGCATTCTTTGTTGCTTAAAATCATATCTATTTGTTCTCTTGTTTTTTTCCACACTAAAAGTATTGTCAATAAACTCATCAGCGAAGTGGTTATATTCTTCATCACTTGGTTGATTAGAAATAATCTCCTCAGACTTTTCTACTGAATAGCCTCTGTTTTCAACAAGACGGTTTACTCTCTCATTATGTTCACAGTATACATACCATAATTCATCACAATGATATTCAAGGCCTGAACCTAAAAGTAAGGCTGATTCCACAACAATAATTGAATTATTATTTTGCTCTATTCTATTAAGAATTTCTTCTATTGTTCCCGGATGAGTAATGGAATTAAGAGTGTCAAGCTTGTCCTTATTATTAAAAAACTATTGAGGCAAGCTTCTCGCTGCTAATCTTTCCATTTTCATAACTTCCGGAAAAGCTTTTGAAAGTTTATCAAAAACCTTAAAGCCTGGGAGTCATGATTTCCTTTGCCACATGGTCTGACTGAATAATATATGCGCCATAATTTTCTTCTAAATAATCAAGTACTGTAGACTTTCCGCTGCCTACTCCACCCATTAATCCTATAACCATAATAACACCGCCTTTTTAATGTGCTTCATCCCAGTTATTTCCGACCTGAACATCAACATCCAAAGGAACATTAAGATGAGCTGCCTGTTCCATGTTGCGTTTCAGAATATCCTTAACCTGTTCAACTTCATTTTCGTACGCTTCAATTAAAAGTTCATCGTGTATCTGCAAAACAATTTTAGATTTTAAATCTTTCTCTTTTAACTCTTTTGCCACATTAATCATTGCTATTTTCATAATATCTGCAGCAGAACCCTGAATAGGAGAGTTCATTGCCACACGTTCACCGAACTGTCTTTGCATAAAGTTGCCTGATGTTAATTCAGGGATAGGTCTTCTTCTGCCAAACATTGTAACAGAGTATCCTTTTTCCTTAGCTTCTTTTACTGAATTATCAAGATAATTCTTAATACCCGGATAACTGATAAAGTAATCCTTTATATACTGTTCAGCTTCCTTTCTGCTAATCGAAAGGTCATTACTTAAACCAAATGAACTGATTCCGTATACGATTCCAAAGTTTACAGCCTTGGCATTACTTCTCTGTTCCTTAGTAACTTCTTCAAGTGGAACATGAAAAACCCAAAGAAGCTGTTGCAGCATGAATATCTTTAGAATGATTATATGCATCAATTAAATTCTTGTCATCAGACATATGAGCTAAAATTCTTAATTCAATCTGAGAATAATCCGCATCAATAAACACACAACCTTCTTTTGGAATAAAGACTTTCCTAATCTCTCTTCCAAGAGGCATACGTACAGGAATATTCTGAAGGTTTGGCTCAGTACTGCTTATTCTGCCTGTTGCGGTAATTGTTTGGTTAAACTTACCGTGTATTCTGTTATCTTCGCCTATATAAACAGCCAATCCATCAGCGTATGTTGACTTTAATTTTGCAAGCTGCCTGTACTCTAATATCTTACTTACAAAAGGATAATCAGGTTCAAGTTTCTCTAATACAGAAGCAGATGTTGAATATCCTGTTTTAGTTTTTTTGCCACCGGGAAGCTGCATTTCACCAAATAAAATCTCGCCTAACTGCTTAGGTGAATTAATATTAAATTCATGACCTGCTTCAGCATAAATATCTTTCTCTAATGCATCAATGCCAGTTTTAAGTCTTTCACCATATTCTTTAAGCTTGTCGCCTGCAACCATAATTCCTGCCTGCTCCATATCATATAAGGCATAAGTTAAAGGAATTTCCACATTGTTGTAAATATCAAGCATTTCTGTTTCTTTTAACTTTTCAGTTAAAGCATCTTTTGCCTTGTAAGCTACATAAGCATTATAGCAGGCATATTTAATATGTTTTCAGGTATTTCATCTGATGGGGTTTCGCTTTTCTTAGTTTTTGGAAAAATCTCATCAAAAGCCGGCACATTCATTCCTAAATATTCTCTTGCAATATCGTCATAATCATAAGTATTCTGCAATGGATTTAATAGATATGCGGCAATAGAAATATCGAAAATACTTTCCGCGTCATCATTTTCCAAAATATCATTATTTTCTTTAATATTTAAAATTGTAAGTTTAGCCTTGGCATTTACAAGGTCTCTAACTTTTTCGATTATATAATCTTCT
>ENA-OQDT01001857-OQDT01001857.1-human-gut-metagenome-genome-assembly--contig:-NODE-1857-length-11660-cov-3.132750_pt1 | contig 11660 bp, 11 predicted proteins | sample MGYA00242786_ERZ504617 | MGnify/ENA primary metagenome ERZ504617 (study PRJEB26092, sample SAMD00036337) | human gut metagenome | host: Homo sapiens | study: EMG produced TPA metagenomics assembly of... | reverse complement strand
ATGAAAAAATGCTTATCTTGCCGCCTTCGAGTGGGAACATATTTTTTGAAACTTGATAAGGCTTGGGGCGAGATAATTTCAGTCGGGTTTTGTATGGTTGCCAGCTATTCTCTGAGCAGTGTTTTGCTGTTGGTAGCGGTCATTTTTTGCAGTAGGCACTTCGCTGGGTGTTCTGGCCGGTTAATTTTGGCGGTAAGGTAGATACGGTTATTATGCGTATTTCTGATATGATGATTTCCTTTCCCGGGATGATACTGGCCATTGCTATTGCCGGTATCCTTGGCGGCAGTCTGATCAATGCGATTATCGCTTTGACTATCGTTACCTGGACTAAATACGCTCGTTTGGCGCGCAGTATGGTGTTAAAGATAAAAAAGCGTGATTTTGTCGAAGCGGCAGTTGTCAACGGCGGCAAACCGACACATATTTTGTGGAAACATATCGTGCCTAATATTTTACCGTTAATGATTATTACAGCAGCTTCGGATATCGGTGCTATGATGATGGAACTGGCAGGGCTTTCATTTTTAGGCTTCGGTTCGCAGCCGCCGACTCCTGAATGGGGATTGATGCTCAATGAAGGACGTCAGCAGCTGCAAACGGCTCCCTGGCTGATGTTTTTTCCCGGTCTGGCTATTTTTCTGACGGTAGTAGTCTTTAACCTATGGGGCGACAGTTTGCGTGATGTGCTTGACCCGCGTCAGGAAGATTAAGTTCAGCTGTTGAATAAAGTTTTATATACAGTCAATAAAATAAAAAGGATTTGAAAGGGAGATGTATGATGAAAAAAACTATTAAATTTACAGCAGCTGTTGCAATGATAGGCTTGATGGCATTTGCTTCAGCCGGTTGTGGCGGCGATGACAAAAAAGCTGCGGCAGCCAAAGACACTTTGAAATTTGGCGTTACTAATTTTGCCGACAGTCTGGAACCAACAGATAACTACTTTGGCTGGATTGTTATGCGTTACGGCTTAGGTGAATGTCTGGTAAAATTTGATGAAAAAATGAATTCTACTCCGTGGCTGGCCGAAAATTGGCAGGTCAGTGACGATAAGCTTACCTGGACTTTTAAAATCAATGATAAAGCAAAATTTTCAAACGGTAACAAAGTAACTGCAGAGGCTGTAAAAAAATCTATTGAACGTACTTTTGAAAAAGCCGCCCGTGCCAGAGCAATGTTTGAATATGACAATATCAGTGCTGACGGGCAGACGTTGATGATCAAAACTCACACTCCTGTTGCTACATTACCGGGAATGCTTGGTGATCCGCTTTTTATTATTATTGACACCAGTGTAACTGACCGTGATTATGCTAAGCAAGGGCCTATCTGTACCGGTCCATATATGGTCAATACGTACAGTAAAGCTAAAGCTGTTATGGATGCTAATCCTAATTACTGGGATGGCGAAGTACCGTTTAAGCATGTTGAGATCCCGACTATTGATGATCCCAATACACGCGCTATGGCCCTGCAGTCCGGTGAGATTGATATGGCAATCAATATTGCTCCAGGCGACATGTCGTTGTTCAGCAACAAAGATAAGTACAATATCAGTGCTATTGCTTCCCTGCGTGACGTATTGGCACGTATGAACGTTAAGGAAGGCAAGCCGATGTATGATAAACGTGTTCGAGAAGCGTTGCTGTCATCTTTGGACCGTGAAACCTACTGTAAGGTTTTACTGAAGGACACATTTACTTCTGGCGGGCCGTTGATGCCGCCTTCTGTCGATTATGGATTTGATCAGTTAAAAGATCCTAATACCTATAATGTAGAACGTGCTAAGAAACTGTTGGAAGAGGCTGGCTGGAAAGATACCAATGGCGATGGCTATGTTGATAAAGAAGGTAAAAATCTGGAGATGGACTTTATTTTCTACAGCGGTCGCGCAGAATTGCCTTTGTTTGCTGAAGCTACCCAGTCCGATGCTAAAAAGGTTGGTATCAAGGTTAACCTGAAAAATGTTGATTACAATGTTTTGGACGGGATTGGTGTGCGAGGTGAATATGACTTGCTGATTTCCAATATTCTTACTCTGCAGGCAGGCGACCCCGAGGTCTTTATCAATCAGTACTGGAAAACAAATGTTAACGGTAATAATCCGCAGAACGGCAGCGGTTACAGCAATCCTGCCTATGATGCTCTGAGCGATAAGCTGGCAGTAGAATTTGACCCGGCGAAACGTCGTCAATTAGTAATCGATATGCAGAAAATTATTCTTGATGATGCGGCAACGATTATTTTTGGTTATCCGCAGACAAATATGATCAGTAATAATTCTATTGCCAATGCAGAAATTTTACCGTGTGATTATTACTGGCTGACGAAGGAGATCAAGCCTGCCCAGAAATAATCTGTGGGAAGAAGGGACACTGTAATGCTTTTAAAAGTTACAGATTTGGATATCAGTTACGGCAGCAAGGCTACCGTAACTGGTGCCAATATAGAATTGAAAAAGGGTGAGATTTTATCTATCGTTGGCGAGAGCGGCAGCGGTAAAACAACGGTGATACGTGCTATTATGGGCTGTTTGCCGGGTAATGGACATGTAAGCGGCGGCAATATCATTTTTGACGGCAGAAACCTGCTGGATAATACGCCGCAGCAATGGCGTGAAATGTGTGGGACTGAGATTTCTATGATTTTTCAGGACAGCGGTAATATGATCAACCCTATTCGCCGTATCGGCGAACAGTTTATTGATTATATTCTGACTCATGCGCCGCAGATTTCCAGACGGGAAGCTTATGATCTGGCTATTAAGATGCTTGATGATGTAAGGATGCCCAATCCTGACAATGTAATGCGCAGTTATCCGTTCGAATTATCAGGGGGGATGCGCCAGCGTGTAGGTATAGCTTTGGCGATGACCTTCAGCCCGAAACTGCTTTTGGCTGATGAGCCTACAAGCGCGCTTGATGTCACAACGCAGGCGCAGATCATCAGGCAGATCGTTGATGTTCGTGACGAATACAATGCCGCGGTGATCATAGTTACTCATAATTTGGGGTGTAGCTTCGTATATGTCAAATAAAATCGTTGTGATGCAGAATGGTATGGTTGTGGAGAGCGGACTGCGGGAAGAGATTATCGGCGATCCACAGCATGAATATACTAAGGAACTGCTGGCGGCTGTTCCGGTTGTGGGAGGTAAGCGTTATTATGCCTGAGAACGTAAAATTACACCCGCATGAGAACTGTAACTGCGACCGTGATGGAGTTGCATTACCGCCAGAAATAGTATTGGAAGTAAAAAATCTGACGAAAAAGTTTCAGGTAGATGGCGGCAAGGTTCTCACTGCCTGTGATAAAGTAAATTTAAATGCTTACAAGGGACAGACTCTTGGCATTATTGGTGAAAGCGGCTGCGGCAAAAGTACTCTGGTCAGAACTATTTTACAGATCCATCCGGCGACAGAGGGCGAAGTAATATTTGAAGGACAGAACATTTTGAAATTGGAGGGAGAAGCGCTTCGCCAGAACCGCCGAAAAATACAAATGGTTTTTCAGGATCCTACAGCGGCTTTTAATCCGAAAATGCGGGTAAAAGATATTTTATGTGAGCCTTTATTGAATTTTGGGTTACTGAAAAATTCTGAAGTTGACGCAAAAGCTGCAGAGTTATTACAAATGGTGGAGCTGCCAGTGGAATTCAAAGACCGTTTTCCTCATAGTATGAGCGGAGGTCAGCGTCAGCGTTTGGGTATAGCCAGGGCACTTTCTCTGGAACCGCAGATTATTGTCTGCGATGAAGCCACTTCAGCGCTGGATGTTTCTGTACAGGAAAAAATTTGTGAATTGCTGGTACGGCTGCAACGGGAAAAAGATATTACATATCTTTTTATCTGTCATGATATTGGTCTGGTTGATTTGATGAGCCATCAGGTCGCGGTCATGTATCTTGGTAATGTAGTGGAATTATTGGAAAAAGGTCGTTTGTCTGTTAATGGTGTCCATCCTTATACTAAAGCTTTGATAAAATCTATCTTTAAAGTGGATTTCAAACCTGGAGAAAAAATTCAGCCGTTAGAAGGCGATATTCCGAGTCCATTGGCTTTGCCGCTGGGTTGCCCATTTCAGAGCCGCTGCGAGTATTGCCAGGAAATTTGCAGAAGCGAAAAACCACAATTGCAAGAAATTAAGAAAGGTCATTTTGCAGCCTGTCATTTTGTTAAATAATTTTTTAGTATATTGCAGCAGTCTTAATGGGTGCTGCAATATAAAAATACTTTTTTGATGAATAAATACTTATTTATTCATATTTAAACACAGCCAAATAAGTACGCTTTTAAAAATATAAAATCGGTCAAAGTGTGCTTAGCATATATATTTTTAGGAGTTGATTATGTGAAAAAAACTTTGGTGCTTGCTATGGCAATGGTACTGGGAGTGACTGCTTCAGTGTATGCCGCTAATCCTTTTCTGATGTTCCGGCCGGGCATTGGGCTTATGATGCCGTTAACAGACTGGCAGCAGCCGGAATTATTGATGGTTATGGCGATGGTAATTTTGGCGGCGAACGTCTGATGACACGTTATGAAATGGCACAAATTGTAGCAAAAGCTATGGCTAAAGGCGCTAATGTTGACCGCCTGGCTGTAGAATTTGCCGATGAACTGGACAGCTTGGGAGTACGCGTAGCAGCTTTAGAGAAAAAAGCGGATAATGTGAAGATTACAGGACAAATCCGTTATGAATATGCAGGGCGTGACGGAGATTTTAAGAAAGACAAAGGCAGTGTTGCAAAAAATCGTCTGCGCACTCGTTTGTTTGTAAATGGCAGTGTAAATGAAGACTGGACTTATACGGCCCGTATTCAAAATGACCAGAATCTTGCTAATGATTCCGGTGATGAAGATACCAAACTCAATCAAGCCTATGTTACAGGTAAATTGGGTGGATTTAATGTTATGGCAGGGAAAGCGCCAGTATTTTTAGCTAATGGCAACCTTTATGACGATACTGCAGAAGTTATTCAGTTAACATATGGTAAAAATGTAAAAATTAGCGGCTATTGGGGGCAAATTACTGAAAAAGATTCCGGTTATATGGCAGATAAGGCCTATGGCGCCAGTTTATCTGGTAAAATCGGCCGCTTGGATTTAGCTGCCGGTTATGATAGATTTGAAGATTTAGATGCCGGGTTTACGAAAATTTCTAATAACGCGGTCTGGAATGCAGGGGCAAATTATAATTTTGGTGACTTTATTTTAGGGGCGATGTATCTTAATTCTGATATTTCTGATAAAGCTGTTGAAAAAGGTGCTGATACGGACGGCTTTGTCATCAGTGCTGCTTATAAGGGTGCCAAGGCCGCCAAACAGGGGACCTGGGGACTTTGGGGAAATTATTATGATCAGGGGGCAGGTACATTTATTGCTCATACGATGAAAGCTGGTGACTGGGGATACTTCACTAAAGAAGGCTTTAAAGGTTATGGTGTTGGTATAAATTATACTTTGGCCAAGAATATGGTTTATAATTTGGATTACTATGATTTGGAAGGTAAAGAAAGCGGACGTGATTCTCAGATTATTTGGAATCGTTTACAGGTAACCTTCTAAAATTTGCAGTAACTGAAGCAGGTATTTTGAGAAAGATTAAGGCTATTTTAACAGGCAGTTTCCATATTAAATGAATGGAAGCTGCCTGTATTATTTTTCTCAAAAGTTTTGTAAAATTTTTCAAAAAACTATATATGAATATTTGCTCATGTGTTATAATAAGATTACAGTAAAAGTAAGGAGGCTGGAAAATGAGCAAAACACAGCATGCTTTAGAAAATTTACATGAACATAACAGTCAGGGCTGCGGACATGATCATCATCACGAAGATGAAAGCGGCCATAACGATAATTCAGCCTGTGGCTGCGGACACGAACATTATCACAAAGGAGAAAGCGGCCATGACCATGATGCAGCCTGTGGCTGTGGGCATGATCATCATGTGCCCGGGCATGCAGATGACTGTCAATGTGAGCTCTGCCATCCACATGAGGAATATTGCGATGTTTGTGGTGAAAGCTTGGGAAAATTGTATCTGCAGAATGCCTGATGCTGATTGTATAAAACGAGTTTATGCTTTCAAAAAAATCTAGGGTTGTGCCAACTGTGCCGCCAAAATGGAATATAAGATTAAAGAATTGCCTGGAGTAGAATATGCTTCAGTAAGTTTTGTAACAAAACAGCTGCGTCTATCGGCCAAAAATCACGAGGTATTGCTGCCGGCCATTCGTGAAATCTGTGCTTCTATAGAATCGGATGTAGAAGTTGTGCCACGCAGTGGGATGATGCCGTTCAACTTTGAAAGCAAGGTATACCTGTTAGAGAACCTGGGCTGTGCCAATTGTGCCGCAAAAATGGAGAAGGCTATCAATGATTTGCCGGATGTTTCTGCTGCAACGATAACTTATGCTACGAAACAACTGCGGCTGACAGCGAAGAATCACGCACAATTGCTGCCACAGGTCCAGGCAATTTGCAGTACGATCGAAGCAGGTGTAAAAGTAGTTGAACGTATAGGAAAGCCGGTATTGGCTGAAAATATTAATCAGCGTAAAAAAGCGGTGGAATACTTTCAATGTCGGATGAACAGCGTTCACTGGCAGAAATAGTGTTTGGCGGAATTTTGTTTATAATCAGCGAAATTACCGGACTCGTGCCGGAAGCTTATCATATTTACTGTCTTGTTGCCGCATATATTCTCTTGGGCGGAAGGATTGTTTTAACCGCTTTAAAAAATAGTACGAAGGGACAGGTTTTTGATGAAAACTTCCTGATGACAGTAGCTACTTTAGGTGCTTTTGCTATCAATCAATATGAAGAAGCTGTTGGAGTTATGCTGTTTTATCGTATCGGAGAATATTTTGAGCATCGTGCGGTTGAAAAAAGTCGTGGTCAGATTATGGAAGCTGTCGATATGCGTCCGGAAGTAGTTAATTTGCTGATTGGTGAAGATGTGCGTGTTATCCCGGCAGAGGAAGCCAATGTTGGTGACATTTTACTGGTACGTGCCGGTGATCGTATTCCTTTGGATGGAGTAGTTATAGAAGGTGAAAGCCTGCTTGATACTTCTCCGGTGACAGGAGAACCTGTGCCGGTAAAACGCAGTTTTGGCGATGAAGTTATTTCTGGTTGTATTAATACGTCAGGGATGCTGAAAATCAGAGTAGAAAAAGTCCTGGCTGAATCTATGGTCACCAAAATTTTAGACTCTGTAGAAAATGCTGCTGCCAGCAAACCACAGTTAGACAGGTTTATAACACGTTTTGCGCGTATCTATACTCCGTTTGTTGTGGCAGTAGCTGTTTTAACTGCTGTGATACCCGGCTTTATAACAGGAAATTGGGAATATTGGACTTATACAGCCTTAACATTTCTGGTTATCAGCTGCCCATGTGCACTGGTGCTGAGCGTGCCTTTGGCGTTTTTTTCAGGCATTGGAGCCGGCTCGAAATATGGAATTCTTTTTAAGGGCGGCGTTACAATAGAAGCCCTGAAAAATGTTAAAGCAGTGGTTATGGATAAAACAGGTACTGTGACCAAAGGGAATTTTGTTGTTCAAAAGCTGGTTCCGGTAAGTGGCATGGAAGAAGATGAGCTGTTGAAGCTTTGTGCCTCCGCAGAACTTGTTTCCAGTCATCCGATTGCTACAAGTATAGTAAATGCGGCCAAAGAACGTGAGTTGAAACTCGAACGGCCGCAAACATTTGAAGAAATTGCCGGTGAAGGATTAGTTGTCGAGGTTTCAGATGGAAAAATTTTGTGTGGCAATAAAAAATTGTTAGAACGGTTTGAAATTGATTTTTCTGTTAGGGAAGAAGATAATTATGGTACGGAAGTGCTGGTTGCCAGAGCCGGAAAGTATTTAGGACAAATAATTATTGATGATACATTGAAAGAGGATGCGGTAGCTGCTGTTACCTCCCTTAAAAAGATGAATTTAACTACAGCCATGCTTACAGGTGATGCGGCAGAAAGCGCACAGGCAGTGGCACGTGCTGCTGGAATTGACGAAGTAAGAGCTAAGCTTCTGCCGCAGGATAAACTCAATGAGTTGGGCCGCTTACGCAAACAATATGGTGGAGTGATGTTTGTCGGTGATGGTATAAATGACGCTCCCGTTTTAGCAGGCGCCGATGTTGGCGCTGCCATGGGCAGTGGTGCTGATGCTGCTATTGAGGCAGCAGATGTTGTATTTATGAACTCGGAAATGCAGGCTATTCCTCAGGCAATTGCCCTAGCGAAGGAAACAACCAGAATTGCCTGGCAGAATGTATTTTTTGCTTTGGCAATTAAGATTATTATCATGGCTGCTGGGTTGGCAGGCTATGCGTCTATGTGGGCGGCTGTCTTCGCCGACACTGGTGTTTCCATACTCTGCGTTTTGAATTCCATTCGTATTTTGTATAAAAAAATATAAATATTATTATTCAATCATTATAAGGACAGCAGATTAAAACATGCTGTCCTGTTTTTTTGAAAAAACTTTAAATTTAAAAGTTTAAAGGGATAATAAAATCATTGTACAGGTAAATAATTTTGTTGAAATATTGTGAAAATATCAGAAGCAATAAATTGTTGTTGACAAAATAAGTTAGCAGTAGTAAACTTTAAGAGGTTAGCGAAAGCTAACTTTTTAAAAGTGGGCTAGTTAGCGTAAGCTAATGTGAGGAGGGCAAAAGTATGATGACATTAAAAGAAGTTCCTATCGGTTCTACCGTAACTATCAAAAAAGTTTGTGCCACCGGACCTTTGAAACGCAGAATTGTTGATATGGGTTTGACAAAGGGGACACCGGTGACCGTCAGAAGAGTCGCGCCACTGGGAGATCCATTAGAAGTAACTGTACGCAGCTATGAGCTTTCGCTGCGCAAAGCAGATGCGCAGAACATTCTGGTGGAATAAATTTTGATTTAAAGTTAGTGAAAGTTGATTCGAGGAGGGACTATTTTGAGTAAGACATTAGCACTAGTGGGCAATCCAAACAGCGGTAAAACCACACTATTTAATAATCTTACAGGCAGTAAACAATACGTTGGAAACTGGCCTGGTGTAACCGTTGAACGTAAGGGCGGCAAACTTAAAAAACATGATGGCTTTGAGGTCATGGATCTGCCGGGTATTTATTCTTTATCTCCGTATTCTCCGGAGGAAGTAATAACCCGTAATTATCTTTTGGAAGAAAATCCTGATGTTATAGTTAATATAGTTGATGGATCGAACCTGGAACGTAATCTGTATTTAACGATGCAGCTTTTGGAAATGGGCTGTAAAGTTGTAGTTGCGCTCAATATGATGGATCTTGTCAGAGCTAACGGTGATGTACTGGACACGGAGCTGCTCTCTAAAGAGTTAGGGTGCCCGGTTGTGCCGATTACAGCTACCAGCGGTGAAGGTGTGGAACAGCTCGTGGCAAGGGCGGTGCAGATTGCTCAAACACAATGTGACAGAAAAGACCCCAACAGCTTTTCAGAAGAAGTTGAACGCGTATTGCAGGAAATTGGCGAAATGGTAGCGCCTATGCCGCATATAGAACGCCGCTGGCAATTAGTCAAGGTATTGGAACGTGATGGGCAGCTGCTTGAAAAACTGAAATTATCTCAAGGTGTGTTTGACAAACTAGAGGTCTTGATTACCCGTTTTGAACAGCAGGCTGATGATGATGCGGCAAGTATCATCGCTTCCGGACGTTATCAGAAAATAGACTCAATGCTGCGCAGCTGTTATAAAAGTGCCAATGTTGATTATGCAAATACTGTTTCAGAAAAAATAGATCGTATTGTAACTAACCGTGTTTTGGGATTACCTATATTTTTAGGCATCATGTGGGCTGTTTATTATATTTGTATCCAGACCTTGGGCGATGAAACTATCGGCTGGATGGAAGAATTATTTGAAGGCATCAGTGAATACGCAGGTGATTTGCTGGAAGCAGCTGGCGCTTCTGAAGTTATGTCAGGGCTCGTACTTGATGGAATCATTGGCGGTGTTGGCGCCGTACTTGGCTTTGTACCGCAGATTTGCCTTTTGTTCTTATTTTTGTCTTTCCTGGAAGACTGTGGCTATATGGCACGTGTTGCTTTTATTATGGATCGTATTTTCAGGCAATTCGGGCTTTCAGGCAAGTCGTTTATTCCGATGTTGATCGGTACCGGCTGCAGTGTTCCCGGTATCATGGCAGCACGTACGATTGAAAATGAACGTGATCGTAAACTGACGATTATGCTGACGCCGTTTATTCCTTGTAATGCTAAACTTCCGGTGTTTGCTCTGTTTGCGGCAGCTTTTTTTCCAGAGCAGTCTTGGGTCGGTCCTTCGATGTATCTCTGGGGTATAGTGATGGTTGTAGTTTCAGGTATTCTGTTGAAAAAAACCAAGGCTTTTGCCGGTGAACCGGCGAACTTTGTTATGGAATTGCCTGCATATCACTGGCCGCGGGCAAAAGATATTCTTATTCATACTTGGGAACGTGCCCGCGGTTTTATTGTTAAAGCCGGCACGATAATTTTCCTGGCCTCCGGATTGGTGTGGTTATTGCAATCCTTTGATTTTTCGTTTGAAATGGTTGATGCTCAGGACAGTATGATGGCTGTTATCGGTCATTATCTGGCACCTGTGTTTGCTCCACTTGGCTTTGACAGCTGGCAGACTGCTTTCGCAGCAATTACGGGCTTCTTAGCTAAAGAAGTAGTTGTTTCTACATTTGGTATCTTGGCTGGAGTTGCTGAAGCTACCGAAGAAGATCCGACTTTGATTACCACTATTCAAAGCATGTTCACGCCTGCCAGTGCGTATGCATTTATGATTTTTACATTGCTGGCATCTCCGTGTTTTGCTGCTATTGGCGCGATCAGGCGCGAGATGGGCAGCTGGCATTGGACTTTCTTTGCCCTCCTATATCAAACAGGCTTGGCATATTGCATGGCTTTGCTGATATACCAGATCGGCAGCAGAATGTAATGACTGTGCTGTAGTTTGATGTTTACTTTAAAAACGCAGGCTTTTGCCTGCGTTTTTATTTTTCATATTGTTCACAAATATGGCAGATGTGTTGGCAATGGCATGTTTACTGAATTTTTTATAGCGTTTTTATATAAAAAATTTTTAAAGGTATAGTATTTTTATGGCTGATGTGAGAAAATAATATATGTTTGAGTTTAAAAGTTTGAAGTTGTCAGGGATCAAAGGAGCGCAGAATATTGGAACCGATAAAGAGACAAAGAAAAGAGTCTGATTCAGTATATACGATTATGTTGATACCTCATAAAGGGCACGAACCCAGGAGCATCCATTTTCGCCTCAGCCTGTTGAAAAAGGTTGGTATTGTTTGCGGTTTGCTCTGTTTACTTGGTGCAGGTGTTCTTTTTCAGTTCTTCGCATATTTTGTACAAGGCACATCAGGATCAACAGGAACTGTTGACCTACAGGAGTGAAAAGCTGTTCAGGAACAGAAAATAGGTCAGCATTTTAGCAGGAAATGAAGTCTATTGAAAAGAATGGCAGAGCTTCAACTGGAAGAGGCGGTTCGGCGAGAGCTTGGTGAAGGCGCAGTGCAGCCTTCACGTTCCGGGATCGACCGCAGTCAGTATCTTGGACAAGGCGGACCTCAGGCGGCTAAAGTAGAAGCTGTTGATATCTATGCTGCGCAGAAC
>ENA-OQDT01001855-OQDT01001855.1-human-gut-metagenome-genome-assembly--contig:-NODE-1855-length-11666-cov-4.694081_pt1 | contig 11666 bp, 12 predicted proteins | sample MGYA00242786_ERZ504617 | MGnify/ENA primary metagenome ERZ504617 (study PRJEB26092, sample SAMD00036337) | human gut metagenome | host: Homo sapiens | study: EMG produced TPA metagenomics assembly of... | reverse complement strand
TTTATAGGTTCTTCATCATAATAGGTTCTGGATATGTACACTACAGGAAGATGATACTTTTTCCTACCATTTATTACATTCGTAAGAATTTCAACGTTATCTTCCGATATTGCAACAGGACCACGTGATATTGGCATATCTCCATCTGACTTGAGATATCCTTTTTCAATCAATAACGTTATAAAATGTGGCGTGAGAAAGATGGATTTACTGCGAGAGCCACCTCCAAATAACTCCGGTCGAGGCGTATAGACATCTTCATATCATTGAAATTCATCACATAGTCTGTATCCCAAACAACACCATCTCTCTCTATTTTTTCATATCGTATAGCTATAATATTTTGATTGCGGTATTCTTCGATAGCAAGCCAAAGGGAATCCGTACCATACCGTATATTTCTCTCGCCTTTCCAATTTATACCCTGTATAATATTTTCCGAATGTGGGCTCCCCTGATTCCATTCAATTGCAAGCTGAATAAAGTCTTCCTTTGTCATTAAATTATTGATTTCTAAAACTGTTGAAAATAATAGCATCTGTATACCTCCGTTTCTTCTATAGTGTAATCATCTAATATTCCAAAAGATAGCACAGATTTCAACCAAGATTAATTCCTTATAATATCAATTGTTTCTCATTAACACATTATTTAGAGTCTCTGTACAGTTTATCTAATTCCCCTATACCTTCCAAAAAGTGACATTCTACAGGAGATAATATATATTCCGGATTTCTTTTATACTTTTCATACTCTAAATGTGCTTTCTCTAATGCTTGCTGATGTGTTACTTTCCCCTTTGTTGTTAATATATCTCGTCTGGTCATCCTAAGGTAATCATCAATCGTCTCCAGCCAGTCTTTCATATACATTGGCTGATGCGACTTCGCTTGCAGTTCAGCAAATTCAAGATACAGGTTGACGATGCGGTTCAACGTGTCAAGCTCGTCTGCCGAAAGGTAGTTTTTGGCAATCTCGGCATCCGTGCGCTTTGGCAGTGCCCCCGTCCACGAAGTCAAACCCATAAATCTTTTTCGGCATCGGCACGTTCATAGATTATTTCCGCAGCCGTATGTCCGTGGGCAGAAAAATGCATCTTGTTCTGCACAGTCTTGAAGAAAAGCTGTGTGCTTTCGGCGCGAGGGTCGTAGTCGATACTTAATGCGTAAATTTCAAGCACCTTCCGATAGAATACTTTTTCTGATGAACGTATGTCACGAATACGACTCAATAGTTCGTCGAAGTAATTGCCGCCTCCGGCACGTTTCAGCAAATCATCGTTTAAGGCAAATCCTTTCACTATATATTCACGAAGCACTTGTGTTGCCCAAATGCGGAACTGAACGCCTCGATGCGATTTTACACGATAACCTACGCTGATTATCATATCAAGGTTGTAGAAAGCTATGTTTCTTTCTACCTTACGGATTCCCTCATTTTGAACTGTTGCAAAAAAATGCAACACTACTACTGAAATCGTCAACCCCCTTGGATAAAACATACTGACGAACTAAAACGCCAACAACAAGAGTACCTACCAATACAAGGGAATAAAGTATTATATGTTCAATACATTTCTGATTCATAGTGATATTTGCTAATCGTTTGTGCGCAAATATATATCGTTTCATTAATACCATACTATAAATCCAAGAAAGTGGCAGCATTTGTCCTCGATATGGTACTTATTTCTATGCCATCTATGCCACGATAGAATAAAAAAAGAAGAGTCCGATATGGGGTCAAAACCTAGTCGGACTCTTCTTACGTTATAGAACTTTATACTATTTCAACGAAATCTTATTCGCCGTCTCTCGCTTCTTTGAATTAACCAAATCGGCATAAATTTGTGTCGTGGTGACATTCTTATGCGTCAGCATCTTCGATACTGTGTAAATGTCTGTGCCTAAAGAGATTTGGATGACCGCATACGAGTGCCTAAAGCAGTGGAAGGTTATGTGCTTTCTGATTCCGGCTTCGGAAATCCATTGTTTCAAGGGATGGTGAGTCATGGAGCGGGTTAAACCTTTGAAGACTTTTCCGGTGCCCCATTCGCCACACAATTCCAGTGCCTCCTGACTGATGGGGGAGGGTGGCCTCGGTTTCCGTTTTCTCGGTACAGATACGAATGTAATAGCCTTGGTCTGGGCCGACTTCAAAATCACGCCAGTCCAGCTTCAGAATATCACTGATACGGAGACCGGTCATGCAGGCAAACAGGGAGGCCTGTTTTAAGACAGGAATCTTGCAGGGTGTAGCTGCCAGTTTCTTGACTTCATCAAGTGTCAGATACTCTTTCTTGACCTCTTTCCATTCTATCTTTTCCAGAAAGTCGTTCAAGTTCTCGCGCAACATCTTCTCTTTATAGGCTATTTTCAATAAGGCACGGAAAGTCGAATAATAGCCGGCTGCCGAATTGCGTGAGATATAAGCATTGGGATGATTGATTTGTTTGCATTTGAGCAGGTAATCCCTGAACTTCTCGCAAAGTTCTACGGTAACGTCTCCGAATGTGCATTTACCGCCGACAAATTTCTCAAAGTGGTTGTAAACGCAATCCCATTTCTCATATTTTTCCCGTGCCTTTGTCCGGAAGTAGGCGAGGAAATCTACCTTTTGCTTGTTCTTGTCCAAGAACCCGAATTCTTCATTGATAAGCGACTGGACACGGATACAGCGGATTGCCTCTGCCTTGTTCAGCATATCCTGATTGAACATTCTTTGCTGCTCGTTCTTAGGCTTGGCATAGATGTAGATACCGAGGAATTCCCGGCGACTCATCTTCATCGTATAAGGATTGCGGATTGCCGGATAATAATCCAGATAAAGAGATATGCGGTCGTTACGCAATGGCTTTTGTCTCAAAGTTACGTTGGTGCATGTAAGTGTCATAGCTATATTGTTTTTTGATTAATACTTGTTTTTGTTGCAAATAAAATAGGTGTTCTAATGGTGGTATTTATCACCGGAAAATAACTTTCGGCTCATTCTATCTTTGGAGGCTCAAAGAACTTGTCCAGCTCTGCCCGCAGGATCTTGGTATATTTACCGACCTTGATACGGGGAATATTATGGTATTTCACATAATGGTAGAGTTGGTCCCGTGTCAGATTGAATCGCTCCATTGCTTCGGCAATGGTGTAGTATTTGGGCTCTTCGGGAGCTATGAGACCTTTGGCAATGTCCACATGCTTCTTGGAGTAGTACACCATGATGCCGACTTTCTTTTTGGGAATGGCATTCTTTGATACAAAAGAATAGATGGCCGTTAGTGTCATGCCGAACTTCTCCTGCATGTCTTGTGTGCTGTACCATTCCTTGATTTCAGGATCGGGAGCTTTCTTTGCAAAGTAATCATCAATATGCTTTTTGCTCCAATAGGTTTTTCCACGGTGAAAGGTTCGTGGAATATTATGTTCCTTAGCGATATGAAATATCCAGGAATCCTTTACGCCATACTTTTCCTTGACTTCAGCTGTGGTGTAGAAATCTGATATTGGAGTTTTCTCTTTGGGCTTATTCTCATTATTGGAAGCAGTAATGTAGTCGAACATCTTATCAATATCCGAACGCCGTACAAGAGTTTTCCCATCAAATCTGACCGCTTTGATTTTCGCATTTTTGATATACCGATAAACTGAGGTACGGCCTACACCTAAAAATGCGGCAACTTCAGTAGGGGTTAAGAACTCTTTTTCAGAATTAGGTTTTAATTCTGCACGTGTTTCAAGTGGAATTCTTGAATCCGTTTTTTTCTAACTCGATCTTTGTATGCGAGGTTTGCGCACCTGTGTGAACAGTATGCGGTAGTGATCTTGTGGGCGGTAAAAATAGTGCCACACCACTCGCATTTCTTTTGAATTTCAATGTTACTAGCCATTTTAATTATCTTTTTAGTTCGCCAAATCTGTTTCATTGCGTACCACAGCGTTCCAAGGCGTTCCAGGTTATCCACTATCTGGCAAGCAGTAAACCCTGTTTTTGGCTTGTGAGGTACACAGGAGGTACAAAAAATGGCGTAAAAGGCTTAGCAACGATTATCAACGATACTTGAGCAACAAAAAATGGCGCCCGTAAAGAGCGCCATATTAATCGATTATAATTAATTTAACTATTTGATAATCAGATATTTACTTGCCGATGCAGCATACATAGCTGCCTGAATGATAGATTATTGCAATTTAATCGGTAGAAAAGTTGTTTTTGAGCCTCTTGGACTTGTTTTTGAGGCTGTTTTACACTCTTTTCTCAATGAATCAGAACCATGGGGAATATTGTATCCTCAATGAAGTTCACCTATCTTCTATCCGGCTACAAAGGTATAAAATTCTGGGATGTTTTCGCCGATAATGTTAACTAAATGCAAGATATTCTCACGGATATTGTTTGCTGACCAAAAGAGAAAAATTTAGTTGAAGCCTTTTCTTCCCTCTGCTTGACTTAACTTTATTGCCCGTGTATATAATGACGGTCATTAAAGTCAAGTTGAGGGGTAGAGTCAAGTCTTTTTCTTTTGGCGAGCAAAATAGTTCTTTGATATGATGAGTGTATGATGAACAATTTGCATCATTTGTAACGAATAACATATTGTTTGTAGGTGTATATGGTGCTTACAAACAGCATTATGGCATTTAGTTTTTGGAAGTTTTTGCTCAAAATAGATTATGTATATGGTTAATTATGCCAAGACGTGCATTTTTCTATGTGTAATACATCATTAAATAAATAAAAAGTATTACCTTTGCATATTATATGGTAGGTTGATTATAGCAAAGTCATTAACATAGTTGCTTTGCACTTTAAATTGATGTAGTAATGGCAAAGAATACAATGGGAACCAAGCTTCCTCGAAAATTGGAGCAGAAGATGCAGATTGTGGGCGAGCAGATTAAGTTGGCTCGCTTACGTCGGAATCTGAGTGTGGCTCAGGTTGCTGAACGTGCCACCTGTTCACCGCTTACTGTGTCCCGAATAGAAAAAGGGATTCCTACAGTTGCAATAGGGATCTATCTACGTGTTTTGTACGCATTGCAACTTGACGATGATATTCTATTGCTTGCCAAAGAAGATAAAATGGGAAAAGCTTTGCAAGATTTGAGTTTGAAAACAAGAGAACGTGCATCCAAGAAAGAATAATCTATGAAAAAGTTGTATGTATATGCCGATTTCGATTGGCTCAAAGAAGTGGAACTCATAGGCGAATTGGGCTATGAGTCTCTTCGTGGTGCGGACAGCTATAGTTTTACGTTCAATAATGAATGGTTAAGGCAGCACAGCGATCTGTTTTTGAGTGACGACTTGAATAATTATCCCGGTCAGCAATACACGCAACCAGGTAAAGATATATTTGGTTGTTTCTCTGATGCCTTGCCCGACCGTTGGGGACGTACTTTGTTGTTGCGTCGTGAGCAAATTGTAGCGGCAGAAGAACAACGTCCCGTAAGGAGATTGTCATCTTTCGATTTCTTAACTGGTATCGATGATTTCTCTCGAATGGGTGGATTCCGTTTTAAGGAAGACCTCGATGGCGAATTTATCAATGTGAGTGAGTCATTGAAAATTCCACCTTTGACGGATATTCGGGAACTGATTGCAGCCAGTGCCGAGATAGAGAAATGTGAAGAAAACAATATGCTCCCCGATAGAAAATGGATTGCACAACTTGTGCAACCGGGAACATCATTGGGCGGTGCGAGACCTAAAGCCAATGTCGTAGATGCAGATAAGACTCTTTATGTAGCCAAGTTCCCGTCTCGCAAGGATGACTATGATGTAGGACTTTGGGAGCATTTCGGTCATTTGCTTGCCACAAAAACAGGGATAAACGCTGCAAAAACAAAAATGTTAGCAACTGGAGAAAAATATCATACATTGCTGTCACAACGCTTCGATAGAACCCAAGAAGGAAAACGCATTCATTTAGCATCTGCCATGACCTTATTGGGGCTGAGTGATGGTGACAATGCAACTACCAGGCATGGTTATCTGGATATAGTTGACTTTATTATTCAGAGCTGTACCGATGTGGAGCGAAACCTACAGGAACTATACCGTCGTGTGGCTTTCAATATATGCATAGGCAATAGTGACGACCATTTCCGCAATCATGGTTTCCTTTTGACTGCAAAAGGATGGATACTGTCTCCTGCATATGACATGAACCCCACGTTGAATGAGTATCAAAGTTTGCTTGTTTCATCAACTTCTAACAAAGCAGAGTTGAGTATTTTGCTGGATGCTTGCGAAGACTACATGCTAAACCGTAAAACAGCAGAAAAGATTATTTCGGAGGTGATTGGAGCTGTAAAAGGATGGCGCGAATTGGCAACACGATTAGGAATTTCCAAGAGAGAGATGGATATGTTTGCCGGAGTGTTGGATGAACGATGTAAGTGAGAATAACTGTTTCAGTGTGCCAAATTACCAAATAAAAACGCGCTAAATTTCCAAGAGATATGATGTTGATTTGTATGTAATTGAGTAGTGAAATGCGATTGAAGATTTGTATTATGCTGCGCGAACATAATGTTTGTGTAGCATAATTTTTTGAAAGGTGAAATTCATTGATGGAATGGATAAAAACAATACATGTGTTCTTTTGCATATCTTTATGCCAACTGTAGTCATTCCTTTAAACGATGTTTTTGTTGCTTATCTACTTGGCTATATGGGAAATTAGATGTATCTTTGTTTGCAATATAACGAGTATAATTTGAATACTGATGTCGAACAATCAACAAATAATGATGAATAGGATTAAGGCGGTACTGGCTGAAAGGCAACGAACCAATAGATGGTTGGCAACTCAAATGGGCAAATCAGAGAACACAATTTCAAGATGGTGTTCTAATAAATCGCAACCATCTATTATTCAATTGCAAGAAATAGCGAATTTGTTGGATGTTGACATTCGACAGTTGCTAACTACAACAAAAGATAATAATGACTTATGATGCTCAGCTTATGAAAAAAATCGGTATAGACATATTTTCAGGAGCAGGCGGATTAAGTCTGGGGGGGGCAATGGCGGGAATTAAGGTTCGCTATGCTATTGAGGTTAATCCTCACGCAGCCAAATCTTTTGAACTTAATCACAAAGGAGCAAAAGTAATATGTGGCGATATTCGGGATGTCAAAGCTACAGATTTCTTAAATAAAGACGAGGAAGTATTTATAATCATGGGAGGCCCTCCTTGTCAGGGATTTTCTATGTCAAATACGATGTCTCGCAATATGGACAATCCTAATAATTTATTGTTCAAAGAGTTTGTTCGTTTGGTCTCAGAAATAAAGCCTAGATGGTTTGTCCTTGAAAATGTTTGGGGAATGACTAAAATGAACAATGGAGAGACAATAGAAATGATAAAACATTGTTTTGAGGAGATAGAGCCAGGCTATAAGGTCAAATGGAAGGTTCTATGGGCTGATGAATATGGTGTTCCACAAAGACGGATGAGAATGTTTATGGTCGGAAACAACCAAGGAATTGACTTTGAGTTTCCAAAGCCTTTTGATTATAAAGTGAGTGTAGAAGAAGCTATTGGAGATTTACCTGTTTTACATAATGGTGATATGATAGATTCATTGCCTTACACTAAGTCAATAAAGGAATCTAGCCCTTATGCGCAACAGATGAGAAAAGGTTCAATAGAATCAAAGCAGAATTTTGTGTCAAAGAGTAACGACCTTGTGATGCAACGTTACAAATATATCGGTCAAGGTGAGAATTGGAGAGCTATTCCGGAGTCCTTGATGCGAAATTATTCAGACAAGACCCGTTGTCATAGTGGAATATATAAACGTCTGAAAGCAAATTGCCCTTCTGTTGTCATTTCAAACTATAGGAAGAGTATGCTAATTCATCCATATCAAGACAGAGGTTTATCGGTGAGGGAAGCGGCACGTTTACAAAGTTTTCCTGATACGTTTATCTTTCAAGGGCCTCATATGAGCATACAGCAGCAGATAGGTAATGCGGTTCCTCCGTTATTGTCTAAAGCTGTGATGGCGCAGATTCTGGAATACGATTCATCATACAATAAGGAATAACTATGGGTACTTATAGACAAAGCATTCCACAAGCTGATACTCTTATGGGGTCTATGCGTTCAATGGGGTATTCTTTCGAAGCTGCTATTGCTGATATTATTGACAATGGTATTAGTGCAAATTGCAGCGTAGTCAAACTATTCTTCCCTTCAGAACCTATTGATGATCTTGTTGTGGGAATCTTAGATGATGGAGAAGGAATGTCTGCAGGCGTCCTTTTTGAAGCTATGAGGTATGGAAGTAGGGACTCTGAACTTGAAAGAAATGCAAATGATTTGGGACGATTCGGTTTAGGAATGAAATCTGCCTCTTTGTCTCAATGTAGAATTTTGACGGTTGTCAGTTTGCAGGAAGAAAAGATTAGTAGCTATTCTTGGGATTATAATTATATTCAAAATAGAAAAGAGTGGGTGGTGAAGGAGCTGTCACAAAATGAAATAAAAGCACTTCCTTATATTCACTCTCTCCTCGAATTGCCACATGGCACGCTTGTACTATGGCAGGATTTCGATGTGTTGGAGAAATCAAGTGGTGGAATGGTTTATGATGCTCTTGTTGAACTTAAAGAATCTGTAGCCAATAATATTGCTCTGATTTTTCATAACTTTCTTTCAGCAAAAGGTAAGGGGCAGATCAAGATGTACTTGAATAAAGGGAGAATAAAACCAATGGATCCTTTCCTTGAATCACATTCTAAGACAACAACGAAGAAAGCACGTTCCATTGCTATTCGTGACAGTAAGGGTCAAGAACGGCAAATCTGGGTTAAACCATATATCTTGCCATTTGCAACAGATTTAAACGATGAATACAGAAAACTCATAGGAGGAGTAGAGACATTAAGAATCAAACAAGGTTTCTATGTTTATCGAAATAAGCGTTTGATAATTTGGGGAACTTGGTTTGGGATGAAACCGCGTGGTGAACTCACAAAAAAATGCTAGAGTTAGAGTAGATATTCCGAATTCACTTGATGACATATGGAGTATTGATATAAAGAAACAAACAGCTTCTATTCCAAAGCAGATTCAGCGTCAATTGCGCCAAACAGTTATTGAAGCGATGGATATTTCTGTTAGGAAGCAAACCCATCGTGGTCGAAAAGAAAATGTTGAGGATATTGACTATATTTGGGATAGAATGGAAGGCAGAGGAAAGACTTTTTATTATCAAATCAATCGTGAGAGCAAAGTGTTCCAGATGGTGAGGGATAGAATGTCAGAAGAAGACTATACTCTGCTTGAGATGCTTTTGAAAGAAATTGAGCAAAACGTTCCGACTCAGCAGATTTACATTGACAAGTCTAATGATGCAATCAGTCAAGATGAACCAGATAATCGTGTCGATGAGATTTTCCAACTTGGGATTTATATGGTAAACTTGGCAAAATCTTTTAACAAGAAATCTATAGTCGAGATTGTTTCTGATCTGATGAAATCAGAGCCATTCTGCAAATATAAAGTTGTTGAGGAAAAACTTTTAGATAACTACAAGGATGAAATTAACAAACGAAGCATATAATAAGATTCTACTCATAATTTCCGCACGTTTGGAACTTATGAAGGAACTGTCGGGCTTTGTTCCATCTTTGGAAAATATTAAGCCTGCGATTGAAGACGCAATAGCCTTCTCTGGTATTGATTGTGATGAGGAAGACAAAAATAAATTGTTGGAAGAAATAGAATACCGAGAGAAAATCACTCATGTATTGGGCAATATTATTTATGATGATTATGAACAAAAGAAGTGGTATTTCAATGATAAAGTAGATGACAGCTATTTTTGGGAGAGATATTATCGTTATTTAAAAGAACACACTTCAATTGACGACAAAAGTATTAATCTTTTGCACGAAAAGACATTGCCTGACATAATGAATTGTTTATACAATCCAAAGGAAGAATTTGAAGGTAAACGTTTGAAGAGGGGCTTAATAATTGGTGATGTACAGTCTGGTAAAACCGCTACATATTCAGGTCTGATTTGTAAAGCTGCTGATGCAGGATATAAAGTTGTTATTCTTCTAGCTGGTATAACAGAAAGTCTTCGTCAGCAAACACAAGAACGTATTGATGAAAGTGTTGTTGGGTACACTATTCGTAAGGTTGAAAAACATATTCGCGAGGGGAAGGTAGGAGTTGGTAAAGACAACAAGCAACGTAGAGCTACTTCTTTTACTACATGTGTAAAAGATTTTGTTAAAGGGAGTAATTTGATTTCAACGACTTTATCGGAGCATAATTCTCTGGTCCTTTTTGTCGTTAAAAAAAATGTATCAGTTCTGACAAAATTGCATGATTGGTTGAAAAACCAGAATATGGATGTTCGTACAAATAGTATAAACCATCCAATGCTTCTTATTGACGATGAGGCAGACAATGCATCGGTTAATACAAAAAAAGATAATACAGATCCAACTAAGACAAACAGCTATAATTCGTAAGATTTGCAATCTTTTTCAGACTGCGAATTATATTGGTTTTACTGCTACTCCATTTGCAAATGTTTTTATAGATCCGGATTCGGTGGACAGTATGAAGAATGCAGATTTGTTTCCAGAGCATTTCATATATACGTTACCGACCCCTTCCTCATATATTGGTGCCGATAAAAATTTTTTATGAGGATAAAGAGTACTATCGCAATTTACGTTTTATAACTGATGTTGAAGAACCAGACTACACTTCAGATGAATATAGGACTGATTTACACGAAATATAGAAGAACTTAATTCTGGGACATTCTACTCTCGTCACAAAAAAGAATGGAATGGAGTCTTGCCAAATTCGCTGAAGGAGTCCATCTATTGTTATTATCTGGCAAATGTTATTCGAGATTTAAGAGGACATGCCTCTAAACCAAGAAGTATGTTGGTTAATATGTCTCGTTTCATAAGGGTGCAACAGGTGATTAAGGAACATATTGAAGAAATACAGAACAACTTTATTCAAATACTAAAATACAACTTTGACGAAGATACCTCAAAGAATGCTCATCTGTCACTGTATAAAGAACTGAAACGACTTTGGAAAAAAATCATTTTGATAATATTACTGATATCTGTTTTATTGATGTTATAAAAAGAAGAATTTATTAGGTGCTGTGTTCGATATTGAAGCTGATGTTCCAAAGATGGAAATTATCGTTGTTAATGGTAGTAGCGCAAGCAAATTAGATTACAAATCTAATCCTTCGTTGAGAGTAATTGCTATTGGAGGACTTGCTCTTTCGCGAGGTCTCACATTAGAGGGCTTGCTTGTAAGCTATTTCTATCGAAACACTGCAACATTTGATGTGTTGATGCAGATGGGGCGTTGGTTTGGTTATCGACCTGGTTATGCTGATTTGTTCCAAATATGGACAAGTCAAGCAAGTGCAACTTGGTATAGAGAAATAGCGACAGCCACTACCGAATTGAAAGCAGATATTAAGAAAATGTTTGAGCAACATCTTACTCCTAAAGATTTCGGCATTAAAGTTCGTGACTATTGCGACGAATTACAGATAACAGCCAACAATAAGATGCGGACCGCGTACGAATTGTTGATGATGGAATCCTACTATGGAAATATCTGTGATACCCCTTACCTTAGTGTCAAGGCGGAACATAATGAAGA
>ENA-OQDT01001854-OQDT01001854.1-human-gut-metagenome-genome-assembly--contig:-NODE-1854-length-11676-cov-3.126764_pt1 | contig 11676 bp, 12 predicted proteins | sample MGYA00242786_ERZ504617 | MGnify/ENA primary metagenome ERZ504617 (study PRJEB26092, sample SAMD00036337) | human gut metagenome | host: Homo sapiens | study: EMG produced TPA metagenomics assembly of... | reverse complement strand
CTTTTTTAACTTTTGGAGCAGACCATCCAAAATATACAATATAAATGCGTGTACCATTTTCACATTTATGCCGGCGTGCTGGTCCTAACTCGTATAATTCATCAAAAGAATTTACACTCTGTCTCGTTACTAACCCATCTTTTCATGAATGCAATTGGTCCATATATATACAAAAATACGATTCCAATTATGAGCAGACATAATATTTTAATTTTATTATTCTTTGGCATATTATACCTCCCGAAATAGAGTAGCCTTTTTTACATCTGAAGTAAACGCATTGGTAAATATAGATACAGTGCAGATACTAGAATTTTATCTGCGTGTTTCCAGAATAACATGCCTGATTTTTATTTTCAATGCGCAGTTTGGAAATGCTAAATTTTTGTGAATCTGGTGAATTTTCTACAACTCTTTCATCTTTCCAAGAATCTCCTGATAAAATGATTCTTGATTTCTATTCTTTTCCAAATCTTCCAATATCACACCATCTTTCAGCAGAATCAACCGGCTGCAATAGCTTGCCATCTGTGGGTCATGTGTAACCATAATGATTGTCTTTCCCATATGTTCATTAATATCCTTCAATGCATCAATCACAATCTTCCCGGACTTGGAATCGAGGTTTCCGGTCGGTTCGTCCGCGAGGATCAGATCTGGATTATTGATCAGCGCACGGCAAATCGCAACTCTCTGTTTTTCTCCGCCGGATACTTCATATGGCTGCTTCTCGAGAAGGTGTGATAAACCAAAATTTTCGGCATATGCTTCTACATTCTTATAACACTTATCAACCGGTGCCTTGTCCAACACCATCGGCAGCATGATGTTCTCCTTTACAGACAGACTATTTAACAGATAAAAATCCTGAAACACAAATCCAATCTCTCTTCTTCGTATATCCGCCAGTTCATCACTCCATAATTCTGACGCATCCTTTCCCGTAAAGAAAATCTTCCCGGAAGTCGGTTTGTCGATCAAGCCAAGCACTTTTAAAAGTGTTGTCTTACCGCAGCCTGATTTTCCCATGATCCCGACAAATTCCTGTTCTTCAATGGTAAAATCCAGCCCTTTTAAAACTTTAATTTCTTCTTCATCCTGTCTGTCAGAATAGACCATTTTATAATTCCGGACAAGGTTCTCCACTTTCATAACTTTCCGTTTATTCATCTTTTCCTTCCACCTTTCGAATGATAAATCTTCCTAATATCCATGCAAATCCCCACTGTACTGCCAGATACATAAGCCATATCCAGACAGCATGTTTCAGCCATGCAATTCTGACGGCATGCGTATACATCCGAGCATGAAACGTTGCTGCTGTAAAGATACTGGTCACGACTATCGTTATCAGCTCCGGCAGCCAGTAAAAGTAATACAGTTCTCTTTTCAGAAGTGATACTCGTTCTTTCTTTCGCATTCCCATACATTTCAAAAAGTCAGCCCTTACTTTCTTATCACTCATTTCTGATAACGATTTAATATACATCAGGAAAAGACCGGAGATGGTCATTGTAAGCAATACGAATGTATTTATGATCAGTTTCATCGTATATTCTGTCTTCAGATCATTGACTGCCGTCTTTTTTGAATACCAGCAATGTACTTCGAAATCATACTGCGCTTCATATGTATGATTCTTTTCCAGCTTTTTCATTTTCTTTTCAATTGCTTTCTGGTATTTTGGGTCTGCCTGGATCAGTACAAGCTTCGTCGGACCCTGCTTAATTGTGACACCATCTATTCGCAAGGCCTTTTCTTCTATCTTGTCTCCGGTTAATATGTTCGTGTATTTCCACATTCCCTGTGCTTTCTTGAAATATGCATCCGAGAATACAACGATATTTTCCAGTTTTCCCTGACGGAAACATCCAATCAGACTTCCAATTTCTTCCCCTTCTATTGTTCTTTTCGGATATGCTTTGCTCGGCGAATATAAGGTATAATATTCACACGGAAGACCGATATGCAAAAATGGTTTCTTCTTTCCAAATGTCCAATCCACCGGCTGTGCCTTCACGGAGCGATCCTGTTGATGCACCAGATATATCTTCTTTCCATTTCGATCAAGATGCATTGCTTCTTCCTTATACGATGGATCTACATATTTTTTCAATTGTTTGTATGTCGATTCAGAAATCCCGATCTGTTGTCCCTGCGGTCTTTTTTTGTTGCACGCCTTCGTTTTGTTCTGTCTTATCTGCATTTGCCACGCGCACCATCGGATATTCTATGATTTTTGCCTGATAACCGTTCTTTATCCTATCAAAAATCGCATCATCTCCATCATCTGCAATACAGACAAAATCATACGGATACAGACTTTCCGGCTTCTCTGCAATCGTTACCGAAACTACCTGAAACAGAAAGTAAAACACTGCGCATACGTTCAATATTGTAAGTGCCAGCACATACCTTGCAGTTGTCTTTGATTTATAATACAAATGATTCCGGTTCAGCATCTGTGGCAGATATGCCGGTGTCTTTTTTGCACGTCTCAAATATCCGGCTCCTACAAAACGAATCAGTAAAAATATACCCGCAAAGAATGCAAAGAGCAGATACATACTTTCATGATTTCTCAACTGCCGGTATTCGAATATAGCGATCATACAGATTATGATTCCGGCTGTTATGAATAACTTTGTCCTCCTCTGCGGCATAGGTTCTTTTGCAATGTTTCTGATCGATGCCCTGACCAGATTGAAATCCGATACGATATCCCTGGTCGCCATCAATGCAATTATATACACCGCCAACACCACCAACGTACCTTTCACATAAGTAAGCCACGTCACCTTTGACAGAACAATTCCTTTTGCCAGCATTGAGAAAATCACTTTCCGGAACAGAAACATGATCATATTTCCCAATAGACCGCCGGCAATCAGCGAACACAAAAAAGCGACTACGATCTCTATCCCAATAATCGTATACAACGCTTTTTTTCGAATTCCCAGCGTCACGAATACACTGTAATTCTGCGTCCATTTTTTCATGTAAAATACGAGAACAAACACCATCAAAAAGATGGCACATACCGCCATCGGAAGCATTGCATTCAGCAATATCCTTCCAAGTCCTTCACCCAGCAGGAAATTCTCTGCCCGGTGAGCCTTCGCCATCATCTGATATATTCCAAGTCCTGCAAAGGAGAATGCAGAAACGATTACACCACAGAACAGCAGGAGGCCGTAATCTTTCCAGTCATATTTAAAATTGTGCCAGACCATCTGATAAAAAAGTTTGGTATAATTCCCCGGAAAATATAATCTCCTGCGCTCTTCTTCTTTTTCTTCCCGTTCCTTTTCCGCAAATATTTCTGCTGATTCCTTGGCATCTTTCCATACATCAAGCATTTTTCTAATCAGCACTTCTGCCATAACAAATATCATGATGATTGCAGAAATCAGAATCGTTTTTGTTGAATTATCCGCAAGCATTCCAAATCCGGATTCATTCACCACAATATATACACCTAGAACAACTAACGCAGCGATATTCAGATAATATTCCTTATGCAGCCACTGTGTCACTGTATGTAATACAATCACGATCTGAAATACAATAAGCAGTATTAACTGTATCCGGATTATCGTAAGATTCCCATCCCAGACAGACGCTGCCATCTCCGAAAGTGCTTTTATTCCTTTTTCTTTGATTCGGAAATATGCTGCATATATACTGTAATTTTTCCCTTTCAAAACCACCCACGGAAGCTGAATAAAAATCAAAATCATACCGTACATAATTGTCGATACGATATATCTTCTTTTCTTTGTTTCTTTCATATTCACCTGCCTCCTATCCGTAAATAGTAATCACAACCTCAAACCGATCCTCCTGACTTTTACACTGAAACATTCCATTGTATTGTTCTACAATATCCCGGATATTTTTCATTCCATAACCATGTAACACTCCATCCTTTTTTGATACAAAATTTTCATCTGTCTGTATTCCCGTATTTTTAGCCGCATTTACAATCTCGATGTATAAGAGCTGATTCTTCTTTTTCATTTTTATATGTATCCAGCGTTCTCCTTCTTTGATCTGCTCACACGCTTCCAACGCATTGTCCAAAAGATTTCCAAAAAGTGAAATGATCTCTCTGTCAGAAAACGGAAGCGTTGTGAATACTTCCGTGCTGATCTGCATCTGCGTCTTTTGCTTCTCTGCCTCCTTCTCTTTCTGGTTAAGAATCATATCCAGCATATGGTTTCCTGTCCAGATCTGGTAATTGTAATCCAACATGTCCTGGCTGAGTTCGTTCAGATATTCTTCCAATCCCTTCCAGTCCTGTTCCTGCGTATATTTCTTTAATGCAAGCAAATGATTCTTCATATCATGAACAATCTTCCGGCTCTTTAACATTTCCCTATATTGTTCTTCCATCGCCTTTACTTTCATCTGGAGCATCTTCTTATCCTGCTCTTCCAGTTCAGCTCTGTGCTGTTCTGTCTCAACGTCCCATGCTTCTGCCTGAATATCAAGAAATATCCAGATTCCTATGACAGCCAGAAACAGCATCATATAACAAAACATCGGCATAGAATAAAATTCTGCAAATCCGGTAGATGCTATAGCCATAAAGATGTAAAATGCTGCAAGATAAGTAATCCAAACAAATACATGATAATTTGTTGATTGATCCCGTTTTTTATGCACTGGTATAATTCATACAATTCTATACTCTGAAGCAAAATCAGGAATATTAACATCAGTAAAAATATAAACGCAACTACCTGTGAATGTTTCCATTTCCACATATGCTGTTTTAAAAATGTATGATTATACATCTTGATGTAATCATTTTCCTGAAAGGTCTTAATTACATACATGTGAATCGTATTCCATTTTCTATTTATGCGCATCCACGGGAAGAAACAGTACACTTGCAATAAAATCCCCATAAAAGTATCTACTTTTCTCTTTTTTGTCCATCCATTCATTTTATCGTTCTCCATCTTATTTTCACGTGAAATCTTTATAGTTATTGTACCATGCCTTTTCTTCTTCCGCCTTATAACGGCCATGAATAGCGGGTTTTCTGACCATGAAATTTTAAAAATCTGGATCTACCGTGGTAATTACACACAGAAAAACCGCATGTTTTCTTTCATCCCCTGCTATACGAAAAACGGTCAGACATGTCTTGATAAACATATCTGACCGTTCTTATAATATGACCATGCATTAGTATAAAGCTGCTACCCACAGAACCTGCCACTAACAATTTCTTACAGATACTTTTCGTTCTGTATTTCTTTCATAATATTCTCTACTTCTGAAACATCGACCTCTAACATTGCCGAAATTTGCTCTGCAGAATATTTTTTTGCCATCTTCTTTTTAATTAAACTTTTCAAAAGTGCTTTTTCGCCTTCTATTCTTCCCTCAGCAATTCCTTCCTGTTTTATCATAATCCGTTCTTCCCACGACTGCATATACTTCACCTCTGTCTTTTCACTTGCTTTGATCTGACAAACTCGTCTATGCATCTCTTGAATCCGCTTACTTTTACACTCCCCTGATACTTCATCCGTACTACGTTCCATATACTTCAACAATTCTATCAATTCTGGTGACACCAGCTCGGGATGCTTGCCCCTGGTATTCAGAAGTATGATATCCAACATCGTCTTTACATTTTCCGGATCATCCATCGCTTCATCGAACAGAAATTTGTCCAGCAAGTTTAATTCTTTTAATAATTTTCTTTGGTTCATAAGCAGTTCTCCTCTCTTGTACAGATATAATACCTGCAAAGAAGAACTGTTTAGCTTTATGCATATGATAACGCAGAATTTATATATATACCAGTATATACCGTTATCTTCTTTTATCAGACATGTATTAGCTTTTTATGATTTTCATCTTGGATTCTTACCCGATTGTTTGGGCTTGAAATAAATGAATTGGTAAATATAAATGCGTTGCAGATTTTTGTAAATCTTCTACAAATTATCCCCGGGCAATTTTACTCCACAGACATATATTATATTGTAGACACATATATGAAAGGAAGGTTAAAAATATGGCTCAATTTACGAACCAGGCACAACTCCGTTACGGAAATTCTGTTACTAATTCAAATATTGCCGTCGGTGAGATTCTCGAAGTATTGTCAATCTCGAAAACTGCAGTAAAAAATACCTATCATCCGGGAGGTACCGTCACCTATATTATAAGTATTATTAACTCCGGTACCGCTCCGATTACAGGACTTACACTCACAGATGACCTTGGTGCGTATGCATTTTCTACTACTTCACTGACACCGTTAACGTATCTGGATAACACGGTAAAATACTATACAAACGGAACGTTACAGGCTGCACCTGCTGTAACCGCAGGTCCTCCGCTTGTCTTCTCTGGATTAACTGTTCCCGCAAATGGCAATCTGACACTGGTCTATGAAACAGCTGTAAATCAATACGCTCCTCTCACCAATGAATCATTCATTACCAACACGGTTACTGCAAGTGGCGACGGCATTACTTCTATCACCGCTAAGGAAACGGTAAATGCAGAAGCCTTGCCGCTCTTAGGTATCACAAAATCTATCAGTCCGGTACCTGTTACTGAAAACGGAAGCCTGACCTACACGTTCCTGATTCAGAATGAAGGAAACGTTCCTGCAAATGAAGCCACAGCCGTAATCGTTACCGATACGTTTAATCCAATACTTTCTAATCTGACTGTCACCTTTAACGGAAGCACATGGACAGAAGGTGAAGACTACACTTATGATAAAACTACCGGTACTTTTGCTACCGGTGCCGGAAAAGTTACTGTTCCTGCAGCAACATTTACCGTCAACGAAACTACCGGTGAATGGAGTTCTAATCCGGGATTCAGCACTCTGACAATTACCGGAACAGTATAACCATAAAGAAATGGCAGAAGAGACCATCCGAATAATATCAGATGGTCTCTCTCGTTGCGATTATTTTCCGATTTAATCCTCTGTATCATATTGTTCCTCAATGATATCTTTCACCTTTGAAACATCCATATCCAATACATCTGCAATTTCCTCAATGGACATCTTATGATTCATTTTTCTGAGCAATTCTCTTTTTTCTTTTTGTCTTTCCAGCAATTTTTCTTCCCATGCCTGCATATACTTCACCTCTGTTTTTTCACTTGCTTTAATCCGACAAACTCGTCTATGCATCTTTTGAATCCGTTCACTTTTGCACTGTTCTGACACTTCATCTGTACTGTGTTCCATATATTTCAAAAGTTCTATCAGTTCTTGGGATACCAACTCTGGATGTTTGCCCCTGGTGTTCAGGAATATCCTTGTTGCACCATCATCCAGCTTTAGTTCCGGAACTTCCTCACATCTCATCTGAAATGTGTAACGATATAAGCCGTATCCGAACAAATCAAATGGCGTAATCATCACAATCAAAACTTCATTCAATAAATTGAAATCAACAACTCCAGGCGGCAGCAGTTTACTGTCGATGATTCCCTGATACAAACGACTTCTTTTCGGAAGATTATGCGTATTTTCTTTCTGCGCCTCCACTTCGTATATCACATCATCTTCATCCATAGCATAGACATCTAACCGGATCTGCCGATTATCCGTAGACGTTCTTTGTTCCTTCTCTGTCTGCGGTGGATGCTTCAGATTCGTCTTTTGACTTAATATGATGTCTAACATCGTCTTTACATTTTCAGGGTCATCCATTGCTTCATCGAATAGAAATTTGTCCAGCAAGTTTAATTCTTTTAATGATTTTCTTTTGTTCATAAACAGCTCTCCTTTCTTATACAGATATAACTCCTTTAAAAGAAAAACTGCTTATTTTTATGAATATCATAGCATACATTTTATATATATACCAGTATATATGAACAACTTCCTTTATCAGGCATGTATTTATCTGTTTTCTGTGGTTTTCATTTTCGATTAATGCCCGAATATCTGGGCTTGAAGTAAATGAATTGATAAATATAGATACGTTGCAGATGCTAGAATTTATCTGCGTGCCGCTAGAATAACATGCCTGATTTTTATTTTCAATGCAATTTCTAGAAATACTGATTTTTTGTGAACTTTCTACAACTCCTTCATCTTCCCAAGAATCTCCTGATAAAACGCTTCCTGATCCCCGCCATTTCTCATATCTTCCAGAATCATTCCATCTTTCAGAAGAATCAGCCTGCTGCAATAACTTGCCATCTTCGGATCATGTGTTACCATAACAATTGTCTTGCCAAGTTCCCGATTGATATGACTCAGTGTATGGATTACCACATCACCGGACTTAGAGTCGAGGTTTCCGGTCGGCTCATCCGCAAGTATCAGATCCGGATTGTTGATCAATGCTCTGGATATCGCCACTCGCTGCTTTTCGCCTCCGGATAATTCATACGGCTTCTTGTTCATCAGATGTGTAATTCCGAACTGTTCTGCATATTTCTGCGATTCTTCCATACACTCTTTCGCACTCTTCTTATCCAGGATCTTCGGAAGCATGATATTTTCCCTGACGGACAGACTGTCCATCAAATAGAAGTCCTGGAACACGAATCCGATCTTTCTCCGTCGTATGTCCGCAAATTCATCCTTCCACAAATCTTCCGTATCATGTTCTTCAAAGAACAGCTTTCCTCCGGTCTGACGGTCTATCATACCCAATAGTTTCAAAAGTGTCGTCTTTTCCACATCCGGATCTTCCCATAATTCCGACAAACTCCTGTCTCTGGATAGAAAAATTTAATCCCTTCAGGACGTGGATCTCTTTCTTCTTTTCACCATCTTCTCCATACTGCACATAATCACGGACCAGATTCTCTGCTCTTAATACGTCTGCCGTTTTTTTATTTTCATTCTTTTCTAATTTTTCATTCATTACAAATCTGCTCCCTTTTCAATCTTTTTCACAATCGTATCTTCCAGCCACTTCAGATTCAGCCACTGTAATATGAAATATATAATCCAGAGTACACCTGCATTTATCACATAATTCTTCACATCATTCAGATGATAATCCCTGAGTCCAAATACAATTCCAGAATACAGTACCGTAACTATAACGGCAATAACAGATGGGATCGTCACAAACCGGCTGATTTCCTTTTTCTCGATGCAGATCCGTTCCCTGCGATTCATTCCCAGGCGGTTCATGAACTGATACCGTTTCCGCATATCCGGCAGTTCCATCTGAACCTTCATATGAAGTAGGAGCATACTGATCACAGATAAAATAATAAGCACAAATCCATTCATCACACATTCAAGGATTCGCTCCATCTGCCGCTTTTTCGCTGCTTCTGTCTTCGTATATGTACTTTTTACAAGCGAATCAAATGACTCATCATATGCATGTTGCTTTGCAAAATCTATTGTCAACTGATCTGCTTTTTTCTGGTATTTTTCCGGTACATTTGCAAGGACAAGTTTCGTCGGCCATTCATGGATATTTTCTTCCAATACCGCATCCGACGTTTTTATTTTTTCTCCCGTACTCATGTCTGTCGTTTTCCAATAGTCTTTTATTTTGTCAAAATATGCATCAGCGAATACAATAAGATTCTCGTATTTTCCCTGTTTGAATGCGCCGATCAGACTCGAAGTCTCGGAGCCTGTAATCGTCCGTACCGGATAATAAGTCTGGTGCTCCATTGTATCAAAGCCAAACAATGGCTGTCCGATATGTAGATTCGGATGTATCATCAACTGATAGTGATCAATTGGTTTCGCCTTTGTTCCCTGATCTTGCTGATACACGACATAAATTTTCTTTCCGTTCTTGTCAAGATTCAGATGCTTTTTCGGTTTTTCTCCGACTGCCTTCTTTAACTTTCGATAACTGCTCTCTGATATACCGATATTCTGGCCTTGCTGCCAGACAAGATCAAATGGTCCTTCCAGACGTTCTGTATTATCTATCGTTGTTGCCCGGACCATCGGAATACTGGTCACTTCTGCTTTGCATTCTTGCTTAAGCTTTTCGATAATCCCTGTATCATTACTATTCGCAAGCCATACATAGTCGTATGGGTACAGCGTATCCGTCTTATCTGCGATTCTGTTAGATACAACTTTTACCGAGAAAAAGGACATCACACATACATGTATCACGATCATAAGTGTCAGATACTTTACAGTTGTCTGGTATCTGTGTCGTATCATATGTTCTTCCGGAAGGGTTCGCAGGTATTGATCCATAGACGTTTCTTTTTTACGCAGGATCATGGCACCTATATTATACAGAAAAACATACAAACACAGGAAGAACCCACACAAAAGAAAGATACTCTCTGAAAATCTTCTCTGTGTATACAGATACAGGACGATTACTCCCAGCAGCCCGCTGATCAACGCCCCTGCTTTTCTGTATATTCCCGGAATCTTCTCACTTTTCACCGCTGCATTTCTGGCATCGGCGGAACGTTCTCCTGCATGGATATCCCCAGAGATACCAAAAGCAAACAAACAGATAACAGCTATCACGATTGCCGTGATCAGATACACCTTCCACGATACCTCTGATTTCATATCGATTTTAGGAAAATGCTGTATAACAGCGGCATATATGCCAAACAAAATGGCTCTTCCAATCACAAATGCCGTCACCAGTGCCACCGCAAATCCGGCAAGTAATTCTCCGATCCAGGACCAGAACACGGCATTGCTCCGCATGCCAAGTGTCCGGAAAATCCCATCATCCGCCATCCGTTTTTTCCGGTAGAATACCATGACAACCGTAATCAAAAACAATGATATCAGTACGATCACGATCAGGCAGTCCTTCATAATCTCAGTCAGCCCAAGCCCTAGTAATTCATTATCATATCCATAGCTTCCGGAAAATGCCTCTCTCATTCCAAATCCAATGAACAGAAATGCTGCCGATAACAGAACCGATACAAATAAAAAAGAAAAATCTCTCCAGTGATATTTAAAATTCTCCCACAGCACATGGTAATAAAGCTTCGAATATTTCCCTGGAAAATATAATCTTCTTTTCCGTTCCTGTTTATAATGCTTATCATTTTCCTGCGTTTTCAGGATCTGTTCACCGGATTCTTCCCATTCTTCCATGGATTTATGCATCAGTAACCGTATCCCCGTCCATATCGGAAATACTGCCAGATACCCAAGTAGATACATCGGGAACACCTGTATCGTACCCGCACTGCTCCATGAACTGTTAAGTCCAATCTCGGCCACTACCGACAGCATTGCAAATAATCCGATAAGTTCTATGATAGATAAAAATTTTATTTCCCATCCCTTGATGTTACAGATAAGCCGTATTGTTTCGATTACTTCAAGAACGACATACAGCATAACACATACCGTGAATGTTTTTGCCAGTGTATGAATATCCAGTGGTAATGCATCTGCTGCTCCGTCTAAAAACGTCGTGTTATATGTATCTGCACAACTGTGATTTCTCAACACAGCAATTACATACATAATAAAATTCTTCCGTTCTCCCGTTATATTCATCCACGGAAACAGAAAATATATCTGAAGTATGATCCCCAGAATAATATTCATCCGTCTCTTTTTCTCTTCCATTCTCATTCCTCTTCCGCCCCTCTTATATCATATATCGAGATGATACAGACCAGATACTCCCCGTAAATTTTATATCGGAATATGCCGTCATATTTTCTGACAATATCCTGTATGTTCTTCATTCC
>ENA-OQDT01001853-OQDT01001853.1-human-gut-metagenome-genome-assembly--contig:-NODE-1853-length-11681-cov-4.752553_pt1 | contig 11681 bp, 10 predicted proteins | sample MGYA00242786_ERZ504617 | MGnify/ENA primary metagenome ERZ504617 (study PRJEB26092, sample SAMD00036337) | human gut metagenome | host: Homo sapiens | study: EMG produced TPA metagenomics assembly of... | reverse complement strand
TGGAGCTCAAAACGGCGGAGATGGCGAAGAAGCTTGGGATCGGGTGAAACATTGGCGTTTTTCTGGGCGGATACATGGATTTCTCAGCCGCAGTATGATATGATAAAAAAGAATCCGTTTGATTCGGCCGGCTTTTTTGATGAGCACGGCTCGAAGCATCCGGCTGTTGGATCAAGAAAGAATAGCAGGGGGCCGATTTCATGGGGCTTTTTAAAAAATTTTAATTTTGGATTAAAAAGACGCGGGAGCAGATGTCCGGCGCAATCGATTCCGTGCTGGAAGCGAGCGCCGCAATTGACGATGATCTTTTTGAGGAGCTGGAAGAAATCCTCATCATGGGCGATGTGGGCGTGACAACGGCGCAGCACATCATCGACGAGCTGCGCGACCGCGTGAAAAAACGCGATTTGAAAAAACCGGACAAGCTGCGCCGGGTGATCCGGGAGGTTGTGGCCGACATGCTCTCCGGCAAGGAGGGGATGGAGCTTGATACGATCCCATCTGTGATCCTGGTGATCGGGGTAAACGGAGTAGGCAAAACGACCACCATCGGCAAGATGGCGGCCTACTATAAGGCGCAGGGCAAAAAGGTGATTTTGGCGGCGGCGGATACCTTCCGCGCCGCTGCAATTGAGCAGCTTGAAATCTGGGCGGACCGTGCCGGTGTGGAGATCGTCAAGCACCGCGAGGGCGCAGACCCGGCGGCGGTTATTTTCGATACGATTGCGGCGGGCAAGGCGCGGGATGCGGATCTGATCATCTGCGATACGGCGGGTCGGCTGCACAATAAAAAGAACCTGATGGAAGAGCTTGCTAAAATTTATCGGGTGATTGACAGAGAGCTTCCTTACTCTGACCGTGAGGTGCTCCTTGTGCTCGACGCGACCACGGGCCAGAATGCCGTGAACCAGGCGCGTGAGTTTATGAATGCGGCGGAAATTACGGGCATCGTGCTGACAAAGCTCGACGGCACAGCCCGCGGCGGCGTGGTGCTGAGCATCATGGACGATTTGAAAATTCCGGTTAAATTTGTAGGCGTTGGCGAGCAGGTGGACGACCTACAACCCTTTGACGCCGAAGCGTTTGCGCAGGGTCTGTTTGAAGAGGTCAGCCGGGAAGAGGATGGGCTACAGGAATCATAAGCTGTTGGAAAGCGGAAGGACGGTCATCAACATGGGTAGGGGAATCAAAGCGGTTCGGGCAGCAGGCCGCTTCTTTTGGCAACTGTGGAAGAAAATATACCACCGTTGGTATGATCGCGGCGGAGAGCGCAATCATCCGTTGGAACTTCGGCACAAAAAGCATCCGGGCCTCTGGGATTACCTCGGAGACCCGAAGCGCGATCAGCGCTCCAGCAAATATGCGGTGCGCCGCCAAAAGCGTTTGGAGAGGCGCAGGCAGCGTAGGCTGCTCCGCAGGGAGCGGCGTTATTTGCGCAGGCAGCGCTGGAGAACGCGCCTGGGCAATCCGGATTAAGCTAAGCACAAAAAAGGCAGAAGCAGTTTGGAATCGCTCTTTCAAATTGACTGGCGCAGGAAAGGAATGACCATCCGTATGGATTTTTTAATAGCGACCCATAATTTAAAAAAACGCGATGAACTCGCGCGGATTTTATCGCCCCTGGGCATCCGCGTTCTCACTGCGGAGGAGGCGGGCGTTGCGCTCACCGATGTGGAGGAGACAGGCCAAACCTTTGAGGAAAACGCCTATCTCAAGGCGGAATCCGGATGCAGGGAGAGCGGTTTGCCCTGCATTGCAGATGATTCCGGGCTTGAGGTGGATGCGCTGGGCGGCGCGCCCGGCGTGTATTCTGCGCGCTATGCGGGCGAGCATGGAAATGATCAAAAAAACAACGCGCTTTTGCTGAAAAACCTCCAGGCTGTTCCGGCACAACAGCGCACGGCGCGCTTTGTCAGCAGCGTGTGCTGTGTGTTCCCGGATGGGAGGCAATTGACCGTGCGTGGCGCCTGTGAGGGGACGATTGCATTTGAACCGCGCGGCGGGGGTGGCTTTGGATATGACCCGCTGTTTCTCGTTGGGGGAAAAACCTTTGGAGAGCTGACAGCGCAGGAGAAAGACCGTGTTAGTCACCGTGGGAATGCGCTGCGTAAGCTGGCACAGGAGCTGCCGGCGTATCTTGAAACAGGAAAGGATCATCTATGACAAGTAAGGAAAGAGCGGCGCTACGCGCGCAGGCAAATTCTTTGGAGGCTGTGTTCCAGGCAGGCAAGGGCGGTGTGAACGATGCGCTGATTGCGCAGACGGACGACGCCTTGCGCGCGCGGGAGCTCATCAAGCTAAAGGTGCTTTTGGAAACAACGCCGGAGCCGCCGAAGGCGATTGCACAGAAGCTGGCCGAGGCGACTGGGGCCGATATTGTTCAGGTGATTGGCGGCAGCATTGTGCTATACCGCTATAGCCCGGCGCTTCATGAACCGGTGAGGAAGGAAAAACCAAAGTCGGGCATTGGTAATCACCCCAACAGCCGCAAGAGTGCGGTGCGGCTGCGCCAGAAGCGGGAGGGCGGCCGCTTTTCCACACGGCAGGGCCGTGGCAAATAGGCTCGGCCAACGGAGGAAAACGCAATGGCAGGGGAAAAAATGTTGGAGCCGGGTAAGCGGCGCATTGGCATTTATGGCGGAACCTTCAACCCGCCGCACAGCGGCCATGTTCATTTGGCGCGCACGCTCGCACAGGCGCTTGGGCTTGAGCGGGTGCTCATTATCCCGGCTAACCTTCCGCCGCATAAGCAGGCGCATGAGCTCGCGAGCGGGGCAGATCGGATGGAGATGTGTCGCCTTGCGTTTCCAGACGAACCTTTTGAGATTAGCGGCCTGGAGCTTTCCCGCGGCGGGAAGAGCTACACCTGCGATACGCTGGCAGCATTGCAGAAACAATATGGCAATGCAGAATTTTATTTGTTTATGGGCACGGATATGCTGCTTTCTTTCCACCAGTGGCGCAACCCCGGTGAAATCCTGCGCATGTGCAGGCTGGCCGTGGCCGCGCGGGGGGGCATGGAGGAATATGCCTCGTTGGAGTCGTATATCCGTGGCGGCCCACTGGGAGACCTCAGCAGCCGGGTCATCCTCTGCACAGTGCGCCCTGTGCCTGTTAGCTCTACCGAACTGCGGAAAAAGCTGCGGGAAGGCCGCGAGGTGAAAGGCCTGATCCCAGGCGAGGTGTGCCATTATATTCTGGAAAAGGGGCTTTATCGAATGTTGGATACGCAGCGAAACGAAGAATTTATCGCCGCTGTACGCGGAAAGCTTCGCCCGGAGCGCTTTGCGCATTCGCTCAATGTAGCACAAGAGGCAAGGCGGCTAGCCCAAAAATATGGAGCCGATCCAGAAAAAGCATATACAGCGGGAATCCTGCATGATATAATGAAAAACAGTCCGCCGGAGGAGCAGCTTGCCGTTTTGGAGCAAGCGGGCGCTGTTCTTACGGCGGATGAGCGTGCAAACCCCAAGCTATGGCATGCGATGGCAGGCGAGGCCTATGCACGCACGGCTTTGCAGGTAAAGGATGCGGATATTTTACGGGCGATCCGCTACCATACCACAGCCCGCGCAGGCATGAGTGTGTTGGAAAAGGTGCTCTATATTGCGGATTTTATCTCCGCGGACCGCGATTATAACGGCGTGGAGGAGATGCGCGCGGCGGCTGGGGTGAGCCTCGAAGCCGCGATGCTGAAGGGAATGCGTTTCTGCATCACAGATCTTGTGCAGAGCGGGCAGGTGATTCATACCGATAGCGTGGAGGCGTATAATGAGATCATTATCGCTGGAACTGCGTAGGAAAGGGTGGTGGACCATGCATAAAACAGAGCGCCGTGTTCAGATAGGGATGTTGCTCTATTGCCTGTTTGTGTCTTTTTGTTTTCTAACAATCTGCACAAAGAGCTCTTTTTTATATCCTCTGAATAATGGAAGCGATATCCAATGCTTTTTCACCGTGGGTAAGGGTATGATGCACGGCCTTGTGCCCTATCGGGATCTGGTAGAGCAAAAGGGGCCGTTGCTCTATTTTTTATACGGCCTAGCGTCGCTTGTATCGAGCCGATCTTTTTTCGGCGTTTATCTGCTGGAGATTTTATCGTATACGTTCTTTTTGTTTTATTCCTATAAAATCGTCACGCTGTTCTTCCAGCCGGCAGTATCCAACTATTTTTATATCGCCGCGCCGTTGATGGCGCTGGTGAGCTTTGTCTCCCCTAGCTTTTTTCACGGCGGGGAGACGGAGGAATATATCCTGCCGCTGCTCGCGTTCACGCTATATATCCTATTGCGTTACTGCCGGGAAGAATACCCAAAACCGATGCCGCTGAGTTGGCTTGTGTTGACGGGCGTCTGCGCCGGATGCGTGCTGTGGATGAAGTTTTCCCTGCTGGGCTTTTGGTTTGGCTTTATGGCGGTGGTTGCGTTTGCGCTCTTGTTTACGCAGGGGCTTGGCAGGGCGGTTATCAGCTGCCTAGTCTTTTTGGGTGGGATGGCGGCAACGGCGCTCCCCTGGCTTGTTTATTTCGGGGCGCACGGAGCGCTGAAGGATCTCATCGAGGTTTATTTTTATAACAATATTTTTGGTTATTCCACTCCGATGACTATGGCCGAGCGCATGCAAAGTATCTGGCAGGTGATCGTGCGTATGAGCGAGCGTTCGCCATGGCTGTTCGGCACGGCGGTAGTAGGGATCGCCGGAATGCTGGTTTTTCGCAAGCTTCACAAAAATTGGGTTGGAGCGGTGGGGCCGCTGTTATGCGCGGTGTTCCTAACGCTCGGCCTGTATTGGGGAGGCCGGTCGTATACCTATTATTTCTTTATCTATGCCGGGTTTACCTGCCTTGCCGGGGTGGTTGCGATTCATATTGCCGCGGGGCTGTATGAGATGGTTTGGGGCAAAGGGCCAAAACGGAATTCCCAGCCGGGCAAAGGGATGCTAGCGCTGGCCGCCGTTCTGACGCTCGTGCTAACGGGCGCTTCTTATCAGTTATGTGCAAACACCTATTTGCTCGGTGTGCCAAAGGAGAATTGTGTCCAATACAAGTTTGCGGATATCATTCACGAAAAGGAGAATGCCACGCTGCTGAACTATGGCTTCCTCGATGCCGGGTTTTACTATGCAGCGGATATCCTGCCGGTGAACAAATATTTTTGCCTGCTCAATATTCCGGATGAAAACCTGCCGGAGATGCGTGCTCAGCAGCGCCAGATCGTGCAGGAGAAGAGCGTGGATTTTATCGTGATGATGCTTAACGTAAATACGGATGTATACGATCTCATCTATCCCTCCCTGTTTTTCAATTATGAGGTTGCGGCGGAGCAGATTGATACGGTCGATAATGTTAGCCAAGTGAAATTTGTGCTGTTTCGGGCCAAAGATATTGAGTAGCCCTTGTAAAGATAACGGTTTTGGTGAATGATAAAAGAGAGTTTAACACACGGAGGGATTTGATGACAGGAATTGATCTGGTAAAGGCTGCTGTCCGCGCACTGGATGAGAAAAAGGCGGAGGATATTGAAGTGATCCAGATCACGGAATTATCCGTGGTGGCCGATTACTTTGTGATTGCAAACGGAACGTCCAATACACATGTGCGCGCTCTTGCGAGCGAGGTAGAGGATGCGCTTTCTAAGCAGGGCGTAGAGGCAGGCCATATTGAAGGCCGCGCCACGGGATGGATTCTGCTGGATTATGGCAGCGTGGTGGTGCATGTATTCCACAAGGAGAGCAGGGCCTATTATAACCTTGAGCGCCTATGGGCGGACGGCAAGAAGATTGAAATCGACAATATGATCGACAGCTGAGGCATTTTTAGAAAGGGCTGGCGCCTTTTTTAAAAAGGATAGAAAGGATGGACTGTAGATGAACTACGATTTTAAACAGGTGGAAAAGAAATGGCAGGATCGGTGGGAGGAAACGGGCGTTTTCCATGCCAAAAACGAATATGACCGCCCGAAATTCTACTGCCTGGTAGAATTCCCTTATCCTTCTGGGCAGGGGCTGCACGTCGGCCACCCGCGTTCCTATACGGCGCTGGATATTGTGGCGCGTAAAAAGAGGCTTCAGGGCTATAACGTGCTCTATCCAATGGGGTGGGACGCCTTCGGCCTGCCCACGGAGAACTATGCCATTAAGAACCATATCCATCCGGAGATCGTCACGCATGATAACGTGGCGCACTTTAAGCAGCAGCTGCAATCTCTTGGCTTTTCGTTCGATTGGAGCCGCGAAGTGAACACAACGGACCCATCTTATTATAAATGGACACAGTGGATATTCCTTCAGCTCTTCAAAAAGGGACTTGCCTATAAAAAGGAGATGGCTGTCAATTGGTGCCCCTCCTGCAAGTGTGTGCTGGCCAATGAGGAGGCCGCGGGCGGCGTGTGCGAGCGCTGCGGCAGCGAGGTGGTGCGCCGGGTCAAAAGCCAGTGGATGCTAAAAATTACGGCCTATGCCCAGCGACTGCTCGACGATCTGGACGAGCTTGATTTTATCGACCGTGTCAAGGTACAGCAGCGCAACTGGATCGGTCGCTCCACTGGCGCGGAGGTTGATTTTACCGCCACAACGGGCGATAAGATGACTGTTTATACCACCAGGCCGGATACGCTCTTCGGCGCTACCTATATGGTGCTTTCCCCGGAGCATCCGCTGATCGAAAAATGGGCGGACAAAATTGAAAACCTGGATGAAGTGCGGGCCTATCAGGCAGAGGCGGCCCGCAAATCCGACTTCGAGCGCACAGAGGTTAACAAGGATAAAACCGGCGTTTGCATCAAGGGCGTGCGTGCGGTAAACCCGGTCAACGATACGGAAATTCCAATTTTATCTCCGATTATGTTCTTGTCTCCTACGGCACGGGCGCGATCATGGCGGTGCCCGCGCACGATACGCGTGACTGGGAGTTTGCAAAAAAATTTGATCTGCCGGTTATCGAGGTGGTCCAGGGCGGCGACGTGGAGAAGGAAGCATTTACAGACTGCGCGAGCGGCGTTATGGTCAACTCTGGATTTTTAACAGGTATGACGGTGGATGAGGCGAAGGGAAAAATCACCGAATGGCTTTCTGAAAACGGGAAAGGTCGCTCCAAGGTGAACTTTAAACTGCGCGACTGGGTGTTCTCCCGCCAACGATACTGGGGCGAGCCGATCCCGATCGTCTATTGTGAAAAGTGCGGCTATGTGCCGCTGCCGGAGGATCAGCTTCCGCTGAAGCTGCCAATGGTGGATTCCTATGAGCCGACGGAAACGGGAGAATCGCCGCTTGCCAAGATGACGGATTGGGTGAATACCACCTGCCCGCACTGCGGCGGAAAGGCTGTGCGCGAAACGGACACCATGCCTCAGTGGGCGGGGTCCTCCTGGTATTTCCTGCGCTATTGCGATCCGCATAATGATGAAGCGCTTGCCTCCAAGGAAGCGCTTGAATACTGGACGCCGGTGGATTGGTATAACGGCGGCATGGAACATACCACGCTCCACTTGCTCTACAGCCGCTTCTGGCATAAATTCCTTTATGATATCGGTGTGGTGCCCACTAAGGAGCCCTACCAGAAGCGCACGAGCCACGGCATGATTTTGGGTGAAAACGGCGAGAAGATGAGCAAATCCCGCGGAAACGTTGTAAACCCTGACGATATTGTCAATGAATACGGCGCGGATACCATGCGGCTTTATGAGATGTTCATCGGCGATTTTGAGAAGGCGGCCCCCTGGAATTCCGCTTCCATCAAGGGCTGTAAGCGGTTCCTTGACCGCGTTTGGAATCTTCAGGAGATTGCGGTGGATGGCGACGGCTACCGCCCGGAGTTGGAAGCGCCTATACACCGCACGATCAAGAAGGTAACAGAGGATATCGACAACCTGAAGGCAAACACCGCGATTGCCGCGATGATGAGCCTGCTCAATGCGATCGCAGATACAGGCGCGGTGACGAAGGGCGAATTGCGCACGCTGACGCTTCTGCTTAACCCCTTTGCCCCGCATATGACAGAGGAGCTTTGGGAGCAAATGGGCTTCGGCGGCACGGTGACGGATCAGCAGTGGCCTGCTTACGACGAGGCAAAGTGCAAGGATGAAACGGTTGAGATCGTTGTGCAGCTCAACGGCAAGGTGCGCGCGAAGCTCTCTATCCCGGCAGAGATGGAGGCGGCTGATGCGATTGCGTTGGCAAAGCAGGAGGAGAAGATCAAGGCAGCGATTGAGAATATGCAAATCGTGAAGGAAATCTATGTCAAGGGTAAGCTGGTGAACCTGGTGGTAAAACCACAGAAATAAAACGGCAGACGATCACCGTATCATGAAATGATGTGCATGACTTTGATCAGTCAGCGCTCCACTGGATTTGGTCGATTGCTTACTGGATTTTGCAATGAAATGATGAAAGGCAGCCCCGTCTAAATAAGACGGGGCTGCTTTTATCGTTACAGAATAGCTGTAACTGCTTGGCTCCTAAGCAGGTGCTCTTTGATCTGTAAGCTTGCGGGGCTCCGTTTTTGCTCCTCGCCCCACCTCGTAATAAAAATGATGATTCCCTTGGATGTGGAATATAGAAAAAACAGGTGGCTGATGGTGCGGCTAAGCGTCAATGAAAATTGTTAACACGGGATAATATAAAATTTATTGATCTAAAATACCCTTGGTGTACAAAACGTGTTTACACAAGGGGCAAATACGGCAGGTTACGCATCAACCGCAGGCCTATTTCCAAAGCTAAACCCGCCACAACCTCGCGCAAGCAGTTAGCTACCGGCTATTTTTTATTACGAAGCGCAGCGAGTAACAAAGCAAGGCCTGCCATCATCACGCGGGTCTAAGAGATACGCACAGCTTGCGATTGCAGAAAACCGCCGGCTATTTTTTATTACGAAGCAAAGCGAGTAACAAGGCAGAGTTCGCCATCACCGCATAGATCACAGAGACACGCATCTCTTACGCAAGCAGTTAACTACCGGCTATTTTTTATTATTTTTGGTTGACAATCTGCTAATTTCCCTCTATAATAACAATCACAACAATTGAACATTCTGCTTTGGTTTACCCAAAAGGCTGTGAAGGAAACAAGACATATCCCCGCGCGTCTCAGAGAGCCGGCGTTCGCTGCAAGCCCGGCACCGCGGTTTATGTGTATAACTCATTCCGGAGCCGCCCGCCTGAAATCATAGGGTGGGACGATGGACCCCGTTAAAGGTCAAGGCCTTGATTGAGGCTGATGAGGGCTGCCGTCAGGCGGCTGAAATAGGGTGGTACCGCGTGGAGATTCCTCCTCGCCCCTATGCTGTAGGGGGCGGGGTTTTTGTCGTTTTAAAAGAAAAAATTCCTCCCTCCATCAATTCAATCGCTTCCCGGTAGACCGGCGGAAAACCGAGAAAGGATGGCTATAATTATGTATGAAGGCTGCAAAAAGTATATCCCGTTTACCCCGATCAGGCTAGAGCACCGCGAATGGCCCGATCGGGTGATTGACCATGCGCCCATCTGGTGCAGCGTTGATCTGCGCGACGGCAACCAGGCGCTGGTAAACCCCATGAACCTGGAGGAAAAGCTGGAGATGTTCCAGCTCTTGGTCGACATCGGCGTGAAGGAGATTGAGGTCGGCTTCCCGTCCGCGAGCGAAACGGAATATGAGATCCTTCGCACCTTGATTGAGAAAAACTGCATTCCGGACGACGTGACCATCCAGGTGCTCGTGCAGGCGCGTGAGCACCTGATCCGCAAGACCTTTGAGGCAATTGAGGGCGCGAAAAATGTGATTGTCCATTTCTATAACTCCACCTCCACCTTACAACGCAAGGTCGTGTTCAAGAAGGATATGGACGGCATCATCGAGATCGCGGCCAATGGTGCAAAGCTCATCAAGGAGCTCACGGACGAGATGCTCAAAAAGCATCCCGAGGTTAATATCCGCTATGAGTATTCTCCGGAGAGCTTCACCGGCACGGAGATGGACAATGCCGTTGCCATTTGCGAACGGGTTATGGAGCTGCTCGACGCAACGCCGGAGAACAAGGTCATTTTGAACCTGCCCTCCACAGTGGAAGGCAGCACGCCCAACGGTTATGCCGACCAGATCGAATACTTCTGCAAGCACTTGAAAAATCGGGAGAGCGCGATCATCTCCCTGCACCCGCATAATGACCGCGGCACCGGCGTGGCGGGCGCGAGCTGAGTCTGATGGCAGGTGCGGACCGCATTGAAGGCACGCTCTTTGGTAACGGCGAGCGCACCGGCAATGTGGATATCGTCACGCTTGCGCTGAATATGTATACACAGGGAGTCGATCCACAGCTCGATTTCAGCAATATCAACCATGTCCGCGAGGTATATGAGCGCACCACGAAGATGCATGTGAGTGAGCGCCATCCTTATGCCGGCGCACTGGTGTTTACTGCCTTCTCCGGCTCGCATCAGGATGCAATCAACAAGGGCGAGCAGTATATGAAAACGAGCGGCACGCAGTATTGGGAGGTGCCGTATCTGCCGATTGACCCGGCGGATGTCGGGCGCGAATACGAGCCGATCATCCGCATCAACAGCCAGTCCGGCAAGGGTGGCGCGGCGTTTATTATGAGCAATAATTTTGGCTATGAGCTGCCCAAGGCCATGCACCCTGAATTCGGCAAGGCGGTTAAGGCAGCCTGCGACGCGGCCGGCACGGAGATCACGCCGCAGCAGGTGTTCGACCTGTTTAAAAAGGAATATATCGATGTGGACGGCCCCTACCAAATTCTGAAAATGAAGTATTACGACGAGGGTGCGGAGGACGGCTCCGCCTCCCACGGACGCTTTGTAGGGCTCATCAAAAACAACGGCTTCGAACCCACAGAAATTTCCGGCGAGGGCAACGGCCCGATTGACGCATTCTTCAACGCGTTGCGGCAGGTCGGCATCAGCGGCTACCACTTTGAGGATTATTCCGAGCACGCCATCTCCATCGGCTCCGACGCAAAGGCTGTTTCCTACATCCACTTGACCGACGCGGAGGGGAAAAATATCTTCGGCGTGGGCATTTCCCACAATATCTATTACGCCTCCGTGCGCGGCGTGATGTGCGCGATCAACCGCTCTATGCGGCAGGCGAAGGAGGGGTAACGTGTCCTCCAATGAAAGGCTGCTGGCGGCGGCCTATGGGGAGGGAGCCAGGGAGGAGCAGCGGCTTCTTCACTCGCGCGCGGGGGAGATGGAGTTTCAGTATACCGTCCGCCTCGCGCAGAGATACATGGACCCTACCAAATCCGTTGTTGAGATCGGCTGTGCAACAGGCCGTTACGGCATGTATTTTGCGGACCAATGCCAGGCCTATCTCGGCGTTGACCTGCTCCCCGCCCATGTGGAGCGCTTTGCGCGCAAAATCCGGGAAAAAGGGCTGAAAAACGTGCGAGCCATGGTGGGCGATGCCACGCGCCTCGACGGAGTGGCGGATGAGAGCTGCGACGTTGTGCTGGCATTGGGCCCCATGTACCACCTCCCGCGGGCGGAGCGAAAGCTGGTTTTTCAGGAGTGCAGGAGGATTTGCAGGCAGGGCGGCGTACTGCTGTTTTCTTTTGCCAATCAGGCGGGAGCGTATTTCAACGGCTGCCTTCGGCTGAGCAACGCAGGCTACTACCCCAACAAGGCGGTGAATGAAATCGTTTTAAAGCGGGGGGAAAGTGATCAGAATCCCGGCCTGTTTTACCTGAC